>Ga0307515_10001632_pt1 | contig 49830 bp, 42 predicted proteins | sample 17_EM_MG_FD_194513 | JGI IMG/M metagenome (GOLD analysis project Ga0307515, IMG submission 194513) | Populus trichocarpa ectomycorrhiza microbial communities from riparian zone in the Pacific Northwest, United States - 17_EM | ecosystem: Host-associated > Plants > Roots > Unclassified | place... | reverse complement strand
CCGGAGATTCCATGCTACCCATTATGCCGGGAACAATTGTGATTGGTGAATACGTAGATAACTTAAAAGAACTCCGAAACGGAAAAACCTATGTCCTGGTCACCCGTCAGGAAGGCATCGTGTATAAACGCATCTTCAATTACCTGGAGCAGAACGGCAAATTATTCTTGGTTTCGGATAACCGGCAGTATGCTCCCTATCAATTGGAAGGCGATGAAGTCGTGGAGGCCTGGTCGGCCAAGGCATACATCAGCGTAGAGTTCCCCGATGTAGCGGATAAGAATGATTCCTCCGTAGAGCAGATGGCAGGTGTGATGCTCGACCTTCAAAAAGAAATTATGCAGCTCAAAGCCGAGCGTTCTCTGAAAAAATAAAAAAACAATTATTAAGAAATGACCTTAGCGGGTTCTGATGCCGATCCCTTTCTCCTCTCGTTATGAGAGGGGTTAAGGGTGATGGCTATTTTACATGAAATAAAAGATCAGTGGTCTTTTTCCGGTTAATCTTCTGTGTATCGGTTTCTTCAAATGCTTCAATGAATCGGATAGCTCTTGGTAACTCAAACCGGGAAAGCGATTTCATTAACTCCTCCGAAATAGAATCTAACATGGAAGCGGGAAACGGATTTCCTTCAATGATCAGCGTTACCTTGCTGCCTAATTTTTCATCCGGCATGGCAGCGAGGAAGAGCCGGTTGGGAAGAGCCAGCTGGGCAAATACAGCTTTGATCTTTTCCTCTGCTATTTCAGGCGATATTTTAACTCCTCCGGTATTGATCACATTATCCCATCGTCCAAGAATTTTGAAAGACTGATCTTCCTTTAGCTCCACCAGGTCATTGGTAGCGATCTGCTCCTCCGTGATATGAGGAGCCTGTATGACCAGGCAGCCGCGATGATCAATTGCAAGATGGACCGAATCAAGCGGATGAAAATACTCTTCACTGTTTGCCCCATTGAGTTTGCGCAGAGCAACGTGAGAAATGGTCTCCGTCATTCCATAGGTAGCATAGCAACGACAGGAATAATTTTGCAGGCGTTTAATAAGCCCGTTACTTGTGGCCGCGCCTCCGATGATAATGGTATGAATTGAATGCAATCGATCTTCATTTGGTGAATCGAGAAGGGCCTGAAGCTGATAAGGCACCATGGCAGCAAAATCGATTTTTATCTTTGAGTCGAGAGAAGCAAACGGATTGGAAGACGGCTCGACCGCATAGATATGCATGCCCGTTACAAAACTGCGCACCAGCATCATTTGCCCGGCAATGTATTTGGTATCCAGACATACCAATGCGTTGAAGTTGTTTTTTAAGTCCAGTGCTTTTGCAGTCAGTTGTGCGCTGGCTTCCAGTTGCTCCCGTGTGAAGGAGATTTTTTTTGGAACACCCGTAGAGCCCGAAGTCTGGATTTCGAAATCGGCTTTTCCGTTTAGCCAGTCTTTGCAAAAAGTAAGCGTACTTTCTTCGAAAGAGGTAGAAGACGAGCCTGCTCCCTCTTTTAACTCTTCCAGTGAATACACTCTTCCTTTAAGCCATAGCGTTGTATTACTCATGGCTTTTTTTATTACTTCGTTTTTGAATGGAAAGCTCCTGGTATCCGTAAACCGAATCCTTTTCGCGGCTAAATTCCAGTTCACTCAGTTCAGCGATTACCATTTCTGCCGTGGTATAGATCAGGTTCTGATCCAGCAAATGTCCTCCGGTGGTTTTGCCTGTACTATCGGAAACGGAAAGATGAAGATGGCTGGAGGTATCAGAAAATGTTCCGGTTAAAGAGACAATTTCAAAATGCCCTGTCATTTTAATTCCTTCATTCTGATTGGCGTAGCGGAGGTGAAATTGTTCCAGGCTTCCCACACACGTAACAATGCAGGCGGCTTTCAGATTTTTCGCTTTGGCAAAGGCGATCAGTTCCTGTTTCAGATCCTGATGGGGCTTCAGCCGGAATGCAAAGTAGCGTGCTGATGAACTGGTATCCTGTGCCATTGTAAAAGTGAAGATAGAAATGAAAAGCAGTACGAGCAGTTTCTTCATAAAATTGTATTAATGATTCGTGCATTCGTGACGTCTTTGAAAAATGGGCTACAAATGCATGAATAAATCAGTTGCTTTTAAAGTGATCAATTATCGGAACAATTCCGATACATCGCACCATCTTAAAATCGTACAATTGAAACCATAGTGTAAGAACGGACACTGTTCGGCACAAGGCAAGCCTTGACAATAGGTACTAAAAAAAGATTAGGCAAAAGTGAAGATTAAGTATTACCTTGCAGTTTATTATCAATTATTATCACAATTATCACAATGAAAGAAGGAACAGTAAAATTCTTTAACGAAACCAAAGGTTTTGGATTTGTAAAAGAAACGTCCACAGGACAAGAGTATTTTGTACACGTATCTGGTTTGATCGATCAAATCCAGGAAAACGACACAATCACTTTCGAGTTAAAAGAGGGTAAAAAAGGTTTAAATGCAGTCAACGTTCGCGTTGTCAACTAATAATCGAAATTATCTTTTGAAAAAAAGCCGGGCTGATTTCAGTCCGGCTTTTTTTATGCTCTCCTTTGGCTTAAGGAAATTTTGGAAACTTGGAGAAATCCGGCTCCCGTTTTTCAAGAAATGCGTTTTTGCCTTCTTTTGCCTCATCACTCAGGTAATACAGAAGCGTAGCATTGCCTGCCAGCTCCTGGATGCCAGCCTGACCGTCTAGTTCCGCATTGAATGCGCTTTTCAGCATGCGTAGCGCCAAAGGACTTTTCTGTAAAATTTTCTTTGCCCATTGCACATACGTTTCTTCTAGTTGATCCAGGGGAACTACCTTATTCACCAATCCCATATCAAGCGCTTCTTTGGCATCGTACTGATCACAGAGGTACCAGATCTCGCGGGCTTTCTTCTGGCCTACAATGCGGGCAAGGTAAGAAGCACCAAATCCGCCATCAAAGCTTCCTACCTTCGGCCCTGTTTGTCCGAAGCGTGCATTTTCTGCCGCAATCGTAAGATCACAAATCACATGAAGCACATGACCTCCGCCAATCGCCCAACCCGCAACCGCAGCGATGACAGGCTTGGGAATAGAGCGGATGATTTTTTGCAGGTCAAGTACATTAAGACGCGGAACAGTATCAGTTCCCACATACCCGCCATGGCCGCGTACACTTTGATCGCCACCGCTGCAGAAAGCTTTGCCTCCCTCACCGGTAAGAATGATCACTCCCACCTCTTCATCTTCGCGGCAGTGCTCCATGGCACTGATCATTTCTTTTACCGTAAGCGGAGTAAACGCATTGTGCACTTCAGGACGATTGATACTGATACGTGCAATGCCTTCGTATTTCTGGAATACGATCTCCTTGTATTCTTTGATGGGCTTCCATGGATAATTAAGATTCATAGCCTTTCCGGATTAATTGTTTGAACTGTTCAACTACCTGTTTACTTGTTTTACTATCGGTTTCAATCTCGATGACTTTCGGCTTCCCGTCCATCTCAAAGAAATCTTTCAATACATTCTTGATCTTTTTTGTGTTATCGATCCGCGCATACTCCAGTCCGAATTCCAGGCAGAGGTTTTTTGCGCTCAGCTTTTGTTTGGTGATAAAAAACTCTTCGGCTTCCGGCAATTCCCCGGGACCGTCAATCAACCCAAAGATAACTCCGCCATGATTGTTTAGCACCACAATACGAAGGTTAGGCAACTCATAATTATGCCAGAAAGCATTGCGGTCATAGAAGAAGGCAATATCTCCGGTAATAAGAATGTTGGGTGTGCTGCTGCTTAATGAGTGGCCAACTGTAGTGCTGGTACATCCATCAATGCCACTGGTGCCGCGGTTGGAATAAACAGTAACCTTGTCTTTTTCATTTTTCAATCCAATGAAATTAGCGTAACGCACGGTCATGCTATTGGCCAAATGCAGATTGCATTCAGGCAAAGCCTGTAAAACGTCTTTGATCAGATGAAACTCACTGAACTGTGGTGATGTAAAGAATTGATGAATTGCCCGTTCGATTTTATGTTCTTCTGCTTTCCACAAACTTTTGTAGTTCTCCCGCTTTTGATGTTCAAAATCCGATTCGATAGCGAGGCTGTTTAGCTTTTCGAAAAAGATAGTGGGATCACAACGGATGATTCTGGTCAGTGACTGAAAAGTATCGGCTACTTCACCTGCTTGCTGGATGTGCCAGTGTTGCGCGGGCTTATATTTTCTGAAGTATACCTTTAAATTTTTGGAGATAACCGACCGACCAAATGTAATGAGCAGGTCCGGCTTCAATGAACTTTTGATTTCTTCTCCGCAGTGTGCAAGAAAACCATCGGAGTAGCGGATCACTTGCTCGGTTTTGTGAAGATTGGAAATCACATCGCCAATCAGGGCGGCAGAGTGAATAGAGTTAGAGATATGTAATGCGGAAGTTAACTCAACATTAGGAGTGCCCTGTCCTGCTACAATCGCTACTTTCTTATGGAGCGGCCATTGCTGCTGAATAAAAGCCCAGTCAGCTTCACTGAGCGGGGAAATCGTTTTTTCTTCGGTAACGATCTTCAGGTTTTTACTAAATGAGATCTCCTCTTTCGTGGCAGGATAAAGAGGCTCACGCAAGGGAATATTAATATGCACCGGCCCATGTTGTCCTTGCCGGGATAAAAGAATCGCTTCGTTAACCGTGCGATGCAGGTACCAGATGGCATCGGTATGGGTATGATCGGCAGGCAACTCAAAGTAGTTCTTTACATGACGCCCGTAAATTTCATTTTGCTGAATGGTCTGGCCGTCCAGTTGATTGATCCATTCTTTCGGACGATCGGCCGTGAGAATAATTAACGGCACATGATTATAGAAAGCTTCGGCCACAGCCGGAGAAAAATTGTAGGCAGCCGATCCGGAAGTACAAATCAGTACCACCGGTTCTTTGGTTTGCTGAGCGATACCCAAAGCAATAAAGGCCGCACTGCGCTCGTCACTGATCGTTCTTACTTTGATAGACGGATGACGACTGAATGAGATCGTAAGTGGAGCACAACGTGATCCCGGGCATAGAATCGCATTCCGGATGCCTTGTTGCGAGCAGATCTCAGCAATATCGTAAATGGGTTGAAGGCTCACCTACCCGTTGATTACATTGAGCAGCGTATTCATTTTGATCTCGGTCTCTTCCCACTCTTTGTCAGGAATCGATTCGATGGTAACACCGGCACCGGCATACAGTTTTGCTTTTTTATCTTTCAGGATCTGCATGCAACGGAGGTTAACGTAAATGTGACTTTCATTATTGATATTTACCGGGCCAAGATAGCCACTATAAAACTCCCGATCATACCCTTCTTCCTGCAAAAGAAAATCCATGGCGTGGTGCAAAGGCATGCCGCAAACTGCGGAAGTAGGATGGAGCAGCTTCAGCATGATCGATCCTAACTGCGGAAAACCGGTAGCGATCATGTCCACATCGTAGTCCGATTTGAGGTGCAGCACATTGCCCGCAATCACTGTTTTGGGGCCTTGTTCAATATAATCGCGGAGACGTATTTTTTTAAAGCAGCTGATAATATAGCGGCACACCAACGCCTGCTCTTCGATATCTTTTTGTGTCCACGCCACGGAACGAACATCGGTATCCGGTGAATAACGTTGTGTACCCGCAAGAGCTACCGTTTTGAAATGCATGTTGCGATCCGTGCTCACCAATAACTCCGGTGTTGCGCCTATCCATGTACCGGTTTCGGGTGACGAAACTAATGATACCAGCGCATGAGGATATTTCTTAATCAGTTTTAAAAAGAGCTTCACTTCATCGAACGACTCTGGTAGCACTACTTGCTTTGTGCGGGAAGGAACTACTTTTTCAAAAAGACCTTCTTCAATTTTTTGAATACTTTGGTTCACCAGGTGGATGTATTCATCTGAAGAGCATGACGAATCTGTTTTGGACGAGCGATAATGCAGCTGTGCATCTTCCGTATTGGTTTCCTTCATCAGATCAACTTCTTCCTGGGTTAGCGGCTCGTTATTTTTCAATACTTCGTTCGTAGTGAAGGAGTAACGATGAGTCGCTTTGATAAATGTCTTTTTTTGATCGGGTCGAAAAGGAGCGATAATGAAGCCAGGTACTGATTCTTCCAGGGTAAACTCGTCTAAACGAACAGGGCCCTCATCGCTTACAATCAAATTGATTTCTTCGGAATGCGGAAGCTTCCAGAGCGAAAAGGTCTGGCCCAGTGAAAGATGATAGTGGAGTACAGTAGCGATTAATTCAGTCGGAGTTTCCGTAACCGGTGAAATGACTTTTGTCCTCATATCTCAAATGGAGGACAAAAGTCAGGAATCCGAAAGTGATGCATTGGCGCTTTCGTCTTATTCCTTTCTTTGATGGAAGATGTAAATAGGTACATCGTAAAATTAAAAATCGTAATCACTTTTTGTCAATTACCGCTATGGTAATACGGCTGATACAAACCAACTCGTTCTGCTCACTCACTATTCTGATCTCCCATACATGGGTCTTCTTACCAATATGCAACGGACGGGTTGTTCCATACACAAAGCCGCTCTTTATGCCTTTGATGTGGTTGGCGTTGATTTCAAGGCCAACACAATACTGAAGGTTGATGTCTATGCAACAAAACGCGGCCACGCTTCCCAGTGTTTCTGCCAGCGATACCGAAGCACCCCCGTGTAACAAACCAAAGGGCTGGTGGGTTCGGTGGTCAACAGGCATTTTTGCTGTTATATAATCATCACCAATTTCGATGAACTCTATGCCCAGGTTAGACGCTAACGTATTTGTGGACAGCTGATTAAGCTGATCCAGGGTAATCCCTTTGGACAGGAAAGAAATGGAAGAAGAATAGGGAGATGTTGACAAAGCAGTATTTCGCTTATTTTTGCCGCCAAATTATAAGAATTTGAGCACCAAAAAAATTTATCTGGTCAGGCATGGCCAAACTGATTTTAACCTGAAGGGAATTGTACAGGGAAGTGGTGTGAATTCGCCATTGAACGAAAAAGGAAGGGCGCAGTCACTCGGCTTTTATTCGATGTACAAGGACATTGCTTTCGATAAAATTTATACCTCGGTACTCCAGCGCAGCATCGAATCCGTACAGCGATTCATTGATCAAGGCATTCCTCATGAAGCGTATGCCGGTTTAAATGAGATCAGCTGGGGCTCCAGAGAGGGCCAGGTCATCACTCCTGAGGAAGATGCCTACTATCATTGGGTGTTGAAGCAATGGCAGGAAGGGAATACTTCCATGCCCATAGAAGGAGGAGAGAGCCCGGAAGCGGTGGCCTTAAGGCAAAAACCGGTACTGGATCGGATTGTGGCAAGTGAAGACGAACATACTATACTGATTTGCATGCACGGAAGGGCGATACGTATTCTGTTGTGCCAGATGCTGAATTATCCACTCAAAAGTATGGATATGTTTGAGCACGAAAATCTTTGCCTTTACTTATTGAATTATACCGGGTCGATGTTTAGCATAGAAAAATACAATGACACGGCTCATTTGAAGAACCTGGTCTATCCGATGAAATCTGTGTCAGTATAGTTTTTGGTTATTTGACTACTAAAACTTATTATCTTTGTCATTATGCAAGTACAATTAGACATCGCCTTTGATCAATTGCTTAAGATTGTTAAAAAGCTACCTGCAGATCAGTTGTTACAGTTGAAGGCAGAAATTGAAAAGAAAGGCAAGAATATAAAGCATAATACTAATTTAGAGAAATTACTTTTGAATGGTCCAGTTGCTACGAAAAAGCAACTGGAACTTATTGCTAAAAATAGAAATGCAATCAACCAATGGCGGAAAGAACGGTAATGGTTGATACTTCTATACTTATTGATTTTTACCGAAGAACCGATAAAAACAATTCGTTATGGGTTAAATTAGTTCGTCAAGGGTATGATTTTGCAGTATCTACGATAACTAAGTATGAGATTTATTCCGGAGCCACTCAAAGTCAACTGGAATTCTGGGATACCGTCTTTCAAGCGGTTAAAGTAATCCCATTGGATGAAACTGCTACAGACAAAGCAGTAGATATAAATTCAATTTTAAAGCGAAAGAGGAAGCAGATTGATATAGCCGACTTATTTATTGCAGCAACGGCCATTTCCAACGACTTGGCATTTGTTACATTAAACAGGAAGCACTTTGATCGGATTGAAAGCTTGAAAATCTTAGAGTAAGCTAAAATCACCTGAAAAGAGATCAGTTAGGAAGTTGCTCCAGTGCGGAGCGCGCCTTGCCGTCAATACTGTCTTTGTATTCGTGCTTTTTATAGCTCAGCGCCTTCTCAAAATACTTGCGTGCGGATGCGTAATCTTTACCCGCTTGGTAGATGTAGCCTAGCTGCAATGCGGAGTTGGGAGCAAAGTACCACGGATTGCCGCCCGTCATATCAATCGTCTGCTGATAGAATAATTTTGCCGCAGCAATTTCATTGGTGCGATGGGAGAGCCGGGCTTTCCGATAATAGAATTCGACCTGATCTTTTGGTGCGGCCAGATCAGCGGGTTTGATTTCCTGAAGCTCTTCTTTAGCATCTTTGTAATACCCTCCATCTGTACTCAGGCGGATTTTCAGGATTTTGGCATTCGGAAACGCATTTGATTTCAGTTGTGCAGCCGCATATTTGTCCGGGTCGGCAGATTCGCGCCCTATTGTTTTCGCTTTATCAAAAGCTGCTTTTGCCTGATCTGGTTTGTCTTGTAAATAGTAGGCAAGGGAGATTTTGTACTGCGAGTCTTTCTTAAAACTTTGGCTTTTATAATTGGTGATAAACTTCTGATATGCTTGTATGGCCAACGGATATTCCTGCCGCTGCAGATAAATATCGCCACGCATATATTCGATAAAATAAACCGGAAGTCCCTGCGGATTATTATCCAGCCGGTGAATGTATTGAAGTGCCTCTTCGCTTTGACCGTTTTTTACTAAAATATTAGCGGTAAGAAAAAGAACAAGCCGGTTGTCCGGATCTTTCTTCAGGCATTCGACAAGTCCCTTTGCTGATTCATCCAGTTGCTGATTGATAAACCCTTTTATCGTATAGAAGAGAATGGCGGCTTCTGTATTTAACGAAGACTTTGACTGACGGATTGTTTCCAGCTGTTTTTGCCCTACCTGCACAGAGCCTTTCATGCCCAGTAAGCTGATGAACCAATGAAATTTATCCGGAACTGAACCCACCATTACCTGCATCACACCGTTGGTTTTTTTGATGGGAATAAAATCAGGATATTTTTTGATGCATTCCTGTGTGAGGTTATAAGCTGCACGAATGGCCCATATTGCATTCAATTCTTCTCCCAGATTGATGAAGTTAAATCCGCGCTGCAGATTCATCTCTGCTTTCAGAAATAATACTTCCGGTCCTTCAGTTAACCCCTCCAGGTATTTTACCCGTGCTTTAAAATTAGTTTCCAGCAAGTCTGATTTTTTCTCGTCTTCACTGATGAGTACATCGATAGTCTCACAAAGACTTAACACATAAATGCGGTGCAGCTCGTTGGTATGCTTTTCTAATTTAATTAATTGTGCCCTGGCCTGTTCGGTTTGCAGATTCAAAACCAGCTGATAGCATTTGTTCAGCTCACTGTCGAACTCCCAGACTTTGTCGATGGCAAAAGCAGGATGGAGGTATAGAAAAAAAAGGCAAGCGATGAGGCCTGCCTTTTTTAATGACTGGATCAATTTGCTGTTAAGCCTTTTTAACACGTTTTACAGGAACAACTTTTTTCACTTTTGCTTCTTCATCGATCACCTCTACGGTTACATCGGCAAGAATACGTCCTGAGTGCTCGTCAATAACAATTTTCTTCTTTTCTCTGATTTCGGCAATCTTCTGTGGAGGGATGATGATGTTACATCCTTCTGCCGCGCCACGAACTACGTTTACAACTGCCAGCCCGTTAGAAAGACTTCCTCTGAGGCGTTCGTAGTACTTCAATAACTTATCATCGATTTTCTTGGTCGCCTTCTCACGTTCGACCAGCAATTTTTTCTCTTCTTCCTGATTTTCACCAAGAATATCGTTCAGTTCGTCCTTTTTAGTCTGCAAATCTTCCGAGCGGTCTTTGATCAGTTTTTCAATCTCACCGATCTCTGCCTTTTTAGCTTCGATCTTGTCTTTTGCTTCCTTGATTCTCTTTTCACAAATCTGAACTTCCAGTTCCTGCAACTCTATTTCCTTAGATATTGCATCAAATTCGCGGTTGTTCTTAACGTTCTTCTGCTGCTCGTTGTATTTCTTTACCAGCTTTTCGGCTTCCTTAATACCTTCTTTATTTTTCTTAATCGCGTCTTCTACATCCTTTTGCTCGGTTTCAAAGCGGCTAAGGCGCGTTTTGTATCCCTCCATTTCATCTTCCAGGTCCTGCACCTCATCGGGCAAATCGCCACGGAGTTTCTTTAGTTCATCGATTTCAGTGTCAATCGATTGTAGCTTTACAAGGGCTTCGAGTTTCTGTGCAACTGTCTGATTTTCCATTCTTTAGAAGTAACTTATTGGATTGGTGACCGTTTTTGAAAAATTGATCGCAAAAGTAGGAAATTTTTCTGTTAAAACCTCTATCACCAGCTCTTTAGTAAACTGTTCGCTCTCATAGTGGCCAATATCAGCGATAATAATCCTGCCTTCTGCATCAAAGAATTCGTGATACTTAAAATCTGCCGAGACATACACGTCTGCTCCGGCTGAAATGGCCATGGGGAGTAGAAAACTTCCGGAGCCACCACAAAGGGCAACTTTCTTTATTTTTTTATCCTTTAAAGCAGTATGCCGTACACAATCGGTATGCATCACTGATTTTAAACGCTGAAGAAAGACAATCGGTTCCTCTGCGCTATCTAATTCTCCAATCATGCCAGTACCCACTTCCTGATTTTCGTTTTCCAGCCGGCTGAGGTAATAGGCTACTTCTTCGTAAGGATGAGTCTTTCGCAATGCAGTCATTATTTTCGATTCGAGGTGATTGGCAAAGAGCACCTCAATACGTTCTTCTTCTACTTTTTCCAACTGGTTGACAGCGCCTATGTGAGGAATAGCACCGGATACTGGTAAAAATGTGCCTGTACCCGTGGTGCTGAAGCTGCAGTTTTTATAATTACCAATGTTGCCGGCACCTGCTTCATAAAGGGCCTTTAGTACTTGTTCTTTATTCTCTTTCGGAACGAAGGTGACGAGTTTAGATAAAGTGTCTTTTTTAGGGACCAGTATCCTTACATTTTTCAATCCCAGCTTTTCAGCAATCTTTCTGTTTACCCCTCGATAAACATTATCCAGGTTGGTATGGATAGCATAAATGGCGATGTCATTTTTAATGGCTTTAATCACCGTGCGTTCAATATAATTCTGCCCTGTTAACTTTTTAAGTCCCTTGAAAACGATAGGATGATGAGCTACAATAAGGTTGGTATTCAGGGCAATGGCTTCCGTTACTACTTCTTCTGTACAATCCAGTGTTACCAATACGCCTTTCACCTGCCAGTCGCTGCTGCCGGTAAGCAAGCCACTGTTATCATAACTTTCCTGGTAGCTTCGTGGAGCGATCGTTTCCAGAAAGTCGGTCATGTCTTTAATCTTGATCATTGGTAAGGTTTCTTTAGCTTTGGCTCCAAAATTAGTGAAAGATAAATGCACCGCTCCGGATGAGCATTCTCCGATTCTTACTTTTCCCCTTTGCGCTTTTGTATGATGGCATCACCCGCCTGCGAAATCATTTGTATACCAATGGCAATAAACCTTCGGTTGAGTTCGACCGCACGGTAATCAGTGTAGGCAATCTGAATGTAGGTGGTTCGGGTAAGACACCGATGATTGAATACCTGGCAAGACTATTACAATCCAAGTATAAACTTGCTATTCTCAGCCGTGGTTATGGAAGGAAGACACACGGATTACGCTTTGCCGGTAATGAAGATTCTGCGCAGACCGTGGGAGATGAACCTTATCAGTACTATAGAAAATTTAAAGATCACGTTTTAGTAACAGTAGGTGAGGACCGGGTTTTGGCTATTCCGGAGATATTGCATCAGCAGCCGGAGACGGATATTGTTCTTCTTGATGATGCTTACCAGCATCGTGCAGTAAAACCTCAGTTCAGTATTTTATTGACCGAGTTTAGCCGTCCGTTTTTCAAAGACTATGTATTGCCGATGGGGATGCTTCGGGAAGCCAGACGTGGCGCAGATCGCGCTGATGTTATTGTGGTAACAAAGTGCCCGCCCTCCATTTCGGTTGAACAGCAAAAAGAGATTACCGGACAAATCCGCAAGTACGCTCCTGAACAACCCGTATTTTTCTCAGTAATAGAATATGGCGTGCCTCAGCCCATCAATGGATACAAATGGGAGAATGGGAGAAATATAGTGTTGGTGTCCGGCATTGCTCGATCCAAACTGTTTGAAGCAAATGCCCGTTCACAGTTTTCGGTGGTACACCATTTTGATTTTGCTGATCATCATGCCTACACAAAGGAAGACATGAAAACGATCGCTGACTTCTGTCGTCAACAAAAGTCACCGGTTTCCATTTTAACTACTGAAAAAGACATGGTCAAACTTTTGCCTTTCGCAGAAACGCTTACTTCAGGCTGGTTTTATTTACCCATCGAAACTGCTTTTATAGATAATGGTGCGGAATTTGATGCGTTGATTCGTGAGGCTATTCAATCCTGATGTTATCTTTGCGCGTGTTTTTACGATTTGTCATCTGTTGTATCCTTTTTTTAGCTCCCTGGGTAGTCTTGGCGCAGAAAAAAAAGTATCAGCCGCGGGTTGGCTCCTCGATCGTGGACGACTCCACCAAATCGGTGTATGGTCCTCAAACTTCCAGATGGACGACTGAAGAGGACATCTTCTATAACCGGAACAAATACCAAGCGATAGATACCTCTATCACCAATTATCATCGCTGGACGTATGTGCAGAAGTCGAACAATTTCTATAAAGACCTTGGTAATGTGGGCACGGCAATCAGCCCGATTTTTCCCCAGGCTCCTTCTGCCATTGGTGTAAGCTCCGGCTTTACCTCGTTTGATCTGTTTTACAATAGCGAGGAGATCAGGTATTTTGACACCAAGTCTCCTTACTCGCGCATGTACCTCGTTTGGGGAAGCAAAGCACGCTCCACCACCCGGGTAGAATTCAGCCGTAACATTAATCCCCGCTGGAATTTTGGATTCAACTTTCACCCGATGAATATCGACAAGCAGGTGCAGCGGGCCCGAAAAGGCGATTGGCAGACTAAAAATGTTTATTACGATGGCTATACTTCTTTTAAGACAAAGGACGATAAGTACTCCATTCTTTTTAATTTCAGACGTATCCGTCACCGGGTAAAAGAAAACGGAGGAATCAATCTGACGGGTACCACTTTGCCGGAAGGCATCTTTGATACCAATGCCAATCCTTCATTGACCACGGCAGAAAATTCTGATTTGAGAACGAATTATCATTTGTTCCATCAATATCAAATAGGAAGTGCGTTGCAGATTTATCATACCCTGGATCGCTATAAGCAACTCCGGCAATTTTCCAATCTTGCTGCTGATTCTAGCTATTTTACGATTAATAACCCCAACGAATTCGGAGCATCAGATACGCTTAGAGATAAATCCAAGTTCAAGTACTTTCAGAATGAATTTGGTGTAAAGGGAAGAGCTTCAAATCTGTTCTATAATTTCTATTACAAGATCAGGCACTATAGTTATTCTATGCTCCGGCTTCCGGATGATCCTACACTTCCTACAGGATACTATACGGGCACGGAGAGTTATCTTGGCGCAAGAACCTCTCTTGAGTTTGATTCCTTGTTTGTTTTATCGGGTTGGGGTGAGATCATGCCCGATGGTAATCATCGACTGGAGGCAAACCTGAATACACCATGGCTGGATGCACAGTTAAAACAGCTGCAGAGTAAACCAGCCTTCATGCAGAATCAATACTATGGAGGACATAATTTTTGGAAGGACAAGAATTTTTCTAGTACCCAGACCCTTAACCTGAACGCATTTTTGAAAGGAAGATTTGGCCCGCTGTTTATTTCGCCCGGGTTTAACTATACGCTGCTTTCCAATTATATTTTCTTTAAAGAGAATCCGGACGTTGCAGGGCAGAAGATACTTCCCATTCAGTCCAGCGGAAATCAGCATGTCGTCTCTCCTGAAGTAAGGATGGAAGTGGCCTTGTGGAAACGTTTCTTCTTCCGGCCTTCTGTGATCTATACCCGTTTTCTTGAAAACGCAGATGATGCACTCAGCATTCCCGAGTTGTTTGTAAATGCGCAACTTACTTTTGAAGGGTTCTTGTTCAAGAAAAACCTGCAGGCGCAAATTGGTTTTGATTTTCACTGGCAATCCGATTATTATGCCCTGGGATATGATGCCCCTACGCAACAATTTTATATTCAGAACACGGAAATCATGAAAGCCTACCCGTTGGCGGATTTCTTCATCAATGGCAAAATCAAACGTGGAAAGTTCTTTATTAAATATCACAACATTGCACAGGTTTTAAATTCGCTGAGTAAGCCTGCAGATCCCAGCCGGATTGGTTATATTCCAACACCGGGATACCCTGGTCAGCGCAGTATTCTTGATTTTGGTTTTGAAATTCTTCTTTTCGATTAATCATGGAAAAGCATGTACTAGGTCTGGAACTTCCTACTGACCCCCGATGGGTGAATATTGCTGAAAAAAATATTCAGGAGATATTGATCGATCATGCCTATTGCGAACAGAAGGCAGCTTCTTCAGGTATTTCGCTGATCGTCCGCTTTTCTGAAAAGGAAAAACTGGTTGAGATGCTTACTGCTTTGGTAGCCGAAGAATGGAGTCACTTTGAGCGTGTGATGGAGCAGTTAAAAAAGCGTGGATGGAGCCTGGGTCGTAAACGAAAAGATGAGTATGTAGACCAACTTCATAAAATTTTAATAAAAGGAGGAAGTCGTGATTTTCAATTGGTAGAAAGTCTTTTGATGCATGCGTTAATAGAAGCAAGGAGTTGTGAACGCTTCCGCCTGCTTTGGAAAGAAATCAGTGATCCTGAACTGAGCCAGTTTTATTATGAACTTATGGTATCTGAAGCGGGACATTATAAAAACTTTCTGGCCATGGCGAAAGAATACATGGATGAAGTGAAGGTGATGGCCCGCTGGCGCCAGATGCTGGATGCAGAGGCAGAAATTGTAAAGAACCTGGAAGTACGAGGAGACCGGATGCATTAACGCATTTCCTCGAAACTGGTAAGTACGATTTCTGTAACAAAAATATTCATTTGTCCGTCTCGTTATTTCCTCAACTGTCCAACTCCTATGTTCAAAAAAACGCTGGGTTCCTTTTTTTTGGCTTTACATAACATCCGCTCTCATTTTTTTCATACCGTACTTTCTGTATTGGGTATCGTGATTGGTGTGGCTGCGCTGGTTGCGATTCTATCGCTGATTGACGGAATGGAAAAATTTGCCAAAAAGCAAATCTCCACAACCACCTCATTGAATGCGATTGTTATCCGCACCAATACACAGAAACAAATCAATAACGTGTACGTACAAAAGGATACATTTACTGTTCTGACCTATCCGCATTTTATCGAAGTACAAAAGGCAATCTCCAAACCGGCCACCACCTATATCCGTTGGAGAGCTACTGACCAGGTTGCTTTTGGTGATAGCCTGCAACCCGTTGGGGTATGGATCAGCGCAATGGGATCAGCCATTTCGCCCTATACGAAGGCGATAACCGGTCAGCTTTTTACTGAAAAGGATGTTGAAGAAAAGGCAGCAGTGGTAGTGGTGAACAGGCAATTTGCGCTGGCCGTCTTAAAAGATACCGTTTCAATTATTGGTCAAACACTGGTTTATAAAGACAAAACCCTTCGCATTTCAGGTGTTTACAGCGGCAGCGATGAAAGAAATCCATCCATGGTTTTTCCTTTCACCTTACTGGCAACCGAAGAGACAAGAGGTAATCCACCCGAAATTGTTGTGGATGTCGAATCAACGCTCGATGTAAATCCTGTAAAGGATGAAATTACGGCATGGCTTAAAAAGAAGTTTCCGGACGATGACCTTAACGTATTCACCAATAACGTACGATTGGAGCAGGCGGAGAAAGGCTTCCGTTTGTTTCGTGTGATCATGGGAATGATTGTGGGGATATCGGTGCTGGTAGGAGGGATCGGTGTGATGAATGTTCTTCTGATCTCCGTGACACAACGGACGGTAGAGATTGGTGTACGCAAAGCAGTAGGTGCCAGCAGGCGTGATATTATCCTTCAATTCCTTGCGGAGTCCATTACGATTTCCGCTTTTGGAAGCTTACTGGGTTTGATACTGGGGATAGCAGGAACAATGGTGGCAGTACCTGTTATTAACGCGATCACTAAAGTTCCTTTCCAGGCTGCTTATACGTTAGATACGTTCCTGATTATCTCCATCATTGCCGTGGTGATTGGGATTGTATTTGGAACGTATCCTGCCATTCGTGCTTCACGTCTTGATCCGGTGGAGGCAATTCGAAGAGAATAAATTCGTATTACGTCTTCTGCTTTTTCTTCTTGGCAGCAGGAAACAGGATGTTATTAAGTATCAGTCGGAACCCAGGTGAGTTTGGATGAAGGTTCAGATCTGTAGGCTCTTCACCAACCTGATGCTGGTAATCTTCCGGATCGTGACCTCCGTAGAAAGTCCAGAACCCTTTGCCGGCCACACCGTGCAGGTATTTGGCTTCGTTGATTTCTTTGTTTTCGCCCATAATTACAACATCGGGCTTAACCAGGTTTTTCTTAAAGCCTGTTGTTTGTCCATAGAATCCCTTCACCACCTTCACATGATTTTGTGTCAGCATGGTGGGTATCGGGTCCCACTTGGCAGAGAACTGAAACAGGTTGAAATAATCATTTTCCTGTCTTAATCCCCCACGATCGGGCACGTTATTGTCGATATCCGAAAATTCATATTGATATGGATCTCTTGAAATATGAAAGTCAGTGAAGGCAAACGTATTGTTATAATTCAGCTTTTCCTGCGCCTGAGGATCGGCCGCATCGCCATCGTACATGCGTTCGCAGATATCAATGCCCTCGGCCGCCAGGGCAATATCATACGAATCGGTTGCTGAGCACATGGCAAACAAGAATCCGCCACCCACCACAAATTCTTTGATCTTTTTTGATACGGCCAGTTTCAGTTGTGATACTTTGGCAAAGCCATGTTTGGCCGCCATGTTCTCTGATTCTTTCTGCTGCTCCACGTACCAGGGAAAGTTTCCATAGCTCTGAAAGAATTTTCCGTACTGGCCGGTAAAGTCTTCATGGTGAAGGTGAAGCCAGTCGTATTTGGTTAGCTGTCCATCCAAGATCTCATCATCAAAAACCACATCATAGGGAATCTCGGCATAGGTAAGCACTAGGGTAACGGCATCATCCCACGGCTGCTTGGTTTTGGGGGTATAGACAGCCACCCGAGGGCATTTCTCCAGCTTCATGATGTCGTAATTCACAGCAGGGCTGGCAATTTCAGTAATGATCTGGTTGGCCTGCGCATCTGAAATAATATCGTAGCTCACACCACGTACGGTTAGTTCATTCTGCAGCTGTGGGTAATACTTGCACATAAAGCTGCCTCCCCTGTAGTTGAGGAGCCAGTCTACCTCCGTTTCTTTTTTAAGAATCCAGTAGGCAATACCATACGCCTTCAGGTGATTAGCCTGTTTTTCGTCCATAGGGATGAAAATGTAGTTGGCTTCGGCCAGCCGGCAGAACAAAAGGAGGCAAAACAAAAGGGAGAAACGCATCGTTAGAACAGTCAGCTTATTTGGTGTAACAAATTATTCAAATAAAAGTCTCATTATAAAACGTTTCTTAAGGTAAATTTGTCTCACATCTGATCTCAATTTAATGAATTTAATAGAAAACATTAAGGAAGGCCTCCGTTCGGTACAGGCTAACATGCTTCGCTCGGTACTTACTGCGCTCATTGTTGCCATAGGAATTACTTCTTTAGTGGGAATTCTTACTGCAATTGACGGTATTGAGCACTCCGTGGCCGAAAGTATGTCTTCCCTTGGTGTAAATACGTTTGACATTCACTCACGACAAAACAGGGGTAACCGTTCGGGTGGAATAGAGCAAAAAAGATACGAGCGCATGCAGTTAGGTCATATTCAGAAATTTATTGACCGCTATTATGTACCCTCCACAATCAGCTTATCCGCTACTCTTAGTCAGATAGCGGAAGTAAAACATGCCTCAAAAAAAACGAATCCTAATGTGCGTGTAGAAGGGGTGAACCAGGAATACATGGCCATTAATGGTTTGAATATTGAAAAGGGAAGAAATCTTTCTATCATCGAAACACAATATGGTACGAAGGTAGCTGTGATCGGAAGCAAGATTGTATCTGCTTTGTATGAAAAGAACGAAGAACCCATTGGCTCAGAGATTTCTTTTAAAGGAACCCAGTTTAAGGTGATCGGTGTATTGAAAGAAAAAGGTCAGCTTTCAGATTCCAATTTTGATAACATGGTTTTTATTCCAGTGCTGGTGGCTAATCAAATGGCATCCGGCCGCGGATTGAATTACCGGTTAACAGTGGGCATCAGTGATCCGACTAAAATGGATTGGGCCATGGGTGAAGCAACCGGTTTGATGCGTTCGATCAGAAAAGACCAGTTGGGTAATGACAATTCATTTGAAATAGAAAAAAGCGAAACACTGGCTCAAAGCCTTGAAAGCATTACCAGCGGATTGCGCATCGGTGGCTTTGGTGTGGGATTCATTACTTTATTGGGAGCCTCCATTGCGTTGATGAATATTATGATGGTGTCGGTAACAGAACGTACGCGTGAGGTGGGAGTTCGTAAGGCATTAGGAGCAACACCGCTTCGCATTCGCCAGCAATTTGTTATTGAAGCCATTGTGGTATGCGTGCTGGGGGGGATTGCCGGGGTTCTTTTAGGAATACTCATTGGTAATTTAATCTCACGGCTCATGGGCATCACTGTTATTGTTATACCGTGGCTGTGGATGTCTGTAGGTATGATTGTGTGTATTGTGGTGGGATTGATCTCCGGATATTATCCTGCATACAAAGCTTCGTTGTTAGATCCGATTGAATCGTTGAGATTCGAATAGTCTATATTCACTTTCTAATCTTAATTTTTATTACGCTAAATTGTAAGCACAATGATGCCTGCTAATGGAGCGCAATAATCTATATCCTGTATTTCTTAAGCTGAAGGTACTTCGTGTGCTCATTGTGGGTGGAGGCAATGTAGCACTGGAAAAAATTTCCCTGATGCTGAAGAGCTCACCCGATGCCTCGATTAGATTAGTTGCTGATACAATTCAGGATGCCATTCGTGAGTTGGCGGTACAACATCCGAAGGTAAAGCTGATTCAACGGAAATTTAAACTTTGGGATCTGTTCGGAAAGGACCTGGTTCTGGTTGCGACTGATAGCTATGCAACCAACTTACGAATACGAAAATGGGCTCACTATAAGGGAGTACTGGTGAACGTAGCGGATACCCCCGAGCTGTGTGATTTTTACCTTGGATCCATCATTACCAAGGGAAATCTGAAAGTAGCGATTTCCACCAATGGCAAATCGCCCACCATGGCAAAACGAATGCGTGAGTACTTTGAAGAAGTGCTGCCCGAAAACATGGATGACTTGCTGGACAATATGAATAAAATGCGTGACCAGATGAAGGGTGATCTCCGCCAAAAAACAGATGCGTTGAATGAGGTGACTTCGGCCTGGCTATCAGAAAAACCAAAGCCGGAAGAGGAGAAGTCTTAAACAAAACGCAATACGTATGAAGATTTATCTGCTGCTATTTTTTGCTTTACTTAATTTTTGCCCTGCCATGACTCAGCAAAAGAAAACCATCCATTATCTCGCACTCGGAGATTCGTATACCATTGGTGAAAGTGTAAATGAATCAGAGCGCTGGCCTAATCAACTAGCTGAAGCTTTAAGAAAGAAAGGTGATGAGGTAACCCGACCACGAATTATCGCGACCACGGGCTGGCGTACCGATAACCTGAAGAATGCAATGACCATTGCTCAGCTGAAACCAGAGTATAACCTGGTGTCACTCTTGATAGGAGTGAACAATCAATACCAGCACAAATCCATCGAACAATTTGCAAAAGAGTTTGAAGGTTTGCTCATCGATGCCATTCACCTGGCGGGAGGGAAGAAAGAAAATGTATTTGTTGTTTCTATTCCCGATTATGGCTTTACACCCTACGGTCAATCGAAGCAGCCGGAAATAAGTAAGGAGTTGAATGCTTTCAATGCCATCAGCAAGAAAATTACTGAGAAGCTTAATTTGAAGTACATCAATATCACAGATATTTCGCGGGAAGGACTAAACAAACCCGATTTGATTGCAAAGGACGGACTGCATCCCTCAGGAAAAATGTATTCACTTTGGGTAGAGCAGATTGTTAAAGAACTGTGAGAATATTTTTGGGTACGTAACCGGAAACAGATTAGTGACTGGCCAGTAAGGGCTCAATGACCTTAATGATATTTCCTGCTACAATCTTATGTCCTTCTGCTGTGGGATGAATACCATCGGCCTGATTTAGTTTTTCATCACCGGCTACTCCGTTCAGTATAAAAGGAATAAGCGTAGTATTGTTTTTCCTTGCCAGTTCAGGAAATATTTTCTGAAACCCTGTGGTGTATTCTTTCCCCATATTCGGGGGTACCATCATGCCGGCCAGCACAATTTTTGTCTGCGGATATTTCTTCTTCACCTTGTCGATGATTGCCTGAAGATTTTGACGTGTCTGGGCAAGCGGTAATCCGCGCAGGCCGTCATTTGCACCCAGCTCCAGCACAAAAATTTCTACGGGTTGCTTCAGTATCCAGTCCAGACGGCTGAGGCCACCGGCAGAGGTTTCGCCACTTAGTCCGGCATTGACCACTTTTACTTTCTTACCCTCTTTGATGAGCTGTTTTTCGATCAGAGCAGGAAAGGCTTCTTCTGTAGAAAGTCCATAACCGGCTGTCAGGCTATCGCCAAAGAAGAGAATGGTTTGCGTTTTTGGTGTTGCCTGAAAAAAGACAAGAAGTAAAATAAAAAGCGCTTTGTATCCGACCATGATGTATCGTTAATAGTTGAAAAGTTAATGGTTAATAGATAAAAGCGAAAAGACTAACTGATGGTTTTGTTATTTAACAACTTTTTAACGCAGGTCTTTACCAGCGGGCAGGGATAATTTTTAGCGAATAACTATTAACTTGACCATTTAATTCCATATCTGTTTAACCGAAAACCATGCCGGAAACTGTATTGCAGGCTGATCAGCTTACAAAGATTTATACCTCTGCCAATAAAGCACTGACTGTACTGGACCATGTGTCCTTCACTGCGGAGCAAGGCACGAGCCTGTCCATCATCGGTCCATCCGGAAGCGGGAAGACTACCTTGCTTGGCTTATGTGCCGGCCTGGACGTTCCCTCTTCAGGGGCCATTTCATTAATGGGCTTTAAGCTCAATGCCATGGATGAAGATGACCGTGCGTATGTGCGTAATCAATATGTCGGTTTTGTATTTCAGAATTTTCAACTGTTGTCAACACTCACTGCATTGGAAAACGTGATGGTTCCTTTGGAACTGCGAGGCGAAAAAAATGTAGAGCCTAAGGCAAAAGAGTTGCTCGATCGGGTAGGTTTAAGCGATCGCTTTCATCATTTTCCTACGCAGCTTTCCGGTGGTGAGCAGCAGCGGGTGGCGATGGCCAGGGCTTTCATTACTGCTCCTAAAATACTTTTTGCTGATGAACCAACCGGAAACCTGGATGAAGAGAACGCGAGCCAGATTACCAATCTGTTATTTGGTATGAACCGGGAAGAGAAGACCACATTGATCTTAGTTACTCACAACCTGGAACTGGCACAGAAGACAGAACGTATTCTGCAGATGAAAGGTGGTAAGCTGGTGTCAGAGAAAATAGTGAACCAGGCATGATCGAGTACATCATCAAGATCAAGCGTACTACACGTACTATCCTTACTGATCGCTGGGTATGGAAAATGGCATGGCGTGATGCGCGTCATCATTTTTCGCGGCTATTTCTTTTTACTGCTTCGCTGATCACAGGCATCGCGGCTGTGGTGGCCATTGGGTCATTGAATTACTCTTTGCAAAGCGATCTCGATCGCAATGCACGCGAACTGCTGGGTGCAGATCTCGTAGTGAATGGCAATAAAAAATTTGAGCCCGAAGTACTCAAGGCTTTCGATTCAACAAAGCTGGAGCAGGCATCACAATCCGACATGGCTTCGATGGTGATGTTTATGAATACACGGCAGGCCAGGCTGGTGCGGGTTCTTTCATTAGCTGGCGACTATCCGTTTTACGGAAATTTTGCTACGCAACCTTCTGATGCCTATGCCAAAATGAAATCGGGCAGGTTTGTAATGCTGGATGAAACGCTTGCCACACAATATGAAGTGAGCTCGGAAGATTCGGTGAAGATTGGTAACACCCTATTTAAAGTAGCCGGTGTGGTGCAGAAGAGCCCTGGAGGAGCCGCCATACTTTCTACGTTTACTCCTTCGGTTTATATTTCGCAAAGCGAACTGGATTCTACCGGCCTGGTGCAGTTTGGAAGTCGTGTCACATACCGCAGGTATTTTAAGACATCAAGCGAAAGTGCAGCAGAAAAGCTGGGGGAAAAGCTGAAACCGGTGCTGCGCAAATATGGTCATGGTTACGATACGGTACAGGAAAGAAGAAGAGAGCTGGGAGAAGGCTTCCTGTCGGTCTATCGTTTCTTTTCACTGCTGGCATTTGTGGCGTTGATATTGGGATGTATTGGGGTGGCAAGCTCTGTTCATATTTATGCAAGGGAAAAGCGCGAGGAAGTTGCCGTGCTTCGTTGTGTGGGTTCATCCGGATGGCAGGCATTCAATATTTATTTTATCCAGGTTTTTGTGCTGGGAATAATTGGCAGTGTTGCCGGTGCGGCATTGGGTGTACTCATTCAGCAGGTGATCCCCGTTGTGTTCAAAGATTTTGTACCGGTAGAACTTCAGTTTGGAATTTCATGGGAAGCAGTAGCGCAGGGATTGGTACTTGGAATGATCGTATCCGTTTTGTTTACCATACTTCCTCTGGTTGCTGTTCGGTTTGTGCCACCACTTACTGTGTTGCGTGCAGGGTTTGAACCTAATCGCATTTTCTCCAAAACGAAATGGACCGCCATTATATTGATCATTCTGTTTCCGGTACTGGCAGCTTCATATCAGACTCGAAGTTTTATTTCAGGCGGATTGTTTTCATTAGGATTGTTTGTGGCGCTGGGTAGCCTTGCCCTGGTAGCCACCGGTTTGCTTTTCCTTGTGAGAAAATATTTTCCGAAGAATGCACGTTTCATCTTGCGTCATGCGATGTCCAATTTATTCCGGCCAAATAATCAGACCACGGTATTGATGGTGACCATCGGGCTTGGTGCCTTTATTATTGCCACACTTAATGTTATTCAAAGCAGTCTGCTCAACCAGGTAGAGTTTACCGGCAATGAGAACCAGTCCAATACGATTTTGTTTGATATCCAGCCACATCAGAAAGAAGGAGTGATTAAGCTGATAAAAGAGCATCGGCTCCCCGTCAACCAGGTTGTTCCGATTATCACCTGTCGTCTCAGCGAAATAAAAGGAAGATCAATCGATAGCTTGCAAAAAGACACTACCGATCACATACCCAACTGGGCGCTTACGCGCGAATACAGAGTAACCTATCGGGATAGTCTTCATGTATCGGAAGAACTTACGAAAGGCGAACTGCACAGTTTAAAGAAGAATCAGAAAGATTCTGTCTGGGTAACGATCTCGGAAGGTATGCAGGAATCGTTGGGTGTAGATGTCGGTGATTCATTAACTTTTGATGTGCAGGGCGTACCCATCAAAGCGCATATCAGCGGCTGGCGTAAAGTAGACTGGCCGAAGGATCCTCCCAATTTTATATTTGTGTTCCCGAAAGGAGTGCTGGAACAAGCACCACAAATTTGGGTAGCCACCACACGCATCGATGATCCTGTAAAAGCAAATAAGTTCCAGCAGGAGCTGGTGATGAATTATTCCAATGTTTCTCTGATTGACTTGCGATTAGTGCTAAGTACAATCAACGAAATTTTTGCCAAGGTGGCGCTGGTCATTCGTTTCCTTGCCCTGTTCAGCATCATTACCGGTTTGGTGGTGCTTGCCGGTGCCGTATTGAATAGTAAATTTTTACGCATCAAAGAAAATGTTTTGCTGCGCACCATTGGAGCAAGAACAAAACAGCTGACATTAATTACACTGATTGAATACGCTTACCTGGGCCTGTTCTCTGCGTTAACGGGAATTATTCTCTCATTACTCAGCGGTTGGCTATTGGCCAAATTCTTTTTCAAAGTAACATTTTCATTCAGTGGCCTTGAACTCCTGCTGATCGGAATTGGCGTTATCACGTTGACCACGTTCATTGGTTGGTGGAATTCGCGCCAGGTAATTACCACACCGCCATTGCAAGTGTTGAGGAAGGAGAGTTAACTAAGCAAGGAGAGGGTTAATGTGTTTTATATCTGCTATCCTCAGAAAATCTTTTTCATTATCCGAGATCAAAATCAAGTCATAAGCAGTGGCCGTTGCAGCAATAATGGAGTCCGGCAGTTTTAGTTTTTGATTTTTTCTGATCGAGATGGTTCTTTGAATAATATCATTATTGATGTCATGAATGGATATAATGATACGAATTCTTTATACACGATAATGTCATCTGCATTTTTGGGATCCCAGCAGAGTAGTTCAATTTGTGAAATAAAAGATATGGAACAATTCTCGTCAAGAATAGAATCTATAAATCTAATCCCATTTTATGGTAAAGAGGAATTTAAATATTTGATGATAGCGCTGATGTCAATTAAATATCCCGCTGCCATTCTTCACATAATAAAGCCAACTGATTGTCGATGTCGGAGCTAGTCATCTTAGACTTAATTTTTTCACGTAGTGTTGATAGCTTATCCGGTGCCGAATAATTTTCTGCTCCTTCCTGATCATCCGCGGGCCAGATAATTAAATCTACAATCTCCGCAGTGAAGCTTTCCGGCAGGTCCACTATTAATTGCTTACCTGAACGTTTTATTCTTCTTTTTCTTACAGCTTCCATGATAAGTAAAGATACGTTTTTGGTTATAATTTGTGTAATAATTTTATCTGTCAGGCATTCTCCAATCTTATAATTTTCATATTGCCCCTTTCTTCATTAAAAGAAGAGGGTTAAATTAGGGCATGAAGCGGACGTGTCTGAAGGGTGTTTTTCTGTTGTTCCTGATTCCCTTTAATAGTTTTGCAGAACCGGGTCCGTATTTCCGGTTCATCCAAAACAAAAACCAGTGGCCGGCTTCTGTCGATTATGCTACTCGTGTGCCAGGTGGCACGATGTCGTTGAAAGCAGGGCAATTCACTTATACCTTACTCGATTATCAAAAACTGGAAGAGCTTCATGAGCAATCTCATCACGGTTTTCAGGAGGTAAGGACGATTCCTGAGCCGGGACAGATGATTGATGGCTATACATTGAATGTGGATTTTATCGGAGCCAATTCATCCGCGAAGGTATTGCCTTTCGGAAAACAGGATACTTATTATAATTTTTTTACAGGAAGTGATTCCAGTCATTGGGCATCGGATGTAAAATCATTTGAAGGAATGATCTATTCCTCTCTTTATGCAGGTATTGATATGAAGATTTATTCACAGGGACGGAATCTGAAATATGATTTTATCGTAGCTCCTGGTGCAGACCCTTCACAAATCACCATTCGCTACTCCGGTGCAGAACAATTTTATCTTGACCGTGGAGATCTGTTTATCAAAACCCCGCTGGGAGATCTGATTGAGAAAAAGCCAGTGACCTATCAGATGATTGCAGGAGAGCGGGTGCTTGTTCCTTCTGCATACACACTTTGCGACAATGAACTTTCTTTTTCTTTTCCTGATGGATATGATCCGTGTTATGAACTGATTATCGATCCATTGCTGATCTTCTCCACTTACTCCGGCTCGAAAGCCGATAACTGGGGAAGCACTGCTACTCCGGGAGAGAATGGGAGTTTATATTCTGCCGGGGTTACCAATCATTTGAATGCCGGAGGGACTTTCCCTGCCACTGCCGGTGCCTTTCAAACTTCGTATGGAGGAATTTACGATGTTGGTATTTTAAAGTACGATTCAACAGGACAACACTTGTTGTATGCTTCTTATCTTGGCGGATCGGGGAATGAATCTGCGCATAGCCTGGTCATGAATTCAAACCAGGAGCTGGTGGTGCTGGGTACAACTGGCTCTACTAATTTTCCAACTTCAGCGAGTGCGATCAGCAAAACATTTAAAGGCGGAACTGCTGCGGCAAATGTGATTGAGTACACGCATGGTTCGGATATTTATGTAGCCCGTATCAGTAAAGATGGAACGCAACTTTTGGCAAGTACATACCTGGGAGGCACCGCCAATGATGGATTAAACCCTACCCAAAATGCGCTCTCTGTTAACTATGGCGATGAGCTTCGCGGAGATATTATTGCCGATGCACAGGGAAATATTTATGTGAGCAGTGTCACCGCTTCTGCCAATTTCCCGGTAGCGAATAGTTTTAGCACCACATTCAAAGGAAGCACCGATGCGTTGCTTTTAAAGTTGGATCCTTCACTTGCAATAATTTACTGGGGAGCCTTTCTGGGAGGTAGCGCGTTAGACGCGAGTTATACTATTAAGTTTGATAACGAAGGGAATTTATTTGCTGCAGGAGGAACGACCAGCGCTGACTTTCCGATTACAACAGGAGTTTATCAATCCTCCCTTGCGGGAAGCGTGGACGGATGGATCGCTACTATTGCCAGTGATGGATCAGCTATCATTGCCTCTACGTATACCGGTACATCTTCCTTCGATCAGATTTATTTCATAGATCTTAATTTGCAGGATGAGGTCTATGTATACGGACAGACATCCGGATCTTTCCCGGTTACTTCGGGAGTTTATCACAACACAGGCAGTGGACAATTTCTTCAGAAGTTCGATCATGGACTTACGCAATTAAAATTATCTACCGTATTGGGGTCGGGCAGAGGTATTCCTGATATTTCTCCCACCGCTTTTCTGGTCAATGACTGTAATAATATTTTTATGACCGGATGGGGTGGTTTAGTCAATAGCCTCGAAAAGTATTGGCAAAGCAATACATTTAATATGCCCATTACTTCCGATGCGTTTCAGAAGACAACAAGTGGATCTGATTTTTATTTTGCCGTGCTCACCGATGGAGCTACTGAATTACTTTATGGAACATATATGGGCGGTACTGATTCACGCACTCACGTAGATGGTGGTACAAGCCGTTTTGATAAGAAGGGAGTCGTCTATCATGCCGTGTGCTCAGGATGTGCTGCTATGAATCGGCTCAATCATTCTACTTCTGATTTTCCTACTTCTGTGGGAGCTTGGAGCAGAACAAATAATAGTCTGAACTGTAACAACGCTGCTTTCAAGTTCGATCTGTCTTCGTTGCGCGCACGCATTCAAACCAATTCAGTAAAATTGGATATGCCGGGTTTGAATAAGGTATGTATGCCTGACAAGATTGTATTTCAAAACAGAAGTACAGGCGGAGAAATCTTTCAATGGGACTTAGGTGACGGCACGAAGACCGCACTTTCGGATACTTCACGTATTGTTCATCAATACAAAAGCGTAGGTAAGTACATCGTAAAGCTCAAGGCCATTGATGCAGGTACTTGCGTAGGCAAAGATTCTACTTTCACTGTTGTGAATGTTTATACACCCTTAGGTGTTGCAGGAAATGGCGGCACTATTTGCTTCGGAACTTCTTTTTCGCTTTCGGCTTCCAATGGAGTAAGTTATGGTTGGACAGGTATTGGTAATGATTTCAAGTCCGCTAATTCAATAGTTCCGGTGTCTCCGGCAGTGGATTCAAAATACCAGGTTTCCATTACGGATTTTCAGGGATGTGTGGTGAAAGATACGCTCGCTGTTAAAGTCATTCCGGGTATCGATCTGCAGTTTGAATGGAGCAGGGAATTTGCCTGCGAATCGCGGCCGGTGACAGAAGTAAAAAACCTGACGGATGAAAATGAAGAAACTTTCTGGGATTTTGGCGATGGCACTACTTCCGATTTAAGAACCGACACACATACCTATCAGAAAGATGGCGTGTATGCAGTGCGGTTAGTGGGTAAAAAAGATTTTTGCTTGTACGATAAGAAAGTGGATGTTCCGGTCTATACCTTCTTTGCACCTAACGTTATTACGCCTGATCAGTCTTCAGGTAAAAACGATACTTTCCTGTTGTTGTATGGAGGAAGTTCACCGGAGGAAAAAAATGTTCGTATTTCACTGATTATCTACAATCGCTGGGGTAACAAAGTATATGCGAACGAGGATTACAAGGGAACCTGGAGCGGAGAAGGATTAACAGCCGGTATTTATTATTACGAAGCGTCAGCTGAAGACGATGCTGCATGCAAGGGTTGGGTACAGCTTATTCGGTAATCCATACATTCACCCAGTTGTTTTTAGTCTTCAATAAGATCTTATAGAATGAGGAAGGGATATTGGTTGCAGAGAATGAATAACTTTCTTTTGATAACGCTACTTTTCCTCTCGTTTCATATCGATCTTCTCTTCCTTCTTTAAACCGGTTGGTAGTGGTGACAAAGATCTCCGCTTCTCCCGATGGATCGAATGATTTCCAGCTGAGTTGAATCTGGTCATTCACTTTGATTGCTTTCAGATCACTGATGGAGATCTCTCCAATAAAAGGAACTCCATCTGCTTCGGCCTTTTGAGCTTCCTGCATTTCAATACTTAAATGACGAAGCAGGGAAGGTGCAATGTCCACCATGCCGGGTGTCTGTTTAAAGTGTGTGTTAATATTTTTTGCATTGGTGACCATCCACGTAGTGCGTTCCCGTTCGCTTTGTCCGCCATGCCCTTTACCTGTGGCGGCATCTCTTCCGTGGTCGGTGGTGATCACGATCATCCATTTTTCTCCATATTTTTTTTCGCGCTGCTGAATGGTTTTCCAGATCTTCCCCACCTGGGTGTCTGCCCTCTTCACAGCATTATAAAATTGATCACTGTCTCCGTAACGGTGTCCCATATCATCGGTATACTCCAGGTATACCCAGGATAAATCGGGAGACTCTTTTTCAATGTAGCGTGCCGCTTCGGTAGAAACCAATTCATCAATGGTTGAAATGTAGGCCGCTCCTTTGTCATGAGGAAAACGAACTGTATCTAATTCGAATCCGTCAAAAGCATAATCCAATTTGATGTTGCCCGCTTGTGGCAATCCTTCTCCGATCAGTTTGGTGCGGTTATCAGTCCATGTAGAAAAGACAGCTGTCTTGATTTGGGGACGACTTACTTTGGCAATACGAAATAGATTCCAATAGTGATAGTCAGGTGCTTTTATATCATTGTCCCAAACATTGTGCTTATTCGTCCATACCGAAGTGAGCAGGTGATTGTAGCCTACTGCTGATATCGTGGGTGATTGCGAGTAGGTGTCCTTGCTTCCGCCAACATACGCCCGCGTGTATCCACCGGCTTTGGCAATTTCATCCAGCACAGGAGTTTCCACCTTTTCAATGACATCGGCAGGGATGCCATCTACTATAATGAAGATAGCTTTGGATTGTGCCGAGCCGATAAGTAAAGAACACGATAAAAAAAGAGCGAGCAGAAATTTCATAGCGAAGGAGTCTTTACTAAAAGTGAAGTTTAAAATGGAAGACAAAAAATTATTGTTGTTAAATCGGGATTAAAAAATGATGCATCTTGCTATTTTAATGAACGGGTCTGTCGCATCATTCAATGTGTAGTTAAAATTACCTGAATGCTTTCCAGGGCTTTCAGGTATTCTTCCACCATCGGGTAAGGTATAGGGCCAAACTCCGCATAAACTGCCTGGTGTATTTCGTGTACATTCCGTTTTCCATTAACGAAATTAAGTGTTTCATAAGCATATTCCAGGCCGGAACCCCACAGGCCTTCATAGTTCAGCAACTTTAAGGCATCTGTTTTCTCTTCTCCGTAATGATCAGTGAGATAGCTGTAAGAGAAAACGAAGAGTGGGCCTTTCAGATCGGGATTTCGTTTATAAATAGTGCCTGCTGTTTTTGATTCTGTCCTCGCTTTGCCTAATGATTCTTCGAGATGGGTATAAAACTTTTCTGCTTCCTGATTTAATGAGGATGAAACCATTACATAATTTTTAAGTGAAGCGAATACATCGCGTTCGTACCTGAAATGATTTTCTTTGAGCACATCGCTATCCACTCTGCCAAGAGAAGCAGATCGCTGCTCTACTTCGGAAGCTCTCCTGAGTGTTTGTTGTTTCAACATATTCCAGAGGACAGGTATGTTGTCGTTACTAAGCTGAGCGAGAAAATATCCGCTTGCAGCACCAATGAAAGCCGCACGCTTTAGCTTGGTGGGGTCAATGTTGGCCGGTGCATCAAAGTTGGTATGAATGTAACGGTCGGGCCAGTCGTGCAGGTAAATACTGGGTATGCCAAAGGAACCTTCATTATATACTTCTTGATCACTACCCAAATGAAAGTTGCCAAGTACTGCCTGCAAAGGTTCTTTGCCTCCCTCGGGGGAAACAAATGAATAGGAGTATTTGTATCCGCTGGCGAAAGCATCCGTCTGCTCATTCAGGTAACGTCCGAATACCTCACCGATATCGCTCACAAAACTGGGAAGGCTTCTGGGTACCCTTGAAACATGAAAAATGGATTTGGTCACCGGGCCGCCACCCACCATATCCATGTGAATAACTGCTTTGATGTGGATGGTATATTCGGGCCGCTGGTGGAGCAAAGCACTGGTGCCTTCGATTTCCGGTGACCAGATAAAACGTAGCGTCCGTTGGGGACGTGATAATTTCCCTTCACGTATCAGTTTGCTGATAGTGCGTGCTATTTCCAATATGGTCATGCTTCCGCTGGCATTGTCATTGGCGCCTGGTCTTTGGTGATCGAGGTGGCAGGTAAAAGCAATTTCCTCTTCCATCAGTTTCGGGTCAGTTCCTTTAATCACCGCAGTAGCAAAACGGTAAAACCCTTCGTGTTTTCCGGCTTTCACTTTTGCATCCAGCATTATGGTTTCTCCTTTGGTCAATCGCTGCAGGAAATTTTTTGCCTGTCTGAGCGAGATCATAAAGCAAAATGTATTGGTTTTTGAAAAACTGTTGAGATGTCCCCACCGGATCAGGTTTTCGTCTTCCTTCCACCAGGCCGTGCGCTGGTTTTGCGCATAGCTTATTATTCCAGCAGCTCCGTATTTTTCAATGGCTAACGGAACCACGGCATCGGGCGAAGAGGAAGTAAGAACCAGTTTTCCTTTTAATGATTTGTTCAAATAATCGTTTTCAGAAGTACCTGCACCGATGTCAATAAGTTCAGCACGTGCTGCTCCGCTTTCGCTGTCTTCTGCCAGCGTAACAGGCATCGATTCCCAATCGCCTATTTTGGTTTTGTATCTCCACGAGCTACCGTCTTTCTCCAGTTCCCAGAGTTCGGCAAATTCTGCTTCCCATGCTGGGCGCGCCTTTTGTGTTCCATACATGGTTTTACCATCAGCGGGAAGCTGAAATACTTCAATTTGCTCAAGGCCATATTTCTTTAGCCTTTCTTCAATGAAATCAATGGCTTGCCCGAACTGCTCAGAGCCCCGCATACGGTGCAGACGCGAAATGTATTCCAGGTTTCGCTTAGCCTCCTCTCCGGATAACTCGGCATCAAGCACATGAACGATGGAATCAGTAAGCAGGGGAGGAGCCTGTGCCACAGCCCGATACGATGTTAATAAAAGCATTAGGGAAAGAATGCTTTTTAATATCTTTGATAAAAAGGACTGAAGAGCTAATGCATTCATGGAAGTTGGCTTACGCGGGAAAGAAAAATGATATGCTTAAGGTACTCATTCATCCTTAAAAAAAAATAACGGAATGGATATAACCGATTTAATAACTACAAGAACGTATGAGAAAATATTTCCTGATTTTAGTACTGCTCGTTGCCTTTGTTCAATGCGCTAAAAAAGAGGGTGAGCAAGCGATCACTTCTCTGAGCCCTGTTGCCTTTCAAACACAGCTAAAGGAAACACCCGATGCTGTTTTGTTGGATGTTCGTACGCTGGAAGAAGTGCAGGCCGGACGAATCAACGGAGAGATCAATTTTGATTTCAAGGCTCCTGAATTTGAGCTTCTCATCAAGGGTCTGGATAAGACCAAACCCTATTTTGTATACTGTGCCAGCGGGGTGCGCAGTGGCAAAGCCGCAGATAAGATGGAAGAGGAAGGCTTTGAAAAAATCTACGTGCTGGAGGGAGGAATAAAAGCGTGGGAAGGCGCAGGGCTGCCTGTGATCAGGTAAGTTATCAGTTAATAGTTATCGGTTAAGTGTGCGATACCGATAACTATTATTGCATTAGAATTGAAAGTAAATGAACGGCTGTATCCCCGCAGATTTGGTTTGGATGACAAGCACAATCACAGCAACGACTAAACCGGCTTTCATGGCGAGGGAAGAATTGGTTACCCAGTTTTCGGTTTGTGTTTCAATTCCCTTAGGAAGGAAATGAAGCACGTATCCCAGAAGCATTAATAACAGCACAATTTTATATCCGGATACAAAATCAAAAAATATCTGCGGGCTGAAACTGGTAAAAATCTGCGAGATCACTTCCCCTGCTATCACCATATTGGCTGCACGGAAAAAGATCCAGCAGAAGCACACGAAATGAAACGTGATGAGCACACAAAGCACATTCACCAGGCTTTTAACCCAGGGCGTATCGGTCTTGAAAAACACGACACCGAGCGAGCTATAAAATTTATGTAAGGCCAATGCGGCACCGTGTAATGCTCCCCACAGTATATACCGGAAAGAAGCACCATGCCACAGCCCTCCCAGTACCATGGTGATAAACAGATTGACATACGTCCTGAAATTTCCCTTACGGTTTCCTCCCAATGAAATGTAAAGGTAGTCGCGCAGCCAGGTAGAAAGTGAGATGTGCCATCTTCGCCAGAACTCTGTGATATTCCTGGATTGGTAAGGTGAATCGAAGTTGAGTGGGAAATGGAACCCCAACAGCAGCGCAATACCAATAGCCATATCTGAATAACCAGAGAAATCGCAATAGATCTGCAATGCATAGCCATAAACGCCAAACAGGTTTTCAAGCCCGGTGTAAAGAGTAGGTGCATCAAAGATACGGTCAACAAAATTAAGGCTGATGTAATCCGAGATCACCACTTTTTTGAACATACCTGTACAGATGAGGTACACCCCACGTCCCAGCATTTCGCGTGTTACCGATGTGGGCTTATAGATCTGTGGGATAAAATCAACGGCACGAACAATAGGCCCTGCCACCAACTGCGGAAAGAAGGATACAAAAAAAGCGTAATCAAGAATGTTATCCACTGGCTTGAGATTGCCCCGGTAAATGTCTATGGTATAACTTAATGACTGGAACGTAAAGAAAGATACACCAACAGGCAGAAAAATATCGAATGGTTTATACGGGACACCCGCTAATCCACTGAAGATCTCGTGAAGAAAATTGGTGTACTTAAAATAGCCCAGCATTCCCAGATTAATGACAAGGCTGAATACTAAGAGCAGGTATTTCTTCCATTGTACCTCCGATTTATAGATAAGATTGGCCAGTGCATAATCGACAACCGTTGATCCGACCAGGATCAGGAAGTAGATACCACTTGATTTGTAATAGAAATAAAGCGAGAAGAGCGTAACAAAGGTAAGCTTGGCGCGATGGTTTTTATGCAGCAATGTGTAGAGGCATAGAAAACCTAAAAACAAAAAGAGAAAGAACCCGCTATTGAAGATCAGTGGTTCCTTAGCATGGTAAACAAACTGCTGAAAGAGCTTATGGATGTCGATAGGAAACATAAACGTTGTACGCCTTGATCAGCGCTGCATAAAGTAAGTTGCCCTGAAGCTCATATCCTTCCTTGGTGTAATGAACTCCATCGCGTTGAATCAGGTTGTATTTTTTGTATAAGTCAGCCGAGTGAAGTCCGCCTCCGGCTTCGTACAGATCCCAGTAAGATAAATTCCGCTGTTGCGCATAACGGATAATGGTATCACGGATCACATTCAATCCCGGGTTTCTTCTTGTCTTTTTCCGGTAATGATCAGCAGGAACAGTGAGAATGAATTTGGCGCTGGGATTTCGGACCCGTAATGATTCAACCATCTGATCGATGTAGTTGAACAGCTGCGGATCGGTATACGGATAATCCAGGGATTCATTTGTACCCAATGAAAGAATAAAAAGGTCAGGGTGTAGCACGGTAGTTTGTTCGGCAAAATAGCGCGCCACATTGTAGTGTTTAAATTTGGCGCCATTCACTCCGATAGAATGATACAGCACACCTTTTCGCCCGTTCTCCAGGCTGATGCCAAAAAGGGTGAATTGATTTTGCTCCGGTAACGCCTGCAAGGTTTGCAATGTTACCTGGCTGGTACTTAATGGTAAAAGTATACGTGACGTGTTCGCATAAGGCTCAAACGTAAAACCACCGGCATAAGCAATGTTATTGCCAAGAGAATCTTTCACAGCGATGTTGTAGCTCTTAAAGTCTTTTTGATAAAAGAGCGTGAGTGTATTGAAGCGATAATCCGTAAAGGGAGTGCTCAATGTTTTTATCGTGAGCTTCGTATCGGGTTGTAATGTTTGTACGGTAATTCCCCCTACGCCAATAGGTAGTGGCTGATCGGAATACACCAGGCGTTTGGCTTCCCAATTGGCAGTGGAGGTAGTATAAATGGTGGAAGGCTCGTTGGTATGCGCCACTCTGCCGGGCACGATCAATCCTCTCCCGGCATTGCCGAAATCGTGCTGAATATGCTGTCTTACTGTTCCGCTAAGGAAATCGGCCTGAATGTGCGAATCGCCTATCTGTACAATGTTCACCTGGCTGTTCACCCCCTTTTGCAATTGATAAAGGCGTTCAAAAAAATCGGAAAGTACTTCGGAGTTATAGATCTCATTCTCCGCCACTTTCTCAAAGCCATATTTGCGGAATGAAAAAGAGATGGTATCCTGCGCCTGCATCCATCCGTAGATCATGCTGAAGAATGCAATCAGGTAAAGGCTATTTTTTCTTCGGCTCATAGCGTTTGCGTTCATGTAAAATAGTTTCAGTAAGCAACCGTGCCAGTTTTCTGCCACCCTGAAAGGTAAGGTGAGTGTAATCTTTCGCTGCCATTGGGGGAATTGCTTCCACAAATTTGATCATACTGTTTTCTCCTCCCATAGCCGAATACAAATCCCAGAAGGCCACTTTGCATTTGCGCGCAATGGCACGTTGTGCCTCCACCATATCAGGTATGGTTGTCATGGTGGCAAACTTTCCATCCTGATTGCTGCTCCGGTCGCTTACGCTGATGATCAGGATACTGCTTTTAGGAAAGCTTTCTTTCAGGGCATTGACCACCCGCACCATTTTTTGTGTATACCAGATATAGCCGGTAGTGTCTTCTTCCGAAGCGACATTCAATCCGTATTGAAGGATGATCATGCTGTAATCCTGATAGCGATTGAACTGGCGATGCATTTCACCGGATACTTGTGATAATCCCATGCCTGAGTTTCCTCTCATGGAAAGGTTATCTACATAGATTCCCTTGCCTTCTTCAAAACTGAGTCCATACGCTTTCAAACTATCATAAGGACGAAAGCTGAACTTTACACTTTTGGCATCTCTTGCTTTTAACGTGAGTTGCCGAAGTGATTGAGCCGTATCCAAAGCTACGGAATGATGCACGGTATCATTTACGGTATAGTGAAGGGAATCAGGTAAAGTGGTTTTATAGAAAAGGCGGATTGTATTGAACTGGCTGTTTACTCTGCGTTTGCCGGGCTTGAATTCAATTTCGTTTTCGTCTTCCGGGATAAAGCAATAGCCGGGAGTACCTAAAGGTGCATAGGGATTTTTCTTGCTTACGAACGAATACGTTTTCCAATGAGAAAAGGTATGTTGTATAGTGGTTCGAAATCGCGCTACTTCAGAAGTAACCGGTACATAACCAATACCCCTGCCACCATAAATGGATTGCAACGTATCACGAAAGCTCGCAGTGAGAATGTCTCCTTCAATAAAGGAATCGCCAAAGAAAGCAATTCGCACAGGCCTTTCTTTCACTTCTTTCAATGAGCGTACAAAATCCTGCAGTGCTTTTTTATCTTCACTGTAATCTTCAATGCAGGTAATTCCTTTGGGGCACGAGATATCTCTGACCACTACCGGATCGGGAGCAGAGATCTTTTTTTTCTTTTTGGTTTTTAGTTTGGCAACAGGCTTTGGCTTTTCTTTTTTAACATCTGCCAGCAGATTGATCTTCCTGAGCTTAGTGCCTCCTAAAGTCAAAGGCGGTGCCAGGGAGAGCAAAAGAAGAACTCCTGTAACAATAAACGTAAGAAGAAGTACGCGAGGCAGTTGATTATCCTGCATTCAGTTTAAAAAATCAATACGACAAAAAAATACAACCGTCTGTAATTCAGGGCAAAGGTAGTATTTTGTTGTTAATATTCAGATAAAAATGAAAGAGTTTCTGAACGGCTCAAAGCACATCGGGCTACGCTTTCACAGACTTAGTTGATTGGATACAGTTACTCGTTTCCTGTTATAGGCAGCAATATGAAATCACTGTGAGTATTATCATTCCCGGTAGAAATACTATTTCACTGCTATAACGATTAACCGTCCCCGAGCTCAGATATATCCGGCCAGCTTATAAGCGATCATACCCACCCATTCGCGGATCAGGGTTTGCCACATTTCAAGCGCACCCAGGCCGGGTACAAGGAGTGAATCGAACGTGAACTGTCTTTTATGAGATACAATGTCCGCATTGAAGGTGTCCGTTTTCCAGCCTGCTTTTACATAGCAGGCCCGTGATCTTCGCATGTGATAGCCGGAGGTAATCAGTATACATTGATCAGCTGTGTACTTACCTTCCAACATCTTCTTCACAGCAAGAGCTGATTCATGTGTATTGCGTGAATCACCCTCTCTTAAAATATCTTCATCGGGTACACCCATCAGGATCAAGGCAGATGCAATCACATCGGCCTCACGTTCACCAATGTCTACCAGCCGGCCGCTACCCCCCGATACCAATATCTTTTTTATATAACCTGATTTATAAAGTTGTACGGTATGCGTTACGCGGTCAGCACCACGGCCAAAATGTACCCGATCAGAAGGCTCCGCCTGCGATTTGGTCACACCCGTGAGAAGAATTCCGTATTCATATTGCTTGTTTATTTTTTTGAATGGAACGGCAGGAAGCTCCCAGGCACGGAACACTTCGTTGGCAATAAAATCGTTGGTCAGGAATAGGAGTAGCCCCAGACCGATTCGGAACAACCATTTTCTCCATTTTATTTTACGCAATACCGCATATAGTAAAAAACAAAGCACAATGATCACGAGAGGAAGGGTGATGTAGCTCAGCGTTTTGGAAAGAAAGAAAAACATATAATCACTCAGTTAACGGTTAACTGTTATTTACTGAAAAGTAAAACATCCTGCTGATTTACACTTTGTAATAAATTCAGCCTTCCGCTACATCCGCTTCGGTAGCGGGTTGGAGATATTGCTTAATGCATCCACCGCTTTGCGCAGAATTTCAAAGTATAAAGCAATGGCCAGAAATATTGTCATGGACCAGATCACACCAAGATTGAAATAGAAGGTGTCAATGTTTTTGCTCAGGAAATGTTTGGCGGGCATATAAAACTGGGCATCAAAATCAACCATGTGATCCGGATCGGGGTCTTTGTACACCGGGTAAATTTTCTGGATGAGCTTACCGTCTTTCTCAATGATCCGGTGCGTTTCGGTCGTATTTTTCACCAGCTCCATAATGGACTCATTTTGATAATCTTCTTTAAACTTCTCAAAATCTTTTTCTTCAGCCACTGTACTGGTCATGGATTTGATTTTGCTTTCCTTCATTTTATCTGCCTGATTGTAGCGGTTGATATAAAACTTCTTCAGGGTCTCAAAAAATTCTCTTGTATTCTTGTAGACAATGGTGTCGTATTTTTCAGGAGTTAATTTATCGACTTCATTGAAACCGGTATTGCCGAGTGTATTCACTTCATCCCTGATTTCGGACTGTACCACTTTCAGATTTTTGTCTACCTCTGCGCGTAGCGCAGGCTCCCTGGTTTGATAATTCAGATGAATAAAGTCCAGCTTTGTTTCCAGCGCGGGGATGTAGAAGATCTTCTTGTAATCCGATTCGGACATTACCTTATCGTACTTATAAAATTCTTTTTCGAACTTATTGTCTTTGTACTGTGCCACCATGGCCCCTTCAAAAGCCCATCGCGAGGCCATCATGTCTCCGATGGCAGGAACAGTGGCTGTGTTCCCGATAACCGGATTAAGCTTGTCGAATCGCACTACTACACCGCTCAGGATCAGCTGGGGAATAAGCAGGATAGGAATAAGGATGTAAATCGTAACGGCAGAGTTAAATGCAGAAGAAATATTCAGCCCTAACAAATTGGCAAAGCAGGAAGTCGTAAACAGGATGGCCCAGTGGATCAGCAACATTCCTTTGATTTCAAGAATATAGTTACCTACTAAAACAAAAGCCAGAGTTTGGATAGCTGACAATGTAAAAAGAATGGAGATCTTGGATAACAGGTAGCTGCTTCGGCTTAAATGGAGAAAAGATTCCCGTTTTAATATTTTTCGGTCGCGTATGATTTCTTCCGCGCTCACCGTCAATCCCATAAACAAGGCTACGATTACGCTCATGAAGAAGTAAGCCGGCATGTTCAGGTTTTTGCTGAAGATGTATTCATTACGGAAAGTGTCATCGGCATTATAGTACCGTACGATAAAGGCAAGAATAAAAGCCAGCAGTGGACCTTCCAGTAAATTGATGAGCATGTACTGCTGGTTGCTTAATTTGGAAAGTAAATCGCGCAAGCCAAATAAATGCGTTTGTTTGATTTTGCCCGGAATATTTAAAGTGGAATGAGGCGCTTCCTTTGAAGGAACAACAGAAGTGACTTTGATTTTTTCTTTATACGTGCTATTCCATTGTTCTGGTGAGAACTTTCGTTCATTGGTGAAATTTCCATATTCATTGATCACTTTGGTTTCAATGATATTAAAGATCTGCTCCGGGTTCACATTGCCGCAGGCATGGCATTCGCCCTGATCGCTATTGATTAAGTTGATGTTACGTTTAAAATAAGTAATTGCATCTACCGGGTTTCCATAATAGATCTGGTATCCACCGGTATCCAGTATCACCAGTTTATCAAACATTTTAAAGATGTCGGAAGAAGGCTGATGGATTACGGCAAAGACCAGCTTGCCTTTTAGGGACAGCTCTTTGAGGAGGTCGATGATGTTTTCCGAATCGCGCGAAGATAACCCGGAGGTCGGTTCATCGCAGAAGAGTACAGCCGGCTCGCGTAACAGCTCCAGTCCAATATTCAGCCGCTTGCGCTGGCCACCGCTTATTGTTTTACGCAAGGGAGAACCCACCTTAAGATCTTTTGTTTCGGCCAATCCAAGATCTTCGAGTGTGGTCATGACTAATGCATCAATTTCTTTTTCAGTGAGGTGATTGAAGCAAAGCCGGGCTGCGAAGTATAAATTCTGGTAAACGGTAAGGTCTTCAATAAGCAAATCGTCCTGCGGAACGAAGCCGATCACGCCTTCGATTTTTCCAGGCTCCTTATGGATATCAATACCATTGATAAGCACCTGCCCCTGAGAAGGTTTCTCGGTACCATTCAATACATGAAGCAAAGTTGATTTACCGGCACCGCTTGCACCCATCAGCGCCACCAGTTTTTCCGACTCTTCAAATACATTTACTTCGCGCAAGCCAAGTTTTCCGTTTTTGAATAAGTACGAAACATTTCTTGCCTCAAAGCTTGTCCGGGTCGAATCCAGTTTCTTTTTGAACTTGCTCAGCAGGTCTCCAAAATATACCGGATCGGTATGTTCCCAGCGAATGGCACTGCCGGTCGCCAGCACGTTGATGTTACCTGGCTTCTGCGGAACTCCATTTAAAAATACATCGGTGTGACCAATGTATTTGAAAAAATAGGAGAAGGTACTTTTCAGGTTAAGAATAAAAATATGACCGTTCAGCTCCTCGCGATAAATATGTTTAAAGTTGCCTGTAGCCGAATGAATGGAATTGACAATGAGGATATCCTCGCTTTCGACCTGGGCAGGTGATTTGGCCAGTACAAATTCCTTCATCAGGTCGATGTCAGAAGTGCGTACATTAAAAGCCGCTCCGATGGACTTGGCAAGGAAATCTTCACGCGAGGAAATGGTTCCGTCAGCGAGTATGATGTCCATCAACTCCATCATAATCACCGCCTTTTGCTTCTGTGCTACCTCCTGATTAATTTCAGCACATATCGTGGCAATCGTTTCGGCCTCCTGCTGAGGAGACATGGACGAGCTAAGACTGGCCGCATATTCATCAAACAAACGAAGATGAGCCTCTACCGCTCTCTGGCTAAGATGGTCATTCAGAAATGTATTGATGTGATCCCGTTCCTGTTTGGTAACAAGGTCTTCTTTAGCTACCAGGGCAAACAGGCGCATAATGGCTTTGAGAACGGGTTCGCTCATAAAGGCTTTTTATTTTAGTTTTCTTAAAGATAATAAACGATACATGGTATAAAATAAAAAAGGACTGGCTTATTCAGCCAATCCCTCTTTTTTTTGAGTGAAGTATCTTAATTCACGATCTCTTTGCGAAGTTTTTCAACAATGCTGGTGATGTCGGTCAGGTTCTTGTCTGTTAACACAAGGTCAGCACGGTTGTTCTTTATTTGCTCATCGATATTCAGGGCACGATAGCTCGCCTCCAGTGCGGTAAGGTCTGCTACAATACCGATAACGGGTTCTGTTTGCTCGACTGTACTCAGCATTTTCAAAAGTTCAGTTACTGATTTCTGTTGTTCGAGGATCACACGCATCAATGGAGTAAGAACAAGATTACGTGCGTCATCAGGAAGAACGTTTTTAGGATAGGATTTGATTAGCCCGGTAGAAATATAAAGACCTTCTACAAAACTTCCCGTTACGATCAGGCAAGCCAGCTTATTACGGCTGTCATCTTTCAGATAGCGGTCTGTTTTTTGAACCGTTTCATTTAAAAGCGCTCCCAGTGAATCCTTGTTAGCAATGTTCGCTTCAAATTTCGCCAGCACATCGGCATCAAAGGCGCCAATTACGCCAAGATTGTCCGCTAATGCCTTTGCAGAGTTTAAATAATCGATTGCTTCCTGTGTCTTATCATACGAAGAGAGGTATCCGATATCGGCAGCATACACACCCAGGTTAAGGGCAGCTTTGTCGTTGATGCTTGCATATTGATCTACTTTTTTACGATCGTTGATCAGGGTAGGATTGAATTCTGCTCCTGTCGCTTCAAGTAAATAAGGGATTTCAGTGGGAGAAGGGATATTATAAACTACATCTTTAATCTGATCTTTCAGTGATTGTTCTGCCTGATTAAACTCTTCTGAGTTGCTTTCCTCTTTTTTGGATCCGCACGACCAGATGATAAGGGAGACTAGTGTCGTTAATAAAATAGCGTTGAGACGAGTAAATTTCATGGTTTAATGGTTTAAGCCTCCAATTTTAAGATATTTTTCAATTTCATTAAAGCTAACTGGACTTTATTTTCAGGAAATCGTTTTCTACATTGGTAACTATTAAGTGGTGTAAAGCGTTATATTGGATCAAACTTTTTACATGAGTGCTACAGGTATAGGGCTGGCGGTTTTAATTGATGATAACGACATCGATTTGTTCGTGCAGAAGCGTTTTATTGAGATCAATCAATTTGCCGGTCAGGTCATTACATTTCGCTCTCCTCTGGACGCGCTTCAGTATTTTGAAACCACTTCAGAGCTTCCTGAAATTATTCTGCTGGACCTGAACATGCCGGTGATGGATGGCTTTGAGTTTTTAGACCGGTACATTCAGTTACCGGAGCAGGTAACAGAGTATTGTAAAGTGGTCGTGCTCACCAGCTCAAGCAGCGGATCGGACCGTGACCGTGCGAAGACTTACCCGTGCGTGATCGGGTTTATATCCAAGCCAATGGAAGCCAAGAACCTGGAAGACCTTCGTCATTATTTTTTAGCCAATCCAAAAAAAGTAGCCCATCAGGGGGTAGGAGACAAGTAAGTCTTCACTGAGTGGCTAAGTGCAAAATCTTATCGCTGCCATCTTTTCAGATGAGAATCAACTTCTTTATTTGATTCGCTCTCTCGTCATAATTTCGGTTTTTATAAAGGCAGTTACACTACCCAATCAACTGATTGGGAGGTTTTCTTGTCTATCGATTGCTCTTCTTTTTCGCAGGCAAGGAAGATGGAAAGCCACATAAAAAAGATGAAAAGCAGAAAGTACCTCGCTAATCTGAAGACCTATCCCGAAATGATTCAAAAACTCTTGGCTCTTGAATAAGGGATTTTAAAAGAAATACTGTAAAATTGCACTCCGTTTTTTACGGGCCCATAGTTCCGATAGCTATCGGAACTGGTTAGAGCACTTGACTCACACCTGTAGTTATCTTTGAAACTCTTACCGTAATTTCAAATTGTGTATTGGTGTTACATTCTCTACAGTCGTTCGCTGGATAAATTTTATATTGGGAGTACGCAAGATATGGCTGAGCGACTCTCTCATCATAATTCTGGTTTTTATAAAGGCAGTTACACTACCCAATCAACTGATTGGGAGGTTTTCTTGTCTATCGATTGCTCTTCGTTTTCGCAGGCAAGGAAGATGGAAAGCCACATAAAAAAGATGAAAAGCAGAAAGTACCTTGCTAATCTGAAGACCTACCCCGAAATGATTCAAAAACTCTTGGCTCTTGAATAAGGGATTTTAAAAGAAATACTGTAAAATTGCACTCCGTTTTTTACGGGCCCATAGTTCCGATAGCTATCGGAACTGGTTAGAGCACTTGACTCACACCTGTAGTTATCTTTGAAACTCTTACCGTAATTTCAAATTGTGTATTGGTGTTACATTCTCTACAGTCGTTCGCTGGATAAATTTTATATTGGGAGTACGCAAGATATGGCTGAGCGACTCTCTCATCATAATTCTGGTTTTTATAAAGGCAGTTACACTACCCAATCAACTGATTGGGAGGTTTTCTTGTCTATCGATTGCTCTTCGTTTTCGCAGGCAAGGAAGATGGAAAGCCACATAAAAAAGATGAAAAGCAGAAAGTACCTTGCTAATCTGAAGACCTACCCCGAAATGATTCAAAAACTCTTGGCTCTTGAATAAGGGATTTTAAAAGAAATACTGTAAAATTGCACTCCGTTTTTTACGGGCCCATAGCTCAGCTGGTTAGAGCACTTGACTCATAATCAAGGGGTCGCTGGATCGTGCCCAGCTGGGCCCACTTATTTTCAGGTAGTTATATTCCGTAATAGGACTACCATTTAACACCCATTCCAATTCAAATGGCTTTTTCTCCAAACAACCTGGTTTCTGAATCAATTTCAATCACCTCTTTGAAATTCTGTAAGTCTTCTTCTACCAACCGATGAAAGACCGGATTCAATAGCCTCGCTATTTTCTCACCTGCCGTTCCAAGGGGAGCCCTGTACATAATGGTTGCATTGATCTCCGTCCCATCCGCACCGGCATCGGTGAACTCAATCATACCTGCGTTTTCGATGATCGATCCGGGCAGCGAAGCCCATCCAAGAAATTCATTCAAATCCTCCTCCACGATTTCGGCCTTCCAACTTATACTTCCGGGTAGTCCCGGTATTTTGGCCGTCCAGTAAGAATAGACATCATCCGTTTGTACTACGCTAACGAGGTGTTTCATAAACAGGGGCAGTTGCTCCAGCTTTCTCCAGTAAGCATATACCTCTGTTCGTGGTTTTCTTACTAATACAGTAGCACGGATAGTTACATTTTGTGCAGGGACGTTAATACTATGTTTTCCCATGGCGCTATAAGCGGGACAGTGTCCGGTAAAAGCACGATACAAAAGTAGCGCACCGGCAAATCCTTTAATCGCCTTTGCATGCTTTCCATTCCAGGCAGAATAGAGCAGGTACCCGCCTCCGATAGCAGAGAGGATACGCTCTGTAGCATCCACATTTTCTTCACGCTGTGAGGGTGTAATAAGATTATCGATAATAGTGATTAAATTTTTCATGGGATTTTGTTTTCACCAGACTAAAGAATAATTGTTGTGCCATATCAGCGAAACTTCAAGCCGGAGGTGAAGCACAAAGAAACCGGACGCCACTTCAGGCAGGGCCAGGTATTTTTTCATTGACTTTGTGAAACAGATATTCAAAAATGGATATGCAATTCATGCACGGGAATATTTTTACCCAATGTGCCTTTGTTTTAGCAGGAGAAGCGGATCAGCACTTTGTGCAGACGAAGTCCTCAACACGATGCTATAAAACAGATTAAAGAGATATAAACTTTCCTGAAATCGGAAAGTCCATGAACTACTGTTCGCGCTATAGTTAATTTATATTTTTATGTTAACACAAAGCGGTATTTCCTGCTAACCCGTTTTGAAATGTTTGATTGGCAATGAATTTATCCTTAATAAAATCAAGATTGATCATTTCCTCCAGCTGGCACCGGAGCGTTTTATAGTTGGATGATTTTTCGATGTAGGCATTAGCGCCCAGGTATTGTGCCTGTTCTTTTTGTGCGGGCGAGGTACTGAGTATAACTACAGGAATATTCATCGTGTCCGGATTTTTTCGCATCGCCTCCAGGCATTGCATCCCGTTCATTAATGGCATATTGATATCCATGAAGATGAGTGTGGGTAAACGACCGGAGTCTTTTAATCGCTCAATGGCCTCCTTACCATTATTTACAATATCGTAGAGTAATGCACTTCCAATATCATTCATGGCATCGATAAAGAAATCCTGATCGTCTTTATCATCTTCCACCAATAGGATACGGTGCGATGTTTTCATAAGTGTGGGTGTTGGTATTATCTCTGTGGCAGATAATGCCTTAAGGTCAGGATCTTCATTAAATACTGAGTTACACAATTTTTATGAAAGGTTACATGATTCACGTATCTCATAAATCCATAACTGCCTTCCACACTGTAAAAAGAAATAGTTAGATCAGCTAATCTTCGTAGCCGCTTTTGATAATGGTAGAGATCATCTTGAATTGTTGCATAGCATTAAAGCAATGTGACGTGTGCGCAGGAATGATGATCCCTTCCCCCAATTTCAGTTTATATTCTTTGTGGTCGATAACGACTTCTGCAATCCCGTCAATGACTTGAATATACGTATCGAAAGGAGAAGTCTTTTCTGCCAGTTCCTCACCGGCATCAAAGGAAGAAACGGTAATGTTTCCTGTGGTTTTCTTTATAATCGTTTTACTTACTACGGCATTGGGAATATACTCAATGATTTCAACGATGATATGTATTTTTGATTTTTCCATTTCAGAAGGAAGTGTAGAATTGCTTTTATCATCATTCATCAGTACTTAATTTTAAGGGCAGCATGTATGTTACATAACTTTGAGATGAGATGCATCATTTACCGGTTATTAACCCTACAAATGAATGATACCTGATTAACTACACGGATACATTGTTGAACCAGGTAAAAGATCAGGGTTTGGCAAAATGCGTCCTGACAAAGGCATGTTGCTGGTTGTCCGTCATTTTATCCGCCTGTTTCATTTTAATCTTCACTTTTTCAAAATGATGATCGCAACCAGGATATTGAATAACTCCGCTTTCGCCTCCGTTGGGCCAAAAAGTAACACCTCATCATAGTTCTTAATGACTTCACCCAGCTTCCGGTAATAGTCGGTATGCGAATGTTGTTCTTTATTATGCATCACGTTCTCACTTTTGCTCAGGCTTTTTTCCTTTTCCTGGTGCGTAAAGTCAGATTCAATGGTTTGGGTGATACCTGTTTCCGCTTCCAATTCAATTAAATGAGCGGTGGAATGATCCATCCATATTCCGAGGTGTCTTGTCGTTACCATATCTTTTTTTGTAGGAGTAATAGAAATGATTTATCCTTTCCGCAAAGGTGAACAGGTATACTTCTCGAAGCATTACACAACTTTTTTTATTAGTTACATCATTCACGCATTAAACAGAGATAAGTGCTGTGTCAGGCTTATAAGTTCTCCAGCATCGTGCGTTTTTTGTCTTTCAGTGATTTGAAAAAGGAAGGTGTAAGCCCGGTAATTTTCTTGAACTGGTTGGAGAGATGTGCTACGCTGCTGTAATGAAGTTTGAAGGCAATTTCCGTCATATTTAATTCACCATAGATGATCAATTCCTTAACACGTTCAATTTTATGGACAAGAATATAGTGCTCAATGGTAGTGCCTTCCGTTTCTGAAAAGAGATTGGATAAATAGGTATAGTCGTAATTCAGTTTTTCGCTGAGGTAATTCGAGAATGTGATTTTGGGTAATTCGTCACTGTAATGAACCATCTCGATGATTACATTTTTGATCTTCTCGATAAGCATGGCCTTCTTATCGTCCATGACCTCCAGTCCGGATGAAAGCAATGCTGTTTTTAATTTATCCCGTTGTTCCTGAGTAGGTACTTCTTTCAGGAGTACTTCACCCAGGTTCACTTCCAGGTAAGGAATGCCAAGTTTTTTCAGCTCGTCTTTCACGATCATTTTACAGCGAATACTGACCATGTATTTGATGTAAAGTTTCATGTATATGGATTTACAAAATAGTGAAGTACCAGCCCTCAGGGTAAAGAACGGCATCTTTTACCGATCCTCAATGTCATTTTCTGCTAAAGAAAATCGCTTCACTACAAATCTGTGAATGATGTAATTTATTTAAAAAATTGTGTAAGCGGGCAAGCAATGGATCACAAGATTTTTGTCTTTATCCGTCAAAGCGTTTACCTGTCCGGATAAATCACAATCGGTTTTATCAGGTTTGAACTGTGAGCAAACATTCTTTGGACTACTAAGCAGGAGTTACAATACGATGACCGATAATATTTATAAAGAAGGCACTTTCATCAGAGCCAGAAAAAAACCAGATCTTCTCTTAAAAATCACTGCTTACTATAAACGCATTTATTACTGTATGATAATAAGTGCCCCCAACGATAAATGCCTGGCGTATTTTGAAAGTGAATTATTTCCGCCTTCGGAGGTCGATCAGTCGAGTCAACTGTAGAGTGATCCCGACATCGTTGATGCCTTGCTTCCCTCTGACAGTTATTGTATTCTTTCCATTTAAATGCTGAGTCCATCGAAAATACAATTGCGCAGTCCTAAGTGTGTATCCGAAAGGGAGTGGGCTGATAAGTAAAATCAGGCAGTGCTTAAAGACTACGGGGGTAGGCAGTCAAAAAAAATAATCAATATTTTTTGGATCACAAAATACTAAACCTATATTTGCCTATAGATTTAGTAGACAAATCAATTCCCACCAGATTGATTTTATACAGAAGAAGGGAGAGAATAGGCTCGTTGATCTTCTAGCAACCTGTCACAACGTGTGATAAGGTGCTACTTCCTGCCAATTTTTATTGGAACTATAAAATTCAGAAAATGAAAACAAACAAGATGTTTTATCATCAGGTGGGTATCACTATGCCCAAAAGAATTTTACAATCGTGCCTGAGCAATAGCCGTTGCCGCTGTTGTTGACTTACCGTTTTGTATCTATTCTGGTTTTAGAAAACCGATAGTAATCATCTGGCTTTCGGATGCACCTGTGTCGACAGACGTATTGGTGGTATATCTGCAGATAAGGTGCATTCCGCGGCCGCCCAACTTTCATTCCTCATTTTAATCTGTTAAAGCTTTATGAAATCATTCATATTAAACACTGCTATATATTCTTTATTGTTTTTGTCCACATTGGGTGCGGTAGCTCAGGAGCAGGCAAAGAAGAAAGTAGTCATTACCGGAGTCCGGTTTACTTATCCGCTGTTGGAAAAATGGATAGCTGAATTCAGAGAAACAAACCCGGATACCGAAGTAATCATCGAATCGAGAACAACGGTAGATCCGTCCAAATACGATTTGCTGATCGAGGCCTATGAACCTGAAAAATCGGTGAAGGAAACCAGAGATTATCTTTACCTGGCGCGCTATGCTTTGCTGCCGATAGGAAATTCCTCTTCTGCCTTTGTGAAGGCATTTTCAGATAAAGGCTTGACCAGCGATTTAATCAGGCAAATCTATTTCCACGATATTCTTGCAGACCGTTCGCAGGATAAACGTCTGGCTCTTTCTCATACCGTTTACACACGCTTGCAAAAAGCAGGAGCACCCATCACGTTTGCAAAGTTCTACGGTTACGATCAGCAAAATATTAAAGGCAAAGCCATTGCAGGCAGCGATGAGCACCTGCTGAAGGCACTGCAAAAAGATTCTACTGCCATATCGTACAGTACACCTGCTATTTTATTTGACCCACAATCGCGGAATCTGGCAGCGGGTATTTCCATCATTCCCCTTGACCTGGATGGGAATAAGAAAGTAACAGAGAACGAAAAAATATTCAGTACACTGGACACTACAATTAAAGGACTGGAGGAAGAAGATATAAAAAATATTCCTGTCGGAGATCTGCACATCTCCATTAATAAGATAAATGAAAATCCGGATGCACTGAAGTTTTTACTTTGGATTCTTTATCACGGGCAGGATGATCTGCATCATTTCGGATACCTGAAGCCGGATCAAAAACGCTTTGACGAGGAAAAGGAAAAATTTGAACAAAGGGCATTGAAATAATCTGCACCCTTCTACCAACTACTTAATGCGCTTACTATGAATAAAATTTTACTCTTCTTGTTTTCTACTTTGTTTTTTTCAACGGCTTATTCGCAGGAGCAGATAACAGGTACAATTAAAGATGAAACCGGGCAGGCATTACCTGGCGCTACTGTTTTTATTAAAGGCACTTCCCTGTCTACAGTGACTGACGTAGGAGGTAATTTTTCTATTGCTGCAGCGAAAGTGTTTCCTTTTACCCTGCAAATCAATAGTGTCGGCTATCAGGCACAGGAAATTGAAATCTACGAGCTCACAGGTGAACCGGCCGATGTTATTCTTAAGATAGATAATGTTTTTGATGCCGTAGTCGTAGTGGGTTATGGTACGCAAAAGAAGAGTGAACTTACGGGTGCAATCGCTTCTGTGTCCGAAGGGGTATTGAAACAACCCATTAGTTCAGTGGATCGTGCGTTACAGGGGGCTGTTGCCGGAGTTCAGGTAACACAAACTTCCGGCCAGCCGGGAGGCGGTGTCAGTATTCGTATCCGTGGTGGCAGTTCAATACAGGGTGGCAATGAGCCACTTTATGTGATCGATGGTTATCCGGTATACAATAGTACGGTAGGTACCGATGCCGTCAGTGGTGCGGGTGTAAATCCATTGTCAACGATTAATCCTGCTGATATAGAGTCCATCGATATTCTTAAGGATGCTTCCGCAACGGCTATCTATGGATCTCGCGGTGCCAATGGTGTCATTATCATTACTACCAAAAAAGGGAAAGCGGATCAAACCAGCATCACCTACGATGTCTCCTATGGAGTTCAGACACTTCGCAAGAAGATTGACTTGCTCAATGCTCCCCAGTTTGCTTCCCTGCGTAATGATGCCTTTTATGATACCAATCCTGCCGGTGGGAAGTTT
>Ga0307515_10001630_pt1 | contig 49892 bp, 55 predicted proteins | sample 17_EM_MG_FD_194513 | JGI IMG/M metagenome (GOLD analysis project Ga0307515, IMG submission 194513) | Populus trichocarpa ectomycorrhiza microbial communities from riparian zone in the Pacific Northwest, United States - 17_EM | ecosystem: Host-associated > Plants > Roots > Unclassified | place... | reverse complement strand
CATATGGTACTGATCGGTTGTGGGACTTATGGGTTCGTACGTTTGCGTACGTTGAACGGTTATTTGATTGTTGTCATTCTTTTCTACTCTTGTACGGGATTATGCAGCCCAGGGGGTCTGCACCTAAGGAGGGGGATAATGTAATGGCACGGCTGCACGTGACGTGTCCAGGGCCGGGTAATACCCACTGTATATAGTCGGCTCGCCACAAGCCTTAGATCTCTAGCGATAATCTTACCTTAACTTACATTTATACTACTCTACAATATTGACATCCACGTTTGCAACCGTATCTACTGATATACCTTCCTACGAGGCCATACACGGCCGTATGCCTTTACAATTAGTAACATTTGAGGTATAGAACAGCCATATTGACAGTTAAGGCAGTCATCAAGCCATAAATGGATCTGTTTGCTCCTGCTACTGCGCTGACAACATTTGGTGAGCTGATGGAGAAATACATGATAGTGTCAACAGAGAATCAGAATGCCACAAGGAAATTCACGAGCTGAAATTGGCCATTTGAGATTAGCACCCGGGAAACCACACTCACAAGTAGCCATATCGGCTCTCACACCCAACCCAGTACCTAATTGGTTACCCATTAAGAAATCAAAACATGTCAAACCCGTGATCTTTTCCCACTGCATAGAACCTCTCTAGCAAATTACGATACAGGGTTTGGATTCCGATGAACATATAGTACTGGCTCGTTTGTCATCTGTACACTACTTGCACAATGTGTGGTTATTGACTACCTCTCTCCGCGAAAAGTAATTCGTGAACCTCGTTTGCTACGTGTCGGCATTTGATTATTTTCAGTGACCAAATTGTGAGATACGATAATTCGTCTGTGCATGAGCAAGGGTCGTTTGTGCCACAGAAAAGTTCTAAACTCCAAGCCGAGTTGATTGGTGATCACGCCACATGATATCGTCATGTCTCTTACCCTTAAGTGAGAACGCGCAATGTATATTGAAAACAAAATTTAGTAACAAAATATTGGTCAGCGATGGCATATGTGTCATAGAAGGAGCGGTCAATGCGCAACGCGAATCTGTAGGAATGATCACCATCATGTAGCATTCATCCACAAATCGAACTACATCACTCTGCTTTCTGATCCTGTACAGATAGTCGACATTTTGGAAATCGCTTATGGTAGGTCATGGAAATCGAGGAGAATCAACTGGATATGGCAAAATATGCCAATTGGGCTATATTGATGAAACATTAATATATGGATCAAAATGCGGTAAATTGCCAGCTGAAAGTGCTGAACTGTGACAGTGCTACATTATCCATTGCTTATAGATCATGTGCATCAGTGGATCAAAAATTGACATGCCACAAAGCATTTGGATGCAACTGAGTATTCATATGAATTGTACTTTGGCTGCCAATAATGACTATATGATTATTTATTCAAAATGAAGTTAGGACATTTTGATGGTGAGCGTCAATGGAGTGTGAACGATTATTGGTCTTGAAAGTAAGTTGATTGGGATGTGAGTTGCTAGCTGTGATTCATAACAAACGTATTGGCTGCTGTGATAGGCAAAAGAATACGCGACACGGTTACTGCCCCATGTCGAAAATGAGTGTCAATGGAGGGTCAATGATTTTTGATTTTGTAAGTAAGTTATTTGGGAAGCATTTTGCTCGCTGTTATGCATAACCAATGTATTGGCAGCTTTGATAGGCGAAAGAGGAAACAACACAGTAGCAACCGCATTCTGAATGTGACCATCAATGGAGCGTCAACAATTTTTAGAGTTGTAAGCAGCTTAATTAGGAAGCAATTTGCTTGCTGTTATTCATAATCAACATATTGTCAGCCTTCATAGGCAAAGGAGAGTGCGATATGGTGACAGCCACATTCTGATAATTAGCGTCAACAGAGCGTCAACAATTTATGGTCTTCTAAGTAAGGTAATTGAGAAGCAATTTGCTCGCCGTTATCCATAACAAATGTATCAGCAGCCTTTACAGGCCAAAGAGAAAGTGACACGATAACAGCCCCGTTCTGAAAATGAGCGACAACAGAGCGTCAACGATTTTTAGTTTCGCAACTACGTTAATTGAGACACAATTTCTTTGTCGTTATCCATAATCAACATATTGGCAGCCTTTATTGGCAAAACAGAAAGCGACATAGTCACAGCGCCATTCTGAAAAGGAACGTCAGCAGAGCGTCAACAATTGTGGGTGGCGCATCTTGGATAATCCAAAGGCTGTCCTATGGCTTTTACCCATAATTGAAGTATTGGCCTCCTTTGTGGGCACAACGGTTAATGTCGATGTTCCTACACATAACAATCAGCGTCGACAGAGCGTAAACAGCCCGTCAACAGCCCGTCAAGAGCGCATCAGTGGAGCATCAACAATTCGGGGTGTTGCATCTCGCATAATCCAAGGGCCAAACTACCACATTGACCGATAATCAACATATTGGCAGCCTTCGTGGGCAAAAGAGAAGGCGACATTGTCTCAGCCCCAGTCTGAAAATGAGCGTCAACAGAGCATCAACAGAGCGCCAACAGAGTGTCAACAGAGCGTCAACAATCTTGGGTGTTGCATCTTGTATGATTCAAGGGCTGTGCTACGGCATTTACCCGGAATCATCGTATTGGCAGCCTTTGTTGGCAAAAGACAAAGCCACATGGTCACAGCCCCAATGTGAAAATGAGCGTCAACAGAGCGTCAACAATTTTGTGTGTTGCATCTTGTGTCATCCAAGGGCTGTCGTACGGCTGTTATCCATAATCGAAGTATCGGCCACCTTTCTCGGCAATATGGTTATTGTCGATGTCCCTTCACCTGATAATGAGCGTCAACAGTGCGTGAACAGAGCATCAACACAGCATCAACAGAGCATCAACAGAGTGTCAACAGAGCATCAACAATCTTGGGTATTGCATCTTGTAGAATCCAAGGGGTGTGCTAAAGCATTTACCCAGAATCAACGTATTGGCAGCCTTTATGGGTACAAGTGAAGGCGACATGGTCACAGCCCCAGTCTGAAAATGAAAGTCAACAGAGCGTCAACGATTATGTGTGTTGCATCTTGTATCATCCAAGGGCTGCGTTACGACATTTATCCATAATCGACATATTGGCCGCCGTTATAAGCAAAATCATTGATGTCGATGTCGCTTCAACTGACAATGAGCGTCAATAAAGCGTCATCACAGCGTCAACAGAGCGTCACCCGAGCATCAATAGAGCATCAACAGAGCGTCAACAGAGTGTCAACAATCTTGGGTGTTGCATCTTGTATGATTCAAAGGCTGGGCTATGGCATTTACCCATAATCAACGTATTGGCTGCCTTTGTGGGCAAAAGAGAAGGCGACATGATCACAGCCCCAGTCTGAAAATGAGCGTCAACACTGCATCAACGATATTAGGTGTTGCATCTTGTGTCATCCAAGGGCTGTAGTATGGCTGTTATCCATAATCGAAGTTTTGGTCTCCATTACAGGCAATATGGTTAATGACCATATCGCTACACCTGACAATCAGCATCAACTGAGCGTCAACACAGCATCAACACAGTGTCAACAAAGTGTCAACAGAGTGTCAACGATTTTGGGTGTTGCAACTTGTGTAATCCAAGAGCTCTGCCAGTATGGCATGTACCGATAATTGAAGTAGTGGCCACCTTTAGGTAAAATATGGTTGGAGTAGATTTCGCTACACATAAAATTGAGCCTCCTGAGAGCATCGAAAGAGCACCAATGATTCACGGCGTTGCATGTTGTATGATCCAGGAGTTGTGCTACGTCCTGTATGGATAATCGACGTTTGGCAGCCTTTATTTGCAATATGAGTAGTGTCGATATCGCTACCACCATTAACTTAGCGTCAACAGAGCGTCAATGATATTTGGTAATGTAAGTATGGTGATTGGAACGGGATATGCTTCCTCGTATTTCTAACCGACATATTGGCAGCCTTCACCGTCAAAAAAGCAAGCGGAACAGTCACTTTCCCAGAATGGAAATAAGCGTCAAAGGAGCTTCAACGAAATTTGGCCTTTTGAACAAGGTAATTGGTAAGTGCTTTGCTCACTGTTCTCCATAACCAACGTATTGCAAGGCATCATTGGCAAAAGAGAAATTTATACGGTCACGGCCCCATTCCGAAATTGACCATCAACTGAGGATCAACTTAGTGTCATGAATTTCTCGTGATGCAAATTGGGTAATGAAAGCATCACATGGATATTTGACCTTATAATTGAACTATTGACCTCCTCGACGGTCAAAAATACTAAATAGTAAAGGAAAAACATGAAGTCAAATGTTGTCGATTTTGCACCCCAGAAAAAATGCACAATGGGATTCCTGGATGTCGAACAATAGATTTTGATTGAGTACTATTATCAAATTGCAAAGGTAACTGCGGTATCTGTATTAACAGATGGACCTGCTGGAGGACCCGCTGAGAACCCGCCCAATTCAGACAGGTAGGGAGATGTCGACTGAACCGTACCCGAATTGACAGTTCGGGTTAATTGAGGACCTGGACCGCCAAATTTTGCGACAGTTCCGTTCCGACCCGGACCTGGACCCGAAGTGACAGTCCGGAACTGTTGCTTACACTAGATGAACCCGCTGGGCTACAAGCCGAAAACCCGCCCAATTCAGCCGGGTTGGGAGGTTACCATCGAACGGCACCCAAGTTGACGGTTCGGGGTGTTTTACAAGCTGGACCGCAGATCGGGCAACGTTTCGGGTTGGACCCACACCCAAACCGAAAGTGACGTTCCAGAACCATTGCTAACACTATCTACAAGACCACAAATCATGGACGCTCCATTGACTCCCATTTTTAGGTGGTAGCAACATCGCCAAGAATGATATTGCCTATGTAGGAGGCCGATGCTTCGAGTGTGGGTCACTGCCATTGCGCAGCCCCTGGATTATGCAAGACACACGACCAAAAATTGTTGACGCTCTGTTGACGCTGATTTCCAGGATGGGGCAGCAAGTTTGTCACTTGTCTGTTTATCTATAGAGACGACCAGTACTTTCACTTTGACAGAATGTAACACTGCAGCCCTTTGATTGCCAAATGTGTAAGATGGAAAATCGTTGACACTCACCAGAAACACATTCCAACAGTCATTGTATGGTAAATGATTGTATACCAATAATCATATAGTCATTATTGACAGCCACTGTATCATTTCTATGAATACTCAGTTACATCCAAAAGTTTCGTGGCCACTAATTTCTGATCCACCGCTGCACACATTATCTGACCAATAGATGGCCCAGTGCTATCACAGTCCAGCTCTCTCGGGTGGAAATTTACCACACATCAGCAAAAAGTGGAAAAGTGTTCTGAGCATTCTGAGCATTTTGAAGGATTTCAAAAGTCAAGTTCGCGTTAAGTCAATTTTGTCGGGTCCAGTTATACAAATCATACTGAGCGATATTGCATCCACAATATGACGGGATTTCCAATCTTGGTATAGTGTCCCAAAATAGGTATAACCTCGTTGGATACATTTCTTAATTGATTAAAGTCAGTCACTTTTATTTTTGAAAAATGTAATGAACATAGAATACTTTGCTGAGTCATGACATGAAACTTGACATAACTATTTCGAAATGACAAATCAAAAACAAACTAACTCAAATGAGAAATATTATTAAAGATATTCAGTTATTTGTTGATTATAGCTGGAGGTATTCCAAATATGGTTAGTTTCATTATGATTTGTCATGAAGTTATATAAACCAAAAGTTTCATAATATTACTAAGCAAGCAATAGTACGTCTAATACCTATTTCATTTTTAAAAATCGATTAACTTTCAACTATAAAACAATGTAACAGACTAAGCTATACCCCTTTGGGAATACTATACCAAGTTTGAAAATCCTGCAAAGATATGAAAACAATTTTACTGAGTATATTTCCAGCCAGAGTACACTGCATAATTGAGAAAAGGCGAACTTGAATTTCAAAATGCTCAGAATCCTGAGAATGCCATTTCATTTTTTGCTGATGCATGTAGATCCGTCCACTAATTTTTGATTAATATTGCTCAACTTCCTCACCTTTCCTTATCCAGCTCCTTCTCCTTGATTTGCATGACCAACCATAAGTAATTTTCAAAATCTTGACCATGTGCACCAGGTCTGAGTGCAGAGTGTTGCAGTTGTATGGATGGATGAATGCAGCATGACAGTGGTCATTCTTACAGAGTTGCATTACTCAATGACCGCTCCTTGTATAACTTGTTTAACAACCGTGATTGAAATTTTATTGCCAAATTGTCAGGAATCTAGTTTTTGCGTTCTCACTTAACCGTAATAGGCGACATGATACCAAGTTGTTTGATTCTCGATCAACTTGATTTGGAGTCCATAACTATGTTATAATCTGTAACACCCTTGCATATGCACAGATCAATTATCATGCCTCACAATTTGGTCACAGAAACCTAGAAAAAGCTGAGATGTAGCAAAATGGGTACATGAATTGGTGTTCATGGAGATATCTGCTCATAAATCGCAATTTGCGCATCCTATCTTCTTATGATGAATGCGCAGTTGCAATTTCTTTTTCTGAATCTGCTTCCTGTGTGGTAATCAGCAAGGGAGGCTATATGCAGGGGTAAAAGCTTATGGGATTGAAAGGCTGTGTTATCTTAATCTGAGATGAATTGGTGACCACGTCAGGCACAAGCGATTCAATGCATATGTGAGAGTGCTGTTTCCGAAAACCTAGCCTCCTATGGCTACATCCTTAACGAGAAGTCCCTTGGGGAATTTGCGATTTTGTTGGGACAATATCAAGTGTCTACATCAGCTCTCCGACTCTTGCCGGTGCAGAAGCGGTTCAAAACTCATCCGTTTGTAACTTGTTGACTTCCGTAACTGTCAATGCGGATATCCAGTACTTCTTATCTTACTCATGATGCAAGACAAAACATCATAGACCTTCCATTGAGGATCAGCTTGAGGATGGGGCATAGAGCGTATCTTTCTTCATTCTGATGATGAAGGCTTACAATACATCAAACAAAGACAATTAAGTACCAACATTGAGATTTTGCAATTCACAGTAGGATATCTGAGTGCGACGGCAAATAGGAAAACCTGGAAAATAGAACCGGAAATTGGAACCAACGGATCTAGCAAAACCCTGCAGAACCCACGGGTCGACAGGTACAGGTATGGGTTAGGTCCGCCAACTAGCAGAGGTTCGAGTATTTGGACAAGTCAGAAACCAAACGGAACGGTTTTTCCTGTCGAAACCCATACTGCTGGTTGGTTACCCGGACCCATTGCTAATACTAATCACATTGTTGATGTACACCACTCAGAAGTATTACCCCAAGGACCACTCAAAAGTAACATCCCAACAACCAGCACATCAATCTGTGGACCGACTGTCCAAGAAAGCAACGACTCTTAGGTATCAAGTTGTCCATAAGAAATAGCAAAGCAGTTTCGGCTCTGTAGAAGAAGTAGTGCCAACTAAAGAGTATCTTAGCAGAAGTATCATTCAAACCACCGTTCCGTTGGGCGGGTCTCTGGGACTGTTGTCGGACTGCAATGTATTGTCCTGCTCACTTCCTGATCCAATACATGCTTTCACAATGGTACTAAAAATAACCAAGTATAAAGTGGTAATAGAATTATCCACAACATAGAACTGGATAATGATCATATAACTCTAGCCTTCAAGAGAGAAGTATCCTTGTTGACTTCAACGCAAAAGTGATAGACTATACACTGGAATGAAGTTAAGGCTTAACCTCCAGGTCGAGAAGGTCACTGGGTATGTGTTGATCAATCGCATTGCAAATCGTATGTTATTGATGTCCTTCCTCCATGTTAGCATCGCTGATCATATATTAGACAATCCACACCCCTAGCAATCCTCAGACTGGCAAAGCATACTTCAGAGTTCACATGAGTAACTCCCTCATCATTGTTGGTCTCTTACCGTTGATCCTGGTGTTATCACTTACAGCCGTATTAACTTTGTCTTCAATGTAATGTGCTCATATTGTAACCCAATTGCTATTGGTGATACCTCGTATACATACGAGCTTATCTGAAGCCAAATATCAACAAATAGTTTCTTGTCACCTGGAGCCAGTGAGAGTGCCCTCTCATATACCCACCGGGTACATATCAGTTTAACAATCACCGCAAATATCATAACTCTTAATTTGGGTACACTTCATTGGAGCCAACTATACAGTGATCTTGCAACTGAGTTGTTTAACTATATATTGAATGGAGAGTATCCCACGCCACTCAGGACAAATGAAGTCCAGGTCGTATCTGCCCAGAACAAGACAGTGTGGTCGGGATACGGGTTGATTCATATCAGTCCATTGACTCCATGCCCTTGAGAGGGCTCCAATATCAGGAATATTGTTATTTAAATTATCCCTTATATGACTTTGCATTTCTCAAAATGGTATGGTGGGCTGATATTGACAACACATCAACTCATCAGGAATGAACCATTGGAACATGAGTGAATAGTTGTATGGTCGGGGACTAGGAATAAGGTTTCCGAGGAATGCCCAGGAGGGAATCACAGCGATCGCGCATCAGTATGAGACAGCGGAGATGGCTGTGTAGTACCGCAACATGATCATCATAGCAGCGAGGACAGTCGACACAGGAGTCACTGACGTCCAAGAGAACGAGTCCTGGGACAGTCTGACGATCCATTTAGTACCTTTGATACGGTACATGGGTATAGCCACGGAAGGCCAGCAGATGTTGCGAGAGGAGGCAGACTGGAGAAATCGCCGGGTCATCGGTAGTCTTCATGGTCAAAGGGTGCGAGGTGGCATAGAGCTTAGTTATGAAATGTAACAAGGCCGCGGGAGTGCGGTACCGAGTGGAAGCATACACCAACACGGGCCTCAGCAGCAACAAAATATTCCATTCGGGCGGAATGGCTCTGTCAGAGTGGACGCGCTCTGTCACTGCCATCAGAGACACCCTGGTGGCGGATTACTCCGCGCCTAGCATCAATACAACGCGTCACGTTGAATATCGCCCTCCGATCGCTGTTTCATTGTCCCTTCGCATTCTGTCGGTCTCCTATTTCAAACAATCACTCTCGCGTTGTGGCCAACTGTGACAATACGTCGGAATGGGTTCATTGGGTAAGTGCTTGCATCGGGATTGCAATGCGATGGGTGATGCTGCGAATATCTCTCCTAGCGTTCCTTCTACCTGCGCGCAAAATGCAATTCTCTCTTGACTAAATATACACATCATTCCAAGTCGCCAGATCGATGTGGCTATTGACAATCCGTCGCTCATTCCGTCTGTCTCCTGTCTTACTACTAGTGGCTATCTCTGGAATTACTTACGCGCAGCCAAAAATATTTCACATGCTGAAAACTTGCAAAGCAACGGCTGCCGGTGCTTTTCTCACATGTACAAATTTCGAGACCGGTTCCAAGTTACCCCAGTTTTCAGGTATTGAGGTGAGCGCCAGACCTAACCAGTACTCAATGTAAGCTCCATCCTCGTTTTGGAGATTGATTTGAATAAGTGTTGCAGTTACCACGGGAGACACCCATTCAGAGTACCAGAATGCCTCCCCGGGCGTTCTATTACCCACACCCACTCGTTCCAGTGATGCCCTCGGCGCCAGCTCTAACTTCCTGTGCATCGACACATCTGAGATATGCATTCACCATCTAAACCCTCAACTTGGAGCGTAATACCATGGTAAATACAGAGCTCCATTGCGTGCGGTTTTTCATCCGATATATACGTCTTGTTAAGACTCATATGCTTGATGAACCCATATATGCCGCTGTATATTGCCACGCGGTGCGCTGTGTCTTGCATAATGTCGAGTAATGCTCTGAAGTCTTTGATCATAGCGTCAGGATGCTTTCCTTCACAGCGGTTTTGGGGTCCCATGAATTCGGGCTTCGCATATGACTGGGGGCTCAGGCGGTCAGCCAGATCTGTACAGGACGGGAGGACTATGCATGCGACAGCGCTGTTCTCCTGACGCTGAGCGAGGGCTTGTAGAGTCAGCACTCTTACTCTGAAGCAGAGGATGCGACGCTGAAAGGTGATTATTTGTGGCAGGTAGTTGAGATTGTGATTGGAGGCGTTCCAACCGTCCTTGAGGTTCGTTTTATGTGCTTCTTTATGTCTCTCAGGAGAATACTGTTGCAAGGCTCCGTATCGACGAATCTGTTTGACCCAATGAGACATCAAGTGGAACTTCAGAAAGTTGAAGTCGGCATCCAACTCGTTGGAAACATCTATCTCGTGGCTGATACAATCCCGCAAGGCGTTCATTTCGCGCCGCTTCTTAGACATTGTCCAAGTTTCAGCATTTGTTTCCTCGTCTACCATTCGCTTCTTCTCGAGTTCCGTTCTCAGGGCATTGGCTTTGGCCTTAGTCTTTTCGCCGGATCGCCCAAGTAAGAAAACATCATTGAAGGTGTGAAAACAATGCAAGGAGTCCTCCCTGTAGCTCAATGTTGCATCATTGTGATATTTATATCAAGCATACATATAGAAGTCTAATAATGCCTGTGAGCACTCAATTGCGTAATTGAATATGGGATGCTGAGCGGGGCTTCCGCCTCGCAGAGACTGGGTTACAACTCCAAGCAGGTACCGGCTCATTTCTTTCATGTCCTTCCCATTACATTGAGAAACTTCTTCATATGACTTATTTTTTGGTGTGAGGTCGTGATAAGCAAGCACGGATAACCAGATTGCATTGTACTTGTCGAGCTGTTCGTCCGTCTTCATGAAGTGGATAATCCACTTCTGGAGGTGGTCAAGCATGCCGATCTGCATTGAATGCAGGAGGTCAGGCATAGGTAGGTCGCTCACGATACAGGGAATATGTCGACACATGTTGAATCCTTGGTGAACATGTCACAATGAGCGTTCCGCATTGGCTGCCTTGGTGATGGAATCGCTGAGTGTTCAATATAGGTTGTGATCCCACCGGGGGTGTTGCTTGTCAGGAGGGACATAATCTCCAAGTTCGTTTCTTGGACAATCGCACCAAAAACAGACATGCCGCTTGAGATGATGTTGGTCCCTATACTCTGGGCAATCTGCAAGGCATACTGCTAAAACCGGTTTGCAACGCCTGAAGTTGCCATCTGCGCAGCGAACGTTGGATCACCAGCTCTCGGCGCTGGGATTGTTCATAAAGGTGACAGGCTGGAGTAACCACTGGAGTACATCGTTCAGCACTCCTCGGTTGGTTTGTTGCTGCTCATCCAGCCGCTTCTGAGGAATGTTGTGGTTCTTGATTGGAATTGGCAGGAGAGCGACCTTCACGACGCTGCGTGTTGAGGGCATCTGGCGGATCTTCGAAGATAGATTGCCAAATGTCCTATATACAGGCCACTCTTTCTTGTCGCTAGAAAAATTCGAGAGATGTGTTCCGTCGGACATGCAGATCAAGGGAACCAGTGAATCCCCCACACTGAGCGTTCCCTCAACGTTGATTAGCACATTGATATCCTGGGGTATCTCTCCTTACCTGTGTCTCCCACCACCAGTCCGCAGTGTGCATTGTGGTATAACGGCGTTTCAGTGGTGGATCACTGTTAAAGCAACGATGAGGGGTGTATATAAGATGCTCGCCATACGCTGGCTGCCGCATCAACCATCTCATGCTGTTGATGATGTCCCAAGTTCAGTATTTGATAGCGCGTTGGTGATTGTCATTTTATCCCATATCCTGGAGAGTGTGTAGTTCCCACTCCCCGAGAGCTAGATCATCTGGCATGCTAGCCCCGAGCTTCTGGACGCCATCCCTATTTTTGAAGCTTGGGAAACGCAGAGCTGTGTTTCCTTCCTTCAGCAGGTTGTCATAGTGAGTCTTCATGCCCTTGTTCTTGATCCCACACTGGATATGTGTGTACTCTTCACCCGTCGCAAACCGGTAGTAGGGAATGTTCTGGAGGTTCGTCTCAAGGAAACTCTGAATGTCGCGTTCCCATGGCTCAGCAATGTAATGGCTCAGCAGAGCACTGGCAGCGGGGTATGAATCCGTCCGCGGCAGACGGGGTGCAGGTGGTTGTGACTCCGAGTCTGCGATGCTTTCAACATGTTCGAGGTAGGGAAACGCGTCCAAGTCTTCGACTTATTGTTTGTTAGCGTTGAATTGACGACGCTGAGCGGGTTCAAAGCGTCGGGGCGGGCTGCAAATAGTCAAATTCTTTGCAACTTGAAGGTGTTCAGGATGGTGTAATTTGATATGTTTAAGTCGCCAGCTGTCAGAGGTGAATTTCCTTCCGCATGAAAATTTGGGGCAACGGAATGGGGTCTTCTCTGGCATTGTCGATGACACGGGAGGAGTGGAGTATTCACTGTAGACAGGGACGAATGTTGGTGCTGGGCTTGAGCAATCTGGTGTGGGTATAAGCTCACCAGACTTGAGAAATTTATTGAGCCTCAACACCATCACGCCAGGAGTTGCAAAAACACTGCATGCGTGATGTCCCATAATAATATGAATAAATAAAAAATACACCTTGAGCAATCCAAAAACCTCGCGACGTGTGTAATAATCAATGCCTGTGATGAATAGATCATAACAAAGGAAACGAACAAGCCCACAACCCTAACCCAAACGATCAAAACACCTCCACGGGTGCCTGAATCAGTGCCTGAGATCAATCGATTACTGCAAAGGAATCTCAGAAAACAAGAACATGACTCTAACCGAAACACACGCCTCCTCTGCAACGCGAGGACTGGTTCACTCCTCGCCTCCTGAGCCATCCGGGCGCGCCTCAGGGAGAGGGACATCAGGGAGAGGGACATTGGGGAGTGGGACATTGGGGAGAAGCACATCAGGGAGAGGGACATCCGGGAGGGGGCCATCGGGGAGACCGTCACCACCTGCCGATTCGCCGAGTAGCTGCTGCTCCACATCCACATTGCAGGGGTATCTGGCTGCGTCAGCTTCTCGAAGAGTCGGCGCCGCTGGGCGTGGTTTTTGTGGCGTCAAATGCCCCAAAAACTCCAGCCCACTGAGGGTATGAGTCTCCTGAGTTCGTGGTCGGGGGGGGGGCTCCGGGGTTAATTGGCATGGGGCAGGCGCCGGAGGTTGTGGCCGTGGGGTATGCCCCTGCATCTCATGGCCTTGGTCAGGTAGCACGGTTGGCTCATCGTCTACCATGGTATCAGCATCGTCAGCCGATGTATTTACCAACTTTCCCTGGCCAATTGTCCGAGGTTCTTTGCCATTATCCTCATCCACCTCCTCATTCTCATCCATCCCCTCCTCCTCCTTCTCATCTTGTTCATCTTCAACTTCCTCATCTTCACCATCCCTTTGCATATCCACATCGCCGTCGATGTCAACGCCGTCCGGTGCGTCCCCATCATCCTCCATGCACATATCCACATCATGATCTGAGTCATAATCTGCGTCCGACTCGGCAGAGTCGGTATCATCATCTGGGGAAACTTACACGGCGGGCGATGCTTCTAGCTCAAAATATACCCACTCTAGTTAGCCCCCCATGTGCAAGTCTGCCTCGGACATTTCTTTCTGCAACTGCAAAGCAATGGCACGAGAGATATCATCTCCTCCAGGGGTCTGTTTAACAATACCTTTCCCTTTCCCATTTCCCTTCCCCTTCGCCTTCCCTTTCCCCTTCCAATCCTCAGTCGCCTTCCTTGTCCCCTTCCCATCGTTTGTTCCCTTCCCTTTCCCAGTCCCGTTCTCACCGCTGGGCGTGTCCTCCTAACTCACGCCGTTGTCATTGTCATTGCCATCGCCAGCAGCGCTTGTTCCACCGCTCGGCGCACCGGGATCCGCGCAGTTGTCATCATCATCATCCTCGTCGATTATTTCATCCCAATGCAGTGGTCTAACGGCCAGGAAGTCGCCTGGATTGTACTGCCAACAGCTTGGGGGCTCAATCTTGGCCCTGAGATCATCGCTACCGTACCAAGCAAAATGCTCACCGGTGCGTTTAACCTTCCCCAAGCTGGTTGTCTACGGATTGGGGCGATTGACTTGATCCCCGATGGCACAGGGGTTGTCGCACCTCCAATTGTTCATTTGGTCGCGGGTATTGTCAAACATTTGCCCCATGAATCAGTGGAAGGCAGCCCACCACTGCCGAACAGGCGAACTCCTGCTCCTGCGGTGAGGCCACATCAGCTGGAATTGTGAAAAGTGGCGAGTCGTGACTAGATCAATAAAGAATCTATCATAAAAGAGCTCCCATGCCCTCTCATCGTTGACGCCGCAAACATTCTATATCCGCATGAGGCCACCGATGTGTTCTGAGATGAATCCCTTTATATGGTCCCGATCCAACGACAGGCGTCGATTCATAACCGATGTCGGCATCTTTGCCCTAGCCTTCGCCTTTCCTTTGCTGCTGCCTCTTGGTGCCATTGCTGTGAGTTGAAAATGAATCTACATCAGAAACGTTAGCATTATGATACAGTTGTAGCGGAAGGAAGCCCAGAGGGAATGTACAAAGTTGTCCTGGTTATCGGGTGTGTTTTGGAGTGAGAGGGATTGTTTTGTGCAAGTCACGTGATGTCGAGATCAGGATGCTGTCGGCGTGTACAATACGGGAGGAAACGAGAAAGGAGATGTATGCGGGAAAATGGGATATATCTATTCCACTTCCGGCGAGTTCTTGGTTCTATGTTCAACTTGTGTGTTTTGTTGGTTAACGAACACAAAACAGCCCAGCCTTCATCTTGCAGAACTATCAGGCACCTCATGAACGACAAGCCTCGAGACGAGATTGAGTACTCGCGGAGTGGACAGTGTACCACGGTGGGCGTTGCGTTTGCATCAAACATCAGTTATACCGCTCAGACTTCGTGCATCTCGGAGCAAACTGAGTAGTTCTCAATTTGTCCCAACTGTGCAACCATCCAACACGGCTAGCAATGCCGAACCGTGGAAAAAGCACACGGAACTGATGTCATAAGATAGAGAACACGTCATTGTTCGCTTTGCGATGCTTGTAGCTCTGCCAAAGGGGGATTCCCAGCGGGACACTGAAGATATACACAATCGATGGTTCCAAGTATTGTGCCAAGAACGAGTGCAATACAATGATAATCGTGCCAAGATGGCAGAAACACCCTTCAAGCGATGCAAATAGACCTTCAGACATTGCTGTAACAGTGAATATCAATGCTCAGTTTAATCTGAGTTTGATCTGAGTTTAATCTGATCGCAGTTGACCCCATAATTGAATGCTTTTCAAGGGCTCTTGTCACTGTGTATTGTCAGGGTTTAGGGTCTAGCGCAGTCCACCCTGCGCCTCCCTTCTTGGTTGAAGCCCTCCATGGTCGCTCGAATTGGAGTCTACCTTGCCTGCCGTTGCATATGCATACACAGGCAATTGTTGCTACTGTCTGAACGTCGAACATCTATATTGGACTACGCATTCACAAAGCCCTCACCCTGACACGACTCCGGTCGTACGAGATGGTCGAAGTTTGTCTAATCGTCATCATTGACAAAAGCGTGGGCCTTCAGGGAACTCTCAACTTCCGCCTGTTAAGAGACGTGTTTCCGTACCGGTTGGCGAGATGGATTCCTCTCAAGGTGGGAGTTCCGTACCCTCCACAACCCAAGGTCAGAACTCCACCCCCTCATCTTCGCTGAACATTCTCGCGTGCCGGATATCACTCAACGCATGACATCTACCCCGTCCCCTACACAGCGACCGTCAATTAATCCGCCGACCTCCACACCGGGTACAAACAGTCATAACAAACCAGCTCCCGGAGGAACCTCAACGCGTCGCATTGTATCCAGCCCCGCATCCGGCATTGTCATCACTCCCACTCCTCTCCGAGGTCTTGAACACTTGCCTACCCCCGTCCCTAATCCAGAAGCCCGCACGATCAGTAGAAATCCACTCTGAACCCGAGCTACTGAAAAGAATCAATGACAGGCGCAGTGGCAATTGCAGCCCCAGGCGGTGTCTACACCTCGATGAATGGTCTCCGGCCATCGCAGCATCCATCGATTTCGTCACTCAGACCTGACGCGTCTTGTGTTTACAACAGGCAGACTCGTGGAGCTTTACATGTGGAACAGAAGGCCGTTTATGAGTGCAACCAACTTGGAGACAGTAGGTTATGCAACACGACGCGTTTCGAAAATATTATCTGAAGGCCCACACTGGCAGATAATAGAGACCTACTGGAACACTGCTATGCAGCAAAACGACATTTGGTCCATAGCATTCGAGGCAGGCACAGAGGAGATCTTGAAAGAGGTATGATGAATCAACGGCCCACGTTGGATATTACACGCTCGAAACGGTCCCAGGTTCGAGCACATGTTGATATGGTTAAATCCCATTACATTCAATCAGCAAGGGAAATGATAGCAATGCTTTATGATCTCCCCCAGTTTGAATCCTCCGCAGAGCGTTTGGAATTCATTGATCCCCTTCTGGCAGACAATACGTATCTTTTTCCAATCGCAGAGCATGTGGAAGGTGGCGTACACGCGCCATATGCAACGCAGTGAGAGTCGAAAGCTGCTAACGAATGGCTAGCGTGCACTTGACGTCCTGGCGGAAGCAATCCCGCAGTGTATCTACAAAGAATTTTATCATCGTGCGAATAACCGCGGTAAGTATGCTGATGGATTCAATACTTCCATTACTGACGACAAGGACGGTCATATACCCTCGCCACTGATCATGTTTACCTGCACTGCGTTGCGCTATGCTCTCCTGGAGTGGCAAAAGAACAAAGGTGTTCATCCGAAAGCTTCCATGTCAAAGCTGAAAGCAGACAGACCTGATCGCTCGAACTACTTCAACTGCAAGAATGACAGTGGTATGATCACATCCTGCTATGCTGTAACGGGTCGCAAGTCGTTATCATCGCATGGCGTTGCAGACACGTATACATTCTTGATGAATACCTGAAACACACTACTGGAGAGCTACCAGCAGAGGGTGTATAACAACAGTCTTTGCACAGTCAAGCGTCAGATCCAGCAGGCGGAGAACGCAACGGCTGCCGTGGTCATCAGCATGGAAGCAGCGCGTGTTGACAATGCTATTCTTCCTGACTACTTGACCTCCGAAGTGGCGCTTGAGGAACCTGAGATCGGAAGCACTGACCCAAACATCCCGATAGATAACAATTGCACGGATGATGAACTGCATTTCGGGATGCCAGGTGAGAGCGGCGATTTCGAAGATGAAAGTGACGAAAGCGATGCCATTGCCACCGCCAGGCGGCGACGAAGGGCCGCCACTGAACTTGAGAGGTTTGACCTGGGAACCGGTCATGTCGACGGGTATGAGGGCGAAGATGGCGATGATGCGGATGAAGATGAGGAGGAAGAAGCATTGCACGCCGATGATGGAGCAACGCAGAATGTGGAGGACTGAAGGTATATCACTAGAGAGTGTGAAGATTGGACAGTATATTTCAGACATGTAAAATGCGATAATGGTGAAGCAAATGCAACGGCAAGCGATGTATCCGAAGCGAAGCCTGTATTGCAATAAGTGACAAAATCTCAAAGCTAAACATAAATGAGAGTGCGGCATGTGGCTATCGGCCGAAGAAACGCATACACATCGCCAGGCGTTGTGTAGATGGCTACTGCATAACTGCAACCCCTTGCAAGAGTGTAACATACGTGTCGTTTGGATGGTGCGTATACGGCACCACATTCTGGACTTAAAGTAAAGGAGGCCTGACGCCGCAGCAGCGAGCGTAATATACAACGCAACACGTCGCAAGAATAATGCGCATGGTATAATAGCCTGCGCAAGGGATGTATGCAATGCGACCCGTCGCTCGGGCGACGGGTGGCGTCTGATTCACCCTCAGAGGGTACAAGGTTCCGCCAGAGCCATCAGAGCCGTCCGGAACACCCGCGTGTTTCAGAAGGAATCTATGGTTGTTGCTGATGCCTGACAGCAGCTGTGAACTCTGCTGCGGGTGGGGCCACATTGAGAACCAGCACAGCAAGAAGCCCCCATGTAGCTACTGCTCAGGTCACCACCGGACAAGCGACCACACATGTAATGTAGTGGGGTTCACAGCAAATCAAGGATCACTCTGCAACCACATACTGCAGAATGCCTTGATTACCAAATATCCAAGACCTTAAACTGTTGACGCTCCGTTGATGATCATTGTCAGGCTGTGGCAGGGACCGTGTCAGTGTTGTTTTTAGATCTAAAGGCTACCAATATGTCTTGAAGAGATGTCTGCAACTAATCAGCACATAAATTACCCAACAGGTAAAGCTAAAGATTGTTGACGCTCCGGTAGCGCTCATTTTAAGGATGGGGTCGTGACTGTGTTCCTGTCGCTATTGACCATGCCAGCTGCCAATGCATCGGTTACACATCGGAGCGACCAAATCCCTGTTTGAGTATCATATTTACAAGATGAGATATTGTTGACGCTCCGTTGACACTGATTTTGAGGTATTGTCCAGTCAACATCTGCTGCCATTAAGCATTGTTTTCATCAGGATTTGAACTTATTGGTTGTCTTTCTGACGGATTGAGACTTGGCCCTGTGGCAATGCCAAGGGCAGTAATATTGTTCCACTTTTCGCTCTCAAACTACTGAAATTCATCTATTTTGCCAACAGATTCATTGCGCCTGCTATACATCTGTTTATCAACCGATATTCACAGGCTACTGCTGACCATTCGCCCATAATATCTGTCCAACCGAAACTCTTGGTCAAGCTGCATAAAGTTGCTGGCAAAACATCGACGCATTCTGACCTACGTTTTCTTGATCACCTCATTCCTCCATATTTCCATTGCATTGACCAACACCCACACCTTTGAAGTGTGTCTATTTGACGTCCGTGTTGGCTGAATCGATCCGGGAACATTTGGTGTGGCACTCATGTCCCACTGCTCTGGGCATTTTGGATCCTCGATGCCATTGCCTTGCTCTATATCAGATTGAATGTCTCCAGCGCAATCATCTTCGCTGCCATTTGGATTATCCAAGTCCCCATTCCAGTTGAGACAATTATCGGTGTCGGAAATGATTTCAGGTGCACCAACCTCGCCACTCTCCACCGGATGACGGTTGATTGTTCTGAATTGCTGGACATTTAATATCTCACTTTGTTGTCCAGGAAGGTCCTTTGCAGACACAGCAGGTGGCAAAAGTGATCTTTCTGACAATTTGAATGCAGCTGCCGCATCCTGTTAAAAGGGTGACCAGGATGCACTAACAATGGCTTCAGTGTCCGAAATGTATCGTATGGCTGTCCTTTGCGTATTGTGAGTGCAAGATTCCTTCTGTGTAGCACGTAGGTTTTGGCTGCCCCGCCACATCACCAAAATGTCATGGACATTGGCCATTGTGTGCAATTTTTGGTCCTCCGCCTATTTCATCATTTCCGAGTTGGTTTCTGTGTCTCTCGTATCCAATGCCTGTTCATCAAATGCCAAGATCCTGTTTCTGGCTGGAGCAAACTTCCTTACAACGACTTCTTTGTGAACGGTCTCGCCTGTTGTTTCTGACTGCCCCCAGCCGAGAACATCTCGCCCAAAGGAAAACCTGGCCTCCACTCCGACATCGTGTGGTATGATAGAGCAAATGATGCGTGCCACATTGGAGAGATCGGTGTACTATGAGTGCATATCCTCCGGTTGGTGCCACCAGTCTTGTATTTCTGGTATCCACTATGTACTGCTACTCTCCATTTGGTCGGACCGGTAATCATTGATACATGGAGTTATTTGCCCACAGTTCCTTGGTGCTTCTGGCGGTGAATTCAACAAGAGCCTGGCGCCTTGCAGAGATTCTGAGGCGCAATGGCTTCGTCCGGATGTAGTTTCAGCCTCATTATTAGGCGTTATATATCTTTCAATATCGATGGACCAATCATATCAATCAAACTATGATTGACCGGATCCTCAAGCCATTGCACAGGGTACGAGGTTGTTACTCAGTATGCTATCAGCTTTATTGACCAGCACAAGCCAATCATTCGAACAGTATTCATCCTCCTCATACTTCCCCTAGGACACTTGCTATTGTGTAGTATCGGATATCTCGTCCTCAGGATTAATATCCATTCCATTGTCCCACTTTTTAAATGATAGCAACTCCCTGAAAGGATCGAGGATATGTGCTAAAATGAGAAGCCTACCCGTCATTGGACTCACTTCAGCGATATATTTGGACAGCAATGGTGACGATAACTTTACGGCGAAGAACAAGTTTTCCTTCAATCGAGTCTTCTTGGTGCCTCAACCTCACACAACGCCATCCATATGATGGAACGTGTCATTGGAGACTGTGATACAGTAATGCAATTTCACTGTATGCCTCTTCGACATCCACAGGGTCCAAGAGGGGATTGTCATCAAAACTTCCATGACATACTTGAGAATGGTCCATTCATCCTGTGTTGGGAGGAGTGGCCATGAATCGCTGTATTTTGGATTTTGGAGCGACTCGCAGGTGAGTTCTCGTAATCGATATGCTCACTGAAACACCTGCAGTGTTGAGCTCCATCTTGTCTCCACATCCATAATTGTTAGTACTGCGATGCGGAGATTGGTGATTTCACAGTCGTTCAACTCATTTCGATGGCCAGGGGTCAGCGTAATCACTACAGCAATCATTCTCTGCTTCTTGAATGTCAGTATCAGGACTTTCAAAATATGTTGAGATACGTACTTTCTCCATTATCTTTGCTTAACCTGCTCTGATGCCCTACACCTTATTGATTCTAGCATTGCCCTCCTATCGAAGTCTTCGACTCTTCCTAATGTCTATGCATTCATTCTCTCCGAATTCCTGATCGCGCTCATGTGCGTCCCAAGCCTTGGTGTGGCCTTTTATACCCAGACTGCTCATGAATACACCTAAAGCCAGCTGTATGATGTGTGCCATGCATAGTATATTGTTCCTCAATGCAGGTCACTGGATGCCGGAAGCCTGCAGTGTTGATTGCAGCTCGGGATTCATCGAGTAATATAATGAAGCATTCTCAGTCGGAATTCCTAGCAAAAGGCTGTTGATAAACTCCAAACAATCAAGCATGTCCATCAAATCTATGGCTAGCCCAGCTCCAGTATGTTAGCGCTTGACCTGTCATCCTCGATTAGCTTTCAAAACCGGAAATGAATGGGTCGTGATCCTCATCGCAAGCAAGTTGAACTTCACCCAATGTCCATCTTCAATGCTAATACGAGGCAATGCCCATTGTGATGGTGAGTGTGTTCGTTGATGTCCATCAGTCCATTGCTACCCTAACTTTATTTCGTGCTGGCAATTCCTTCCTAATTGCATCCGCGCTCAGTGCGTATTCCCTCTGGCAAATATTTTAATCGATCGTGATCAAGAGCAGCACTAGCTCACTTCTTAACAGTTTGTATGAACATCGTAGCTACAGATATGATAGAGTGTTGGATGGAATACGAACCAAAATGAAGCATAGTCTGAGGAAATGATTCCACGTGTCTTGGTGAAATTCGGAAGTTTGTACATTCTTAGCTGCCAGTTCAGAGCATTCTAGGTGTCATTTCAGTCAATATGAATTAACCGGGATGTCAAATAGGAATTTCCTCTGCAAACTTACTATTTTAATACCTCAACCTTCTTCCCTCTTCAGGATGGCCAAAGCTGTGACATCCACACTCGAACTAGTCATGCCTTTAACTTCTGACAATGATAATTCATTTCACTTTGCGATGTGAGCTTTTCTAAGCGCGTGTTGCCCCATTGAGCTGTTCCCATGTCCTGATGGATGGCGAAGAACTTGATGAGAAACAATACATATGATTCCAGGGCTGCTGGTCTCCTCAATTCCGCAGTGCAAATAATATCGCCATCAAGACTCATGTCCAGAATTAGTCCAAGCAATAGGATGTTTTGAGCTTACATTCGTTGGAGCCCTCCAAGCATCGAAGATTGTTGGTAAAGTACGATTGCTCAAATCACGAATACAACTTAGTTCATTTTTGGACGAGATCATAACCCATACCAATGAGGTATTAGGAGATCTTGAATCCGATAAGGCGGTAGGAGTTAGAACGCTGGCTAATCCGACTGCAAAGACTGCCGAGAGTTATGTTATAGTAAAGCAGAATGCGGGTTCTTCATTATTCACTGTAGAGCTTGAAGCAAAAAACTCAGATCTGTGAGACATTGCATGCATATTTGTAAAGTTGTATACAAGGGATGATTGAAAGGACTGACCACGGAAAACCCAATTTAGGAACGACGCAATTCGGTTCATTGCTGTGTAGTATACTGAGCCCTCACAATATTGTGGACACTCCGTGGGCGCTCAGTTGTAAGAGGCGGAGGCGTGAGAGTCATTGGCATGTTTACCAATGCAGGCTGCCGATCGGTTGATTGTTGGTTTACACTGTTCCACAGCCCATAGATTATGCAAAATGCAACATCAAACATTATTGACTCTCCATTGACGCTGTGTTGACATTAATTTTACGACATAGTTGCAATGTTGTCGCAAGCATTTGTGCCTAGAATGGCAGCGGACAGTTGGATCATGGATTGATGTAGTCACACAGCCCCTTGAGTCACCAACATGCAAGGCATGAAATTGTTGACACTGAGTTGACACTCATTCTTAGGTCATAACAGCGATGTTGTTGAAACCATGTTTGCCTTCACAGCCGGCCAATGGTTCGATTATGGATTAATGTTGGCGCATACCCCTTGGATTTTCCCAGATGCAAGGCCAATAGCCATTGACAGTCCGTTGACACTCATTTTTACGACATAGCAGTGATGTTGTCCCCATTATTTGGGCCTACAATGACGCCCGATATTTCGATTATGGTTCAATGTTGCTGCCCAGCTGTAGGAGTTTCCATGATGGAAGGCCAAAAGTCATTGTCGCACTGTTGACGCTCAATTTCAGGACATAGCAGCGAGGTTGTGGCAAACATTTGCGCTTAGAAAGGTGGCCGATAGTTCGATTATGGGTCAATCCCACCCACCGCCCTTGAATTTTCCAAGATGCAAGGCCAAAAGTCTTTGACTCTCTGTTGATGTTCACTTTTGGGATGAAGTAGCAATGTGGTCAAAACCATTTTTGCCTCGGAAGTTGGCTGATAGTTCGATTATGAGTTAATATCGCCTCACAGCCCATGGATTATCCAAGATGGAAGGCCAAACATTGTGCACGCTCCGTTGACGCTCAGTTTTAGGATGGGGCAACGAGCATGTCATTTGCCTTGTTCACTATAACGCCGACCAATTCATGCACTTTGTTCGGATGTGACAACGCAGTCCTCAGATTGTCGAATGTGTAAGACTGGAAATTGTTGACAATCTGTTGACACTCACATTGATCACATTGGAACCGCCTTCATGCAGTCAATAATTGTGTCCAAAGAATTGTGTACTCATTATTGACATTCAGTATAGCATGTCTAAGTAGTACAACTTGCGTGCAGGATCATCGCAGCCTCACAATTTCTGATGAACCTCTACCCACGTTATCTGAATGAGAGATGACGTGGCCCTATCACATTCCTGCATTCTCAGCCGGCAATAAATGGCATGTAGATCATTTCTCTAGTGATTGGGGTATATAGCTCAACATTCTCACCTTTCCTCATCCAGCTCCTTCTCCTCGATTTCCATGATATGCCAAAAGTAATCACAAACATCACACCCATGGGCGCCATGTTTGTGCAGAGAGTTATGCAGTTGGATCCATGAATGAATGCAGCAGGACCATCATGATTCAGACAGATTGGTGTTGAGCACTGACTGCTTTTTCTACGACTGATATGACATCAGTGATAGAAATTTTGTCAGTCTATTTCGTCAGTAATATAGGTTATGCTTTCTCACTTAACAGTAATTTGCAAACCTAAATTGAACTTATTGTACGTCTTACAGCCTGGTTTGGATTGTAGAACTTGGGCATGGTGCGTTCGACACTTGCACTGGCAGAGACGAATCATCATGTCTCACAATTTGGTGTCTGAAATGAAGCACAAGCTGAAATGTAGCAAAATTGGTATACAAATTGCTTTTCACTGAGCTATGACATCAAGCATTCCGTATTGGCTCTCGAATCCTCAGATGACCCAGGTGCCAGCACCATGTCTTCGTCAAAATCCGATTTCTGTATTGTGATGAGCTGGGGACGCATCATGCAGGGGCAGAAGATCCTGTGTTCAACTGACTTCACATTGAGAATGAGTGATGAATCGGGTTCTGCGGCAGGGGCAAGACCGGGTATACTCGTGTTCGACTGCGCCTTCCCCGACTCTAGCCTATAATCACTAGTGTGTGGTTGAGAAGTCCCTTGCAGTGTTTGCGATATTCTGGGGAACATGTCAATACACTCAATAAGCTCTCCACATGTTGTCTGTGCCGGTATGGTGGCATTATCATCCGGTTGCGGTTTTACGACTTACGGTACCTCCAATTTGGATGTGCCTCACTGCTGATCTCGTTCACGGAAGTTGTCGGCTACGTCCTCCCATCCCAGGATTGTTAATACCTCAAACTTCATCTGCTTTTGCCGAAACCTCTCCATGCACTGCAGTACCATTGTGGAGATTGTGCCCATCACCCAGCCGGGTTCGTCATCTTCGCTCAGCTTACCCTGTTCTGTCGGGTCATCATCATTATCTTCCTCATCCTCCCCATCATCGGAACTTACAAGATCACTCCAACTGTCCCTGATAGCAAACTTCATCCCATGAAGAGTCTCTTCAGGTTCTGTGTTCATCAAACCTGCGTTTAAGCTTTCTTCATATCTTCCTGCACTTGCTGAACCACTGCCTCTGCAGCTTCAACTCAATTTCTTGCCGCAGCGGTTTCTCTCTCAACATACTCCTCGATCCAGTGTTCCTTTTCTTCAGCGCATAAGAGGAGCGTTTGTTGTCATTTCTCGGTCGGAAACTCATTTTTTGATCGCAAGCCGCACAACGTCGCATGGGTGCGCACTCTTTCTGCTGGCATACCGCTCTTGCCTTCATTCACTTCATGGCGTCGTTGTGCGGACCGCTTTGTCGATTTTCAATCTGTACCTACTGGAATTGGCGAACATTCCTTGTCTGGAGCAGTGACCATTGTTGTTCGGGTTTACTTTGTTGTCGGGCGAGATGTTGGATGTTGCTAGATATGGGCAACATTGACGCACGCTGCATCTTTTGTGTCAAGGTTGGTATGTTTATTCATCTTGAACAAAGCAAAATCTGCTATTTGACTGTCAATAAGTTGGGAATACTAATGTTAACCATACAACATGACTTGATTATCAGCGTCTGTTTCATCTAACATCCCGGGGATCATTTGTGAGAAACATCAGCAGACATCCTTTCGCTCAATCGATGTCCTATTTATATCTTACCATCCTGCAATTTCTGCTATCATGCAACGCAGTCTATCCTTGTAAACAAATATACCACATAGTACCGACTTCTTGCAAATTGCGGGGTCGTGGGAAACCCCTCCAACATGCAGCCATACATAGCAGGATTTATCTTGAGTATAATGAAAATGTTGGCCGCTACTTATTCCATTCTGACATGAAGCTAACTATATAGTCCTCAGGATTTCCCACATCTTTTTGTAATCATGTTCATCTCCTATTCCACACCGGCAAATCAGGGATACACAGGGGCCTCAGGCAGGTGAGAGCAGATCCGAATCAAGCCGATTGACTGGTGCTACATCCAGTACATCCACGATTGGCACCCAAATACAATGCAGCCACCAGTGAGTCCTCCAGGATGCGGCCAATGCAGTCGCCAAAAATTTCACCGAGGATGCACATTTAAAAATCGTCCATATGACCAGAAGCTGCAAGAATTGGAAGCAGCATGCAGTTGGATGTGTATATATCCATATAGACGTAGATGCCTGTCAATTAACCATATAATGTACAGTTGCTGTATGTGGAGAGCTATGTGACCAATTTTTCGCTGACCGTAAGGGGAAACCTCCAGGATTGACCAAGCAATTTGTGCACACAGTCTGCCAAAGTCAACAGCATGATGCTGTCCGTTCTGGGATTTTCGTGGACCAATTTCCTGATAATCATCCCGATGTGTAGACAAAACCTGCTTCAATCACGTTAGCGGAGGCTACAGAAGCCTATATGGTTGAGGTAATAGCCGAATCACATTGTTAGAAGCAGCAATTAATTTTGTGTAGGTTTTCAACATGTCTGCTACTATGGCAAGGCAAGGAGGTCGGGTCCAGCTGGAACAGTGCAAGGTGCGCCTGGCCATGAATATCGCCAAAATGGCCAAAGGAGGGATTCATGGCGCCGCAATTGAGGATATGCAATATCTCTTCAAGAAACCTCGTGCCAAACTCCGCGATGTGATGAAGTGGGTTATCGAGTTTCCTGGAGAGAAAATGCTGAAGTCTGCGAAAGAAAGACACCTGATTATGCTTCTTCAAAACCACACTACTGGACGCCTTTCATGGCACAATTGCACTGCAATGAATTCGCAAACATTCTGCAGACGCAATGGAACAGGTGCACCTGCACCCGCCCAATGCAGATATCTGACTCCACCGCCGAAGCCACATCTGCCCAGAAGGCCACCTGCCCCAACTGGTAAGAATTCCGGATCTGCCAGTTCCCAAATCGGCAATATGCCTGTTGGTTCTGTGTATTCAGATAATTCTCCTCCCCGCACTAAATTTTTCACTCTTGATGCATACGCGCAGGAAAGCCAGCAGGGTACAGATTTTGATCCATATATGCTGACCGATAAAGGAACATCCACTGGTTAATACACTATCTGCTGTGTGGTAATGCAGCTAAAATCCAGTTTGAAGATGAGAGCAGCCTATTGGGCGAACCTGCAAGTGATGACGAGCATTGATTGAAAAGCATGGGATATTGGAGATTCTAATTATGTACAATTAGTGGACACTGTAAAGTATAGTTTAAAGAATATATTTATATGTATTATTGAAGAACAATATAGTGATCAAGGAGAAAGTAAATGAAAATGCTAGAAAGGCTGCCAAATCAATCTGAATGATAGACTATGCAAAATCAAATGATTGCAGATTGTCGATACACCCATGGCACAATGAGCGTCAACAGAGAATCGACAATTTTAGGTTATCTAAGTCTGGTTATTAACCATTGATTTGGCCATGGTTATACATAATCGAAGTATTGGCCCCCTTCATTGCCCAAAATTATAGTGACACCCTCCCGACGTCATCTTGAAAATGATCGTCAAACGAGTGTCAACAATTTGTGGTCATACATCCTGGGTAATCCGACCGCCGATAGGTTGAAGACAGTCATAGAGTAACCGTAGGCCGCATATATACGTAAAACAGATTGCGATGCCCTCCCTGCCCCATCATGAAAATGAGTGTCAATGGAGTGTCAACGATTGTTGGTCGTGTATCTTGGGTAATCTGAGTGGGGACACGTTGCAGCCAGTCATAAAGAAATTGTTGGCCGCATTTCTGAGCAAACGAGATAGCGATACCCTCCCTGCCCCATCAGGGGAATGAGTGTCAACAGAGCGTCAATGATTGATGGTGGTGTATCTTGGGTAATCTGGTGAGCGACAGGTCGCAGACAGTCATTAACGAAGTATTGGCCGCCTTTATAGGAAGAAGCGAATGTGAAATGCTACCTGCCCCAGCTTGAAAATGAGTGTCAACGGAGTGTCAATGATTGTTGGCCTGCAATCATGGATAATCACAGTGCAATCTGGCCGTTATGGTCCATAGACATCGTTTTGACCGTTTCTGTATACTAAAAAGCTCAAGAAAACTTAGTGGTAGCTCTCTACATGAAACAAGTTGTTACTGTCCTGCAGGATGTGGTGGAAATATCCTGTACATATCTGCCAATAAAGGCTCCCATATCCTTGTTGATGATGCTTCTGATCAAGCGCCACTCATAATACGGGAGATGAAAAACCAAAAATCGTTGATCCTCCGTTGAAGCTCATTTGCAAGATGGGGTAAGGAGCGTTGCACAGTCTCTTTTTGCTATATATCCGGCCAATACTCTGTTTATGACTGTGCGTAAGCTGATGCCCCGCAGAATACTTAAGATACACAACCAATAATCGTTGATGGTCAGTTGATACTCATTTTCAGGATATGCCAATGCGCGTGTCTCTGTTTGTTTTGATCATTTAGGCGGCCAATAAGTCAAATATTGACCGTGATGTACCAATGTCACCATTCTACAATTAACAGTAGCATATCTGATTACGACAATATATTTGAAACCCGAAATGCAGAACTGGAGATTTGAACCGACAGGTCTAACCAAACCAGCCAAAACCTGTAGGTTGACGGGTACAGGTGCGGGTTTGGACCTCCAAGAATCTGCCGATCAGGTTTTTGGACTTGTCTGGAACTGAACCGACCCGTTTTTGCGGTTCAAATCCCGACCGCTGGGAGGTTACCCGGACCCATTGCTAACACTTGTCACCGCCCTCCCCGCGGCCATCACCATCTCCATCGCCATAGCCATAGGCGCGTCCCACGTCGCCTCCCCCGCTCCTTCCTTGTCCATGACTCCTCTCGAGCACTCTGACTTCGATCGTCTGTTCGGTGATGCAATCTCGTTCTATTTCTATGGTAGCCGTTGTCGTTGTCGCCATCACGTCGCGTCGGTTGTGTGCTGCAGCTGCCAGGCTCGGGGTCTTACCCTGGTCCAGATGTGCTGGACGTGACGTTCCGGGGCAATTCGATGTTAGGAATCCAATGCCAGCGTCCGTTTCTCGCTCTGCGTTGTGTTTGTGGTGTTGTTTCGCCGTCTCTGGTTTCGCATTTTCCGCCACACCTTTGCGCAAATCCACGCAATTGCGTGGATTCTTGTGCACGCTCTTTTTGCTGACGTGCCCACCTTCATCCGGCGGTCCTGAGGTGGCCGGGGTTTCATTACAGGGTCAATTCGATGTTAAAGATCGATTACCTCTGTCCGCTTTTTAAATGCGGTTGTCGTTGTTTACTTAATTCGCCGTTTTCGTTTTGCCAAAATGTGGGGTTTTTTATGTCTTATAGATCCTGTTACATATCCAGTGGCAAGTGACTCAGAGTGGCAAGTGACTCAGGAGTGGCGATGCATCAAGTTTTCTCCGATGATCCTCTGTATATAAATCGAGTCTTTCCCCTTCTCTCCTTCTCCTCACTGTATCATAGAATCAACTCACGGTTCTCCCCTGAGTACTATAATAACAGATCCTCTTCACTGCTCCTTACTTTTTCTGCTGCCTTTCAAGCCAAACTCAAGCTCTGGTTGTGAGCTGGCTGAAGACATTGTATTTCAATTACCTTAATCTCCACAAAGGCGGCGAAGCCGTCTCCAGTACCAGTCTACGTATGAAATAGTGGTTGTTCGTCATTCCGAAATCTGTATCCTGCGATCATCTCGATTATTTCTAAAGGAAGTTTTCGCCTTCCGTCAAACGATACCTGTATGGTGGCTGCCATTGTTCTACGACTCCACAAACGACACGTAGGCGAAAATCAATACCAGCACCTATCCATAACTCAGCCGCTATTATCTCACCTCTAGCTGTCATCTCCATCTCACACAATGTTGGTTCACCGAAGTGGCTGACCAGAAACATCATCCCTACACGAACAAAACTAATGCTGTACTCTTGAAGGTTTTCATGCAAAGCATTGACATTTGCTCTCATTGTCAGCATATAGCTAGTCATTTCTACTCCTGTATATTTGCAATGCACTCGCGTTCGTCCTCCACTTGTTGCGTTTGGAATTGGTAGTGGACGATAGATTGTGATTGTTATCGACAGCTCAGCGGATAACAAGAGAACGGACGTTCAGAATCTGTGCAAAGCTGCAGCCACAGATTTCGACAGTAGATTGACTAACAAGGCTGAGGCTGCCGGGACCAATCAACCAGATCTAGTCACAGTTGTTGATTTTGCTGACAAGGCAAATATTATATATCCACTCGGCGACCCCAAAGAGACTACTTTGGACATCATAGGTTCCTCGGGCAATGTATTTATTACCGGAAGTATTGAAAATGCTTTCGGCGAGTTAACAAGAGACAGCCTTGTCTCAACAGTAAACATGATGGGGATTGTGATGTTTACGACCGGAATACCGGAGAGTGAACCACAGATGGTGTGCAGTATTAACAGGCCAAAGACTCTCGGCATTCGTGTTTCTGTTAGCGACCTGAGGTCTGACAATGTGGTGATTCCAAACCAACTATTTTCGGCAGCCATCCTCGACACTATCGGTATATTGTCCATCTTCAATTCTACCGACACATGTCAAAGCTTTCTGCGCCGCGTTATTGCAAATGGTCCAACACAGGCTGACAACCCCAATAATATCAACACCAAGATACTCTGGGGTTTATCTCTCATCAGTGTCACTTCGGCTAATTCACCACACACCATCACCTACAGTGCACAACCAGGCGAGAAATTGAAATTCTCCATCCAGTCCCAGCAAAATGTGTCTTCAACCCTTCAAGGTGGACAAGATTCAGAGGGGACTAACCTGGCGGCCAGCGATTTCACACTTGTCATTGGGATAGGTGTCTTGGTCCCCGCCTTGGCCTTGAGTCTGTAGGCGAAGAGCATGCTGCACTTATCGGCTTCCCATTTCGTCTTGGCTGCTGATGTTCCCTGGGAGATTCGTCTAGCCCTGTTCGAAGCCAAGGTGTATGGCCCGTTGATCACAGCGCTTCCGCTTGCATCTCGGGCTGAATACACCTGACGGTCATCTTCTTCGTGCCCAGGGACCCTGCAGTGCCCCGGGACCGAGTGGGTCTCAGTGGTGATACTGTGGGCGAGGAGAGTCTGCGCCCTTCTGTTGATCCATCTCCCTGGGCTCTGCTGTGGGCCCGGCTCCAGGTGTGCCGTGCGCCGAATTGTGGCCAGTGAGTCACGGACGACTGCCATGGTCTGCACTCCATGTTGTTGCAATGTTTCCCACATTTCGATCATCACATCAAGCACGAGTCCGATCGTCCATATTTTGACATCAAACACCAGCATACGTCTGGTCCCCAGATAGCCGCGGCGGGACCTCCATTGTTTCCTGTGTTTGCACACCGCTGCGGCTCCCACTTCGCCATCGTCTGAGCGTGACACATCAGTCCACCTCATCCTGACCCCTGCTCCGATTTTGATTTCTTTCTCTCTCCCCCAGCGCTGTGCTGTTGTCTTGGCAGCGGTGGTATCAAACAGGATAGTGGTCCTGACCACCGACTCTTCGCCAGGGGCCAGTGACTTCATGCCTTCGGTTGTCCAACCGTGCACATGCGCTTTCTGGACTATTCTGCATATCGGTGCACCAGAAGAAGGGTTTCCATGTATCTCTGTTATCATGCTACTGCATCCATCTGCTAGTCTCACTGCGAATCACTGTTGTCTGGAGTGTCAGCTTACAGGGACGGGTATTAGCTCTGACTCTCTCATAAGTGCACCCCGTGGGGTTGTGGGCAGCGTATCCAGGACATACCTCTCTTCTCAATTCAGGAGAAGATGGAGGTCGTCTCGTCTGCCTACTTCTTTGGGGTCCCACCCAAGTTCGCTCCCATATAGTGCAACCGCTTGGACACATGCCGCTTGGACGGCTCTTACACTCTTGGCAACAACCCCATATGTCTTTGTAAGGGTTGGGAGTCTGGCCTCTGCTGTGCTGGCTTTCGTCATGCATGGGTGGTGCTGCACTTTGAACATCAGTGGTGCATCCATCCAGATTCCCAGCCAGTGTGTAGCCTGTGTGTTGAATCGAATGAATATGTCTCAAACTCTTTTCTTTGCTGTCTGCATTGGCCGGAGGTGCCGCTTGTGGCCTCATCTGCACGTCAATAGTGCTGACTCCTTGTTTGCTTGGTCGAGCGATAGCCCTCATCCACTTGCCGACCTGGTGCTCTTCGCTACGCATCTCTGAAGTATCTTGACAATCTGATTGACATTGCTTTGTGTCGCCACCATGCCGAGATCGTGCACAAATGACAGCCCGTTGGCTGAGATGTACTCCTCGACCCATTTGATCAGTCCAGAGTTGTTGATCGCATGAGAATGGGTGACACAGGTGAGCCCTGCAGGACCCCTGCTTGGACTGGGTGTTTCTCCAAGGTGTTGCCCTCAATTATCATCTCCAGGGTTCTTTCTGGGTGAAAGCTCTATGTCCATCATATAGGGTCTCCATCCATTCTCCTGACTATTATTAGGCTGCATCGGGGAAAAACGATTCTGTCCGGGCGGAATGACTCCATCAGAGTGGACTCGGTCCGTCGGATCATTCAGAGACAAGCCGGTGGCGGCTTACTCCGCTCCCGGCGTCAGTACCACGCGTCGCGTGCCATGCCGCCCTGTGATCGCAGTTTCACTGTTGCATCTCACTCTGTTGTTCTGCCATTGTAAACGAACACTCTGGCGTTGAAGGACAAGTGTGACCATAGGTAGGAATGGGTTCAGTGGGCACCCGCTTTCATCGGGATTGTACTACTATGGGTGACGCTGCGAAATCCTCTCCTCGCGTCAGTTCTACCTGTGCGCAAGATGCATTTCTCTCCTTACTGATTATACACATCATTCAAAGTTGCCAGATCTGTGTGGGTATTGACAATCCTCACTCATGCTGTCTGTCCCTTGTCGTACTACTTGAAGCTATGTCTGGAAATTGGTTCGCGCAGCTGACAATGATTCCCATGCTGAAAACTTCCAAAGCAACTCCTGCCGGTGCGGGTCTCACTTGTACAAATTTCGAGACGGGATCCAAGTTACACGGGTTGTCAGGAATTGTTGTAATCACCAGCGCTGACCAGTGCTCAACGAAAGGTGCATCCTCGTTCAGGTGTTTGATTTTGAATAGTCGGTGCAGTTGCCACGGGAAATGACCATTCAGCGCACTATACTATCTCCCTGGGCATTGCTTTGCCCACACCCTGTCGTTCCGTAGGTCCCCTCCGCACCAGCTCTGGCTTCCTGTGCATTGACAAATCTGAGATATGGGTTCACCGTCTAAACCCTCAACGTGAACCTTAATATGACGGTAAATACATCGCTCCATTGCATGCAGTTGTTCATTTGATATATATGGCTTGGTACGACTCTTGTGCTTGTGGAACTCCCGCGTGCTGTGAAATTTTGTAACGCGGTGCGTTGCGTCTTGTATATTGTTGAGTAATACTCTGAAGTCTTTGATCATAGCGTCAGGATGCTTTCCATCACGGTGGTTTTGGGGTCGCATGAATTCGGGCTTCCCATATCACTGGGAGCTTATCGGGGCAGCGAGATCCGACCCAGAAGAGAGCACTTTGCTGGTGGCAGGGCTGTTCTCTCGACGGTGAGTGAGGGCTTGCAGATTGAGCTCTGCGATTTCGAATTAGAGAATGGGACGCTGAAAGGTAATTGCTTGCGGCAGGTAGTTGAGATTGTCATTGGAGGCGTTCAAACCATCTTTGAGATTTGTTTTATGTGCCTGTTCATGTGTCTTGGCACAATACTGTTGCAAGGCTCCGTATCGCCGAATCTGTTTGACACAGTGAGACATCAAGTGAATCTTCGGAAAGTTGAAGTCGGCATCTAACTCCTTGGAAACATCAATCTCGTGGCTCACAGAATCCCGCCTTGCATGTATTTCGCACCGCTTCTTTGATGTCGTCCAAGTTTCAGCATTCATTTCCTCATTTACATTTTGGTTCATCACGAGCTCCGTGCTCAGTGCATTGGCTTCATCAGCAAGGACCCTAATTTCCGTCAGAAACACCTGAGTGTTCCGGCCGGCGCTCACGGCTCTCATGGAATCTCGTACAGTCTGACAGAGAATTACAAGCAGCCTGTCACCCAGGCGACGGATCCCATTGCATTTGTACCTCATTTATCTTGTGGTGCAGTATACAGACCATCAGAACGACACGTGTGTTCAACTCATCACAGGGGCTGCAGTTATGCTGTAGCCATGTACACAACGCCTGGCGATGTTTATACCATTCTTCGGCCGATAGCCACTTGCCGCACCCTCATATATGTTTAGCTTTGAGAGGGTCGCTTATGGCAATACAGTCTTCGCTTCGGATACATCGCTGACCATTGCATTTGCTTGTACATCATCGTAGATTACATGTCTGAAATATACTGTCCAATCGTCCTGCACTCTAGTGCTAGACCTTCAGTCCTCCACCTGCGGCGTTCGACAATCATCGCCTTGCGATGCTTCTTTGTCCTGATCTGTATCCATATCGTCGCCATCCTTGCACTCATACCCGTCGACATCACTGGTTCACTGTTCAAACCTACAATTCCCTCAGTCCTCCACATTATGTGTTGATCCATCATTGCCCTGGGATGCTTCTTCCTCCTCTGCCTGATCTGCATCCGCATCGACGCCATCCTGGCCCTTATACCCAACCACATCGCAGGTTAGCAGGTCTAACCTGTCGAGTTCAGTCGCGGGCCGTTGTTGCCACCTGTTTGTGGGGATGTCTTTGTGCTCCACGCTTTCGTCACCTTCATCATCGTAATCCCCGCTGCCCCCATCAGCAAAAATGTTTCCGTCCGGGCGGAATGGCTCCGTCAGGATGGATGCGCTGTGTCAAAGCCCTCAGAGACACCCCGGTGGCAGATTACTCCGCCCCCGGCCTCGATACCACTTGTCGCATTGCTTATCGCCCTCCGATCGTGGTTTCACCATTTCATCTTGCTCTGTCAGTCTGCTACTTTGAACTAACACTCTGGTGTTGTGGACAACTGTGAGCATACGTTGGAATAGGTTTATGGGGTAGGCGCTTGCATCGGGATTGCCATGCAATCAGTGACATTGCGAAAATCTCTCCCCGCGTTCCCTCTACCTGCGTGCAAAATCCAATTCTCTCTTGACTATGTATACACATCATTCCAGGTCGCCAGATCTATGTGGCAATTGACAATCCATAGCTCGTGCAGTCCGTCACCTGACATACAACAAGTAGCTATCTCTGGCATTACGTGCGCGCGGCCGACGATGTTTCCCACACTGAAAACTTACAAAGCTGCGGCTGCCATTGCTTTTCTCACTGGAACAAATTTCGAGACGGGATCAGGGTTACCCGAGTTTTCAGGTATCGCGGTGAGCGCCAGGCCTTACCAGTACTCAACGAAAACTCCATCCTCGTTTCGGAGCTTGATTTTGAATAATCTTTGCGGTTGCCATGGGAGACGCCCATTCACCGCACCATAACTCCACCCAGGGCGTTGCTTGACCCACACGCTGTCGTTCCGTCAATCCCCTCCGCGCCAGCTCTGGCTTCCTCTGCACCAACACATCTCAGATATGCGTTTACCTTCTAAACCCTCAACTTCAACGTTAATACCATGATAAATACAGAGCTGCATTGCATGCAGTTGTTCATCTGATATATACGTCTTCTTACGATTCTTATACTTTAAAAACTCCCGGGTGCCCCTGTATATTGCCACGCGGTGCTTTGCGTCTTCCGTAATGTCGAGTAATGCTCTGCAGACTTTGTTCATAGCGTCAGGATGCTTTCCATCACGGCGGTTTTGGGGTCCCATGAATTTGGGCTGTGCATATGATTGGGTGCGCAGGGGGGCAGCCAGATCACCACCGGGAGGGAGGACTTTGCATGCGGCAGGGCTGTTCTCCTGATGCTGAGCGAGAGCTAGGAGATTGGGCTCTCTCATTTCAAAGCAGAGGATGCAACGCTGAAAGGTGATTACTTTTGGCAGGTAGTTGAGATAGTGATTGGAGGAGTTCAAACCGTCGATGAGGTTCGTTTTATGTTCAGGTTCATGTCTCGCGGCAGAATACTGGTGCAAGGCTCCTTGTCAACGAATCTGTTCGACCCAATCAGACATCACGTGGATTTTCGGAAAGTTGAAGTCAGCCTCTAACTCCTTGGGAATATCTATCTTGTGGCTGATATACTCCCTCCAGGTGGTCATTTCACACCGCTTCTTGGACGGCATTCAAGTTTCATCATTTGTTTCCTTGGCTCATTTTCACTTCCTCACGCGTTCCGTTCTCCGGGCATTGGCTGTGGCCTTTCCCTTTTTGCCGGCTCGCCTGAGTAAGAAACCATCCTTGATGGCTTGAAAACGATGCAAGGCGTCCTCCATGTAGCTCAATGTCGCATCAACGTGAGATTAATATTGAGCATACATATAGAAATCTAACAATGCCCGTGTGCACTCAATTGTGCGATTGAATATGGGATGCTGAGCGGGGTTTCCACCTCGTAGCAACTGGGTTACAACCCGCAGCAGGTGCCGGCTCATGTCCTTCATTTCCTTCCCATTCGAATGAGAAACTTCCTCATATCACTTATTTTTTGGTGTGAGGTTGTGGTAAGCAGGCATGGATCAACAGATTGCATTGTACTTGTCGAGCCGTTCGTGCATCTTCATGAAGTACAAAAACCACTTCTTCAGGTGGACAAGCATGCCCATCTGCATTATATGTAGGTGGTCGGACCTCGGGAGATCGCTCACAATACAGGGAATATGTCGAAACCTGTCGAAACCTAGGTGAACATGGCACAACGTGAGTTCGGTATCGGCTGCCTTGGTTTTGCCATCTCAGAGCGTTCTATAGAGGTTGTGATCCCGCCGGGGGTGTTGCTTGTTAGAATGCACATTATCTCAACATTAGTTCTTTGGACACTCGCACCAAACATAGACATGCCGCTCGAGATGATGTAGGTCCCTATACTCTGGGCAATCTGCAAGCCATGCTGCTATTACCGGTTTGCAACGGCTGAAGTTGCCATCTGCACAGAGAACATTGTGATACCCGCCCCCGGCGCTGGTAATGTGGTTAAAGGTGAATAGCTGGAGTAGCTGCAAGAGTACTTCGTTCAGCACATCTCGGATCGTTTGCTGCTGCTCATCCAGCCGCTGCTGAGGAATATTGCGGTTCTTGATTGGAATCGGTTGGAGAGTGGCCATTACGACGCTGTGCGTTGAGGGCATCTGGCCAATCTTCGTAGACAGATTGCCAATCGTAATATATAGAGGCCACTCTGTCTTGTCACCAACCAAATTCGTGATATGTGTTCCATCGGACATGAAGATCAAGGGAACTAGTGTATCGCTCACCCTGAGCGTTGACTACACGTTGATTAGCACGTTATTATCCTCCAGTATCTCTCTTCATCTGTGTCTCACACCACCTTTCCGCAGTGTGCATTTCGGTATAGAGGCGTTTCGGGGGCGTATCGCTGTTAAAGCAACCCTGAGGGGCGACAATGAGATGATCGGCGTATGCTGGCTGCTGCATCAACCATCTCATGCTTTTGATGATATCTCGACTCCAGCATTTGATAGGGTGTGGGTGATTGTCATTCCACTGCATATGCTCGAGAGTGTGTAGTCCCCACTCCCCGAGAGCCAGATCATCTGGCATGCTAGCCATGAGCTTCTGGAGACCATCCCTGTATCTGAAGCTTGGGAAAGGCAGACCGGTGTTTGCTTCATTCAGCACGTTGTCATAGTACATCTCAATGCCCTTCTTCTTGATCCCAGTCTGGATATATCTGTACTCTTCACGCGTCGTAAACGGGTAGTGGGGAATGTTTTGTAGGTTGGTCTCAAGGCAGCCCGGAGCGTCGCATTCCCATGGCTCAGCAATGTAATCGATCAGCGGAGCGCCGGCGCTGGGGTATATATCTGTTCGCGGCAGATGTGGCGGATGTTCAGACAGCGAGTCTGCAATGTTTTAAACGTGATCAAAGTACTGAGACGTGTCCAAGGCTTCGACCGAATCATCGTTAGCATTGTATTCACGATGCTGAGCCAGTTCAATGAGTCAGGGCGCGCTGTGAATGGTCTGATTCTTCTGGCATGCAACTTGATGGTGTTCAGGATGGCGTAATTTGATATATTTATGTCGCCAACTGTCTGAGATGAACTTCTTTCGGCATGAATCTTCAGGGCAACAGGAATGGGGGTTCTGTGGCATTGTCAACGACACGCGAGGAGTGGAGTATACACTGTAGAAAGGGACAAAAGTCGTGCCAGGCCTGAGCAGCCTCATGTGTAAGCTCACGATGCTTTCAGCTAACTCATTGAGCCTCAACACCATCACAACGAGGTTCCTAACATGCCTGGAGTTGCAAAAACGGTGCATGCACGATGTCCCATAATACTATGAATAAAATACAACCAATGAAATGACACCAATACAAAACCCATAAATAAAATAAACCTTAAGCGATCCAAAACCCTCGCAACGCATGTCATGATCTATGCCTGAGATGAATAGAATAGAACAAAGGAAACGAACAAGACGAGAACCCGACCCTAACCCAAACGCAACATCCATCGCCTCATCAGCAACGCGAGGACTGGTTCACTCCTCATCGACCAAGCCATCCGGGCGCGCCTCAGGGAGGGGGACATTGGGGTGAGGCACATCGGGGGGAGGGACATCAGGGAGAGGGACATCAGGGAGACTGTCGCCACATGCCGATTCAATCGGTTGCTGCTGATCCACACCCAGATCCGATGTGTTTCCGGCTGCGTCAGCTTGCCGAGAAGTTGGCACTGTGGTGCGAGGATTTTGCGGAGTGTAAGGCCGTATCTCGGTATATGGCCGTGTATGAGAATATATGAGATGATACGTTTGCACACGTGGATGTGGTAATATAATAGAGTAGTTGATAGGTAAGATGATCGCGAGCGATCTCAGACAGATCGCAAGTCATCTATATAACGTTGCGGTTACCCGGCACTGGGCACATCTCGTGCAATTGCCGAGAACCTAATCATGACTTCCATTACATCATCCCCCCCTTCAGGAGCACACCCCCTGGGCTGCCACATACGTCTATATAACAAGAGAAACCCCACCAAAAGAAACGAAACTGATGTGTACGCCTCCGCACGACTTAATACGTCCCCCAAACAATCAGTGCTCCATGAGCAGCCTCTCGGCGGATTCGGTGCATGGGGAAACTCCACCCCCACTTGACTTGTCTCCACAGGTGGTAAAAACCTGTTCCGACGCAATGTGTACTGGGCCGAGATCCATATGAAAGTACGCAAAGTAAACCCCAATACACAGTCCAATCCCATTTTTCCAGTCCAATCATTGTCGAGGCTTCCTCGGATGCTCTCGGTGGAACTCATCAACCAATTTCTGCGCATTCCCGGGATCCTCCACAGGCTCCCAGCTAGTCCGTACGTAACTGTAACCCGCCCATTGTATGAGATAATGGAGCTTCCGGCAGCGTCACTTAGAGTTGAGAATTCAGTCGACTTCCCATTCGTCACAGTTGTAGATGACCGTCGGCTGCAGTTCAGATGGCGGCTGGTCGGCGGTAGGAGGTGTATAGGGGTCGAGCAAAGAGACATGGAAGATGTTGTACTTCCGGATCGTATACGGAAGGTTTCATTTGTAAGCATTCTTATTCATGACATTACTTACCGTGTACGGTCCTGTGCGTTTGTAATTCATCTGTTTTGATGCTCTTGTCGTCTGGAAGTGGCGCATTGAGAGCCAGACCTTATCTCCAACCTTGAAAACAACCTCTTTGCCGCCGGCATATTTCGTCTGATTGGCCTGAACCTCCTGCAAGTTCCTACGGAGGGTTTGGTGAGTCTCATCGAAGCCAGCTGCGAAAGTATCTGCTCGGATATCCGAATTCGGGCGAGATGGTTGCATCGGGGCCTTAAACTGCATCACCGGATGGTAGTGGTAATTCGCCCAGAATGGAGTCATCCTCGTAGACGGGGGTATTGCGTCATTGTAAGCGAATTCTACTTGCGGCAAGAGTTCAACCGAATTATCCGGCTCGTAGTTGCAGAACGCCCGGAGGTATTGCTCAATCGTCTGGTTTTGACGCTCCGTCTGCCCGTCAGTCTGTGGATGCAAGGCTGTCGAGAGCCGATGGTCAGTACTCAAGTGAGAACTTACCCGGGTCCTGAATCGGCTTGTAAACAGGGTGCCGCGATGTGAGACGATGATGTCCGGGATGCCGCCCTTGCAGATGACGTGTTCAAAGAAGAGCCGGGCCAATTCCGGCGAGTCGATATCCTTCCGGCACGGTAAGTAGATTGCCATCTTTGTCAGTCGGTCCACAATAACGAGAATCCCGGTGTAGCCCGATGCTGTTGACTCTGGCAAGTGGGTGACGATGTCCATCATGACGCCTTCCCATGGCCGTGATGGTGTCTCCAAGGGCATGTTGACTTCGTGCCTGGTGTGCCGTGGTGCTGTGATTCGGTGCCATACTTCGCAGCTGCTGACATACTTACGTACACGCGAGTCCATTACTGGCCAGTAGAATTCCCTAGATTGCAGCTCAGTAGTCTTAAGAGCTCCAAAATGACCAGACTCAGGGTTGTCATGGAATAGACTTATCACTTTGCCGCGTGGAGAATCGACCGCTGGAACGTATATCCTCCCCTCATAAGTCATGACTCCCGCGATGACTTTCCATTGGCTCTCTTCTCTGGCGGTATCTGTGCTCTCTATCGTTGGTCAGTTGACAAGCTTCGCCGAGACATCGGCAGCCAGAGGGTCGGACGCCTGGGCCGCGATAATTGCAGGCATGGGATCGTCGTATGATTCCACTGAGACGGTTACCAGTAGTCGAGCCACAGGCCTTTCATAGCCGATCTGGTAGTCGGGCCGTCTGGATGGGCCATCGGCCGGGTTCTTACTGTCTTCAAGGTGCTTGATGAAAAAGTCATAAGCCGAAGGAACTTCCGCCCACCTGGTTTGTCTTCTGGAGAGTACTTCGGATATCTGGAAGTATTCGAGATTGTTGTGGTCGCACTGAATTAACACCTTGTGATTGGCGCCCTCAAGGTAGTGTCGCCACTGTTCAAGTGTTTCCACGATGGCCAATAGCTCCCGATCATGAGTGTCGTAATTCTGTTCGGCTGAATCGAAGTTCCTGGAGTAGAAGTTGACCGGCCTGAGAACCCCATAACCATCTGACTGATTGAGTATGCCCGCAATCGAGAATCCACTCCCGTCCGTTTGGAGAATGATCGGCTTGGCTGGATCGAAATGCTGGAGGATCGGTTCCTCGGTGAAGGTCCTTTTCAGTTTCCGGAACGCCAATTTGGCTTGCTGCATCCATTCCCATTTGACTTTCCCACTGTTTTCTGACTTCTGGTGTCGAGGTCTGCCTTCTGATTGCTCGGCAGCCTTATCTGCCTTCTTTGGTAGTTCGGTAAGCGGAAGAGTCACCTTGGCATATTTCGGGATGAACCTTCATTAGAAGTTCGTGAATCCGAAGAGCACCTTGACATCTCTAATTGACATTGTTGTGAGCCAGTCATCGATTGTGGAGATCCGGTCCAATTCCATGCGAACTCCATTGGGAGTGTTAACAAACCCCCGGAAGCCGACTTCCGAAACTTCGAATTGGCACTTCCCGGCTTGGCAATAGATGCCGAATTTCACAAGTCACTGCAGCACTTGGCGCACATGCTCCTGGTGGTCCTTCTCCTTTGTCGAATAGAAGAGTATGACGTCGAGGTAGCATACCACGAAGTCGTCAATGTATGGCTGTAGGCGATCATCAATATAAGACTGGAATGTAGCCTGTTCGTTTGTTAGACCAAATTGCATGACCCAGTAGGGAAATTGTCCGTAACGTGTTCGAAATGCCAGCTTGGATTCAACACCTTCCTTGATCCGGATGAGGTTATGCGCAATGCGGAGGTCCAGCTTTGTAAATATCCTGGCCTCCAGCACACGGTCAAGCATCTCTGAGATTAACTGAAAGGGTTACCGATTCTTCACTGTCGCCTTGTTAAGCACACGGTAGTCGACACAAAGTCTTAGTCAACCATCCTTCTTTTTTGTAAAGAGAATTGGCGCCACCGCTGGCGATGATGACCGCTGAATGAACCCGTTGGCTAGGTTTGCCTTGATGTAAGCCTTTAACGTCCTCGACTCTAACTCCAATAGGTTGTAAATCCGCCCATATCGCAGGACATAGCCGGGCTCCAAGTGAATTGCATAGTCGGTTGACAGATGCGGGGGAAGTGCCTCGGCCTATGTTTTACTGAAAACCTACACCAATTCTACGTATATGGCCAGGATATGTCCTCCATCGTCTGTAGGCACCACCTTTGTCGTTGTGCCGGCTCCATTTGCAATCGTTAGCTGTCAATTCGTGATATATATATGGAGCAGTAAGGAGGAATATCCAGGAGCCCGGATTTGAAACGGTTCTCCTAAGGAAGAGCCAAGCCCCGCCGTCAGGTACCCCCTTTTGTGGCTCGACGAGCCGGCAACGTTTAAATGAGTATACCCTCGGGAATGTTTTTCTGTCCATTGCCGCCGCTGCTTCCTGCTCGCCCATCCAGCGCCTGAGGCCTATCTTAGTCACCATCAGTGATGCCTTCCACGGTCGCTCCCAGCAGCCCTGGACAATCTCCCACTCTGAGGAAGAATGTCCCGACGATCTGCTCACTGGCCAGCAGATCGTCAAAGGCAGTTGCTCTGAGTATTTGAATATCTGGGATTCCGCCTCCTCCTTCGGAACACGCCTCCTCCCTTGCCGTACATCCTGGTTCATTCCCGGGGTATTCCTGATGGTCTACCCGGTCCACTGCCACCACTTCCGCTCGCCCTGTGGTTCTCAGAGCCAAAAGTCAACCGCTTTGCCAATCGACGTCAGGATTCCTGGACTGGAACCAAGGCAATCCCAAAACCAAGTCGTAAGCCCGCAGACGCACAACTAGCACCTCCGATTCTCAAACGGGTGTTAAGTGTTCCATATACTGAACTGTGAACGCCGTTTTTCGACAGTCGCTCGTGTGCACCATCACATGGCCATTCAGGCCTAGAGTCGAGAAGAATGATGGTTTGTCCGCTAGACCCAGCCGTTTTCGCAGTCTCGGTGCCATGATGATGCTCGTCGCGCCGCAATCGATAAGAGCTCGCATGCGTTGCATTGCCCCATCTCCATCTCTTTTAAACACCTCGTGAATAATATGGGACGTGTCCGGTCTGGACGTTCCCGATAAGTACTGACTTCAGATGTGAGCTTTTGGGCTCACCAACAACGCCATTGACTTCGAAGCGATCCGATGCGGTTGTATGCTGTCCATCGTCGCCATCAAAGTCTGCATTGCCAACCTCTCCAACCCCAATTCCACCTTGTGGAACCTATCCCGTCGGGCCAGACGCTGAGAGAGGCCCATGAGTTGTTTGGCTGGTGATTATCGAAGGACTTCTGTCGTTTGATTTGGTGTCCTCCGTCCCTGTTTTGAGCTAATCTCTGGTCCTGCTGAGGTGGGTTACCTCCTTGTGAGTAGTTGGGGCAGACGCTCGCCTTGTGGTTCAGAGATCCGCATCGTAACCATTTGCCGTTAGAACGTCGGGCTTCGAAGATATCCGTTGAGACCAATGGTGTTGGCGGTATGCCTGACGATTGTTCTCCGCCGCCTGATTTGCTGTGTCTGTTTGATCCCGGTTGGCCGGATTTGCTGCCAGGGGTGTCGGCTGCCTCGGAGATGGATGGCCGGTAGCCTCGTGTGCTGCCTTTGGAAGACGAGTCCGTAGGCTGTTTCTGCTGGTGTTGTTGCTGCTGTTGTTGCTACTGCTGTGGCTTCTTGTTTTCGATATTTGAAACTTCCGAGGCGTTGACCTTATCAAGGAATTCCTCCAAGGTGTCAAATCTGCCGCGGGCGGGCGTTATCAATCCACGTCTGTTCCTGAGAGAGTTGCAGAGGCCTGCCCAGGCAATGTCGTAGAGGACTTCTTCGTGCGTCTGTAGATTCCACCCAGGCTGTCTCCAATTAGCTTTCAAACTATTCGCATAGGCTCTGAGCTATTCTTATGGAACTTGTATCTATGCCTGCATCAGCGTGATCACCGCCACACATCGTCTGTCCTTATCCCTATAAACCTTGGCCATCTCTTGTGAAATGAGGTCGAAGTCCTGTAGGCATGGGTCAGAGTCCGGAGATAAGTCCCCTGCCCATTCTGAAGGATCTGTCATCGCCGTCTGTCTAAGAGTCGGGTTTTGATGATTACTCCAGGCGTCCAGAAGAGAGATCACGTAATTGACGTGATTGGGTCCACAGCGTGGGAATAGGTGGGCGTGGGAGGTGAAAGTCAAGCGAAACGCATCCAGAAATTGGTCCAGCTCTTTTGCACCGCCACAGAACCTTACAGGGTCAACCAGCTTGTAGATATTCGGTCCTAGGCGCACTGTGCTTCGTTCGGTGTGTTCGGCACGTTCGGCAGCCCATTGATCCCGTCAGGCAGCCATTTGTTCCTGTTTGGCCGCCATCCTCTCCCGTTGGAGTCTCTGTTCGGCTTTCCACTGAGCTTGATTTTCGAGCAGTATTTCCACCATCAACCGGTTTTGAGTCGCCACATCTAGACCATCCTCCTCAGTAATTTGAGAACAGAGATCACCACTATCATTGTCAATCCGGCTAACTTGGGCTTCTTTCACCTCCGACGTCATCGTAGAGGTCATCGTCATCGTCAATCTCGGCCTCCGGTAAGACTATTGGAGTAGAGCGTTCGGCTGTCGATGCCACTGCCTGTAGAGTGTCATCACTCTCATGGATGCCAGTGACGCGCAATTGAGTTCTGGTAAACTTCTTTGGAGGCATGTTCTGTGACAAAACACGTTTTTTCGTGGCGACTAGTCGAAAAGGGAAAATCGCGAGATCCAGTGAGCAAAACGTATCCAAATTGATTCAGAGCGGCAATAGTGTAACGCCGGATACCTGTATATGGCCGCGGCTCAGAGTATATCAGAAGATACGGTTGCACACGTGGATGTGGTGATATAATAGAGTAGTTGATAGGTAAGATTATCGCAAGCGATCTCAGAGAGATCGCCAGTCGTCTATATAGGGTTGCGGTTACCCGGCCCTGGACACGTCTCAGGCGATTGGCGAGAACCTAATCATAACTGCCATTCCACGTCGTTACAAGCCCCAAATGCTCCAGCCGACTGAGGGGATGTGTCTGCGGAGTTTGTGGTCGTGGGCAAGGCTCTGGGGTTAGTGGTCCTGTGGGGCAGGCACCGGCGGTTGTGGCTGTGGGGTATGCTCCCGCATCTCCTGGCCTTGCTCAGATAGCACAATTGGCTGATCATCTACCATGGAATCTACATCGTCAGCTGATGGATTTACCATCTCTCCCTGTCCAATTGTCCGAGGTTCTTTGCCATCATCCTCATACTTATCCTCCTCCTCATCCTCATTTTCCTCCTCCTCCTCCTCCTCCTCATCATCCTTTGTTTCATTTTCCTCCTCCTCATCTTCCTCCTCGTTATCTTCCTCCTCTTCATTGTCACCGTCCCTGTGCATATCCATATATCGGTCTGAATCGACTCCGTCCGGTGCGTCCACATCATCCTCCATGGGCATATCCACATCAGAATCATGTTCGCCATCCGACACGGAAGAGTCCGTATCATTATCTGAGGAAATTGACATGGCGGGCAATGCTTCCGGCTCTAACTATGCCTGCTCCAGTTAGCCCTCCGTGTCCAAGTCTGCCTCTGAAATTTCCTTCTGCAACTGCGAAGCAACGGCACACGAGATATCATCTCCCTCTGGGGTTTGTTTAACAATACCTTTCCCTTTCCCTTTACCGTTTCCCATCCCCTTCCTCTTCCCTTTCGCCTTCTCATCCTCAGTCGCCATCCCTTTCCCCTTCTCATCCTGTATTCCGTTCCGTTTCCCGGTCCCTTTCTCGCCGCCCTGAGTGACCTCCTCACTCTCGCTGTCGTTATTGTCATTGTAATTGCCAGGTTAGCTCCGTCCACCGCTCGGCGCTCCGGCATCCACCCTGTTCTCAGCATTATCATCCTCGTCGATCACCTCATCCCGATTCAGTGGTCTAACGGCCAGGAAGTCGCGTGGCATGTACGGCTGGCAGCTTGGCGGCTCAATCTTGGCGCTGTGATCATCCCTACCATACCAAGAGAAACGCTCGCTGGTGTGTTTAACCATTCCCAACCTGGTTGTCTGCAGATTGCAGCGATCGATATCATCCGCACAGGCATAGGGGTTGTCCCACCACCAATTGTTCATTCGGTCGCGGGTTTTGTCAAACATTTGCCCAATATATGAGCAGAAGGCTGCCCACTACTCCCGAAAAGGTAAACACCTGTTCCTGTGGTGCAGCCACATTAGCTGGAATTGCGAAAAGTGGCGAGTTGTGACTGGATCAAGGAATATTACATCATACAAGATGTCCCAGGCCCTCTCATCTTTGACGCCACAAACATTTTATATCCGTATGAGTCCACAGATGTGTTCTGAGATGAATCCTGGAATATGGTCCGAATCCAATGACAGGCATCGATTTATAACCGATGTCGGCATTTTTGTCCTAGCCGTTGCCTTCCCGTTTCCTTTGCGGCTGCTCTTTGGTGCCATCGCTGCGAGTTGAAAATAAATCTACATCCGAGGCATTAGCATTGTGATACAGTTGCACATAGCGGAATCATGCCCAGAGTGAACGTACAAAGTTGTGTAGGTTATCAGGTGTGTTTCGGAACGAGAGGCGTTGTTTTGTGCAGGTCACGTGATGTGGAGATAGTTCAGAATGCTGGCGGTGTGTTTAATACCGGATGAACAGAGAATGGAGGTGTAGGCGGGAAGAACAGAGAATAGAGGTGTTGGCGGGAAGAGGGGATATATAGAGTTGAGGTCCTGGGATTTGATTGATATCCTGCGTTGTGTTGGTTAATGATCAGAACCCGGCCCAGCCTTCCTCTGGCACAACTAGTGTTCGCAACAGTGCCAGGTTACCCGGCTGTGGTCCAGGTTTGGAACCGGACCGGATGTTCCAGTCCGGGTCATTACCCGCAAAACAGGGGTACCCGCCGGGTTAGGGGATCGGTTCGTACCGGTCCGTGGTTACATTTTATGGTTCCTACAACTTTGGCTCCCATTAAGTATTTGTGTTCTGATCATATCATGACATGATCACTACGTAAATTGTGCAGCATTGGTCGCTCGTTCACCTCCCGCTATCAGATTTGTGATCCGACTGATATTCGTTGAGTGGCTGTGAAATCAAGGCTGAATTTAATCGAAATTGGCGGGTGTTTGATCGCGACTCAACGAATACTTGTCGGATCGCACATCTGAAAGCGGGAGGTGACAGACCGACTAAAACTGCACAATCTACGTATTGAAGATGTTGTGATACGATCAGAACTCATATACTTAATTGCAGCAAGAGATGTTGACTTTTGAGGAGAGGGTATTGTGTGGAATCCTGTTGCAACGGTTCGGTTATTGGTTAGAACCAGACCCGGAACCGACCCGGGAATTTGGACCCGTTGCTATCACTCGGCACAACCACCAAGCACATCATCAACGGTGCGCCTCGAGACCAGATTAAGTACTCACGGTGAGGACAGTTTGCAATGCCGGGCGCTGCTTTGGCAACACATACCTCTTGTACCGCTGAGACCACGTGCATCTCAGAGCAAACTAAGTAGTTCTCAAGTTGTCCCAACTGTGCAACCATCCAACACGGCTACCAGTGCCTAGCGGTGGAAAGAGCTCACGCAACGGATGTCATAGGATAGAGAAAACGTCATTGTTCACTTTGCGATGCTTTCACCTCTGACAAAGTTGCATTTCCACCGGGAAGTTGAAGATATACCCAATCTATGGTTCGAAGTATCGTGCCACAAATGAGTGCAATAATATGTGAATCGTGCGAAGAAGGCATACACACCCTTCAAGCGGTGCAAATAGACCTTCAGACGTTGGTGTAACTGTGAATATCAATGCTGAGTTGAATCTGAGTTTGATCTGATGGCAGTTAATTCCATAATTGAATGCTTTTGAAGAGATCTCGTCCCCAAGTAGTGTCAGTGTTTAGAGTCTAGCGCAGTCTACACTGGGCCTCCCTTTTTTGTCGAATCCCTCCATGATCGCTCAAATAAGAGTCTGCCTTGCCTGCCGTTGCATATGCATGCAGAGAAAATTATTCCTACTGACTTAACGTCGAACATCCATATCAGATGATGCCTTCCCAGAGCACTCACCTGGTCACGACTCCGGTGGTACGAATCGTTTACATTGTGGTAATCGTCATAATCCACAACAGTGTGGGCTTTCGGGGAATTCTCAACTTCCCCCCGCTATGAGACGCGTTTCAGTACGGGCTGGAGATAAGGATTCCTCTCAAGGAGGGTGTTCGGTAGCCTCAACAATCCAATGTCAGAGCTCCACCACCTCATCTTTGCTGAACGATTCTCGCAGTGCAGATATCACCCCGTCCGCTTCACAGCGACGGTCAATAATTACTGCGACCATCACGCCGGATACACGCAGTCATTACCCAGCAGCACCCAACGGAACTTCACAGACAGACTCAAAGTGTCTCGTTGTATCCAGCTCCGCATCCGGCCATTGTTAAGACTCCCACTCCTCTCAGCAGTCTTGCAAACCTGCCTACCCCCATCCCCAATCCAGAAGCCCGCGCAATCATTACAAATCCACTGCGGACGTGAGCTACAGAGAGGAATCAGAGACAGAGGCAGTGGATATTGCAACCTCAGGCGGTGTCTACACCGCTCTCTGTGGTCTCCGGCGGTCATAGCTTTCTTCATTTTGCTCACTCCGACATGATGCGTCTTGTATTTGCAACCGGCGGACTCCTGGAGCGCTACATGTGGAATAGACGGCCGTTGAAGAATGCAAACGACTTGGGGACAGTAAGTTGTGCAATGCGACGCGGTTTTTTTCTTTCTTTTTGATCATACTGGATTCACTCTTCTTACAGTATGACATCATCGCGACATGTAGCGAAATCATGCGCTGAAGCCCCACACTGGTAGATAATATAGACGTACTGGAACACCACAATGCCGCAAAACAACATTTGGTCCATAGCATTTGAGGCACGCACCATGGAGATCATGAAGAGGGATGCTGAAGCAACGGCCCACGTTGGATATTACACGCTCAATCCTGTACCAGGTTCGCACACAAGTCGACAAGGTTAAATCCCATTTGATTCAATCCGCAAGGGACAATATAGCAGGGCTGTATAATCTCCAACGCTTTGAATCCAACCCAGCGCGTTTGGGATTCATTGATTCCCTTCTGGCGGACAATAAGTATCAGTGTCCTGTAGCATAGCCTGTGGAAGCTAGTGTAGGCGGTCCAAAGCGAACGCAGAGAGTGTCGACAGCTGCCAACTAATGGCCAACGTCCACATTACTTTCTGGCGGAAGCAATCCCGTGGTTTATCCACATGAGATTTTATCATCGGGCGAATAACCGCGGTAAGTATGCTGATGGATTTTATAATTCCATGATTGACAACAAGGACTGTCATATACCATCCCCACTGATCATGTTTACCTGCATCGCGTGGCCCCATGCTCTACTGGAGTGGCAAAAGAAGGAAGGTGTTCATCCGAAGCCTTCCAAGTCAAAGCCGAAAGCGGACAGACCCGATCGCTCGAACTACTTCAATCTCAACAATGACGGTGGTACGTACGCATCCTGCTGCGCTGCAACAGGTCGCGAGTTGTGAACTTCGCCCGGTGGTGCAGACACATATCCATTCTTGATGAATACCTGGAACACACAACCGGAGAGCTACCAACAGAGGGTGTATAACAACATTTTTGCTACAGTCAAGCGTCATATCCAATAGGCGGAGAACGCCACACCTGCTGTGGTGATCAGCGTGGAGCCAGCACGTGTTGAGAATGCAATTTTTCTTGATCATTTGACCTCCGAAGTGGCGCCTGAGGAGCCTGGGATTGGAAGCACTGACCCAAATATCCCGATCGACAACAATTCCATGGATGGGAACTTCATTTCGGGATGCCAGAGGGCAGCGTGAATAACAAAAATTAAGGCAATAAAAGCGACGTGCGCCATGCTCACCGCCAGCCAGCGACGATGGCCCCTGACTGAACTCGTAAGGTTTGACCTGGGAACCAGTGATGTCGACGGGTATGAGGGCGAGGATGGCGACAATGA
>Ga0307515_10001629_pt1 | contig 49963 bp, 43 predicted proteins | sample 17_EM_MG_FD_194513 | JGI IMG/M metagenome (GOLD analysis project Ga0307515, IMG submission 194513) | Populus trichocarpa ectomycorrhiza microbial communities from riparian zone in the Pacific Northwest, United States - 17_EM | ecosystem: Host-associated > Plants > Roots > Unclassified | place... | reverse complement strand
CGCACCTGTCGGACCACGCCCCTCTGGCCGCAGAGATCAGCCTATGAACCCGATGACGCGCTGGACGCCCGGCAACCACTTCAAGCTGCTCGAGAACGGCGAGGAGTTCTTCCCTGCCGTGTTCGACGCCATCGCCCACGCCGAGCACGAGGTGCTGCTCGAAACCTTCATCCTGTTCGAAGACAAGGTCGGCAAGGCGCTGCACGAAGTGCTGCTCGCGGCAGCGAAGCGCGGTGTGCAGATCGACATGCTGATCGACGGCTTCGGCTCGCCCGACCTGTCGCCCGAGTTCGTCGACGCGCTCACCAGAGCCGGCGTGCGGCTGCGCGTGTTCGACCCGCGGCCGCCGTGGCTGGGCGTGCGCACCAATGTGTTCCGGCGCATGCACCGCAAGATCGTCGTCGTCGACGCGAAGCTGGCGTTCGTCGGCGGCATCAACTACTCGGCCGACCACCTCGCCGACTTCGGCCCTGCCGCCAAGCAGGACTACGCGGTCGAGGTGCGCGGCCCGCTGGTCACCGACATCCACCGCTTCGCACGCGCCGCCATCAACGCACCGGCCGGCCCGCGCCGATGGTTCACGCGGGGCGGGCACAGCCAACCCGTGCCCGAGCTGGCGCCTGCGGGCGAGGCGCAGGCACTCTTCGTCACGCGAGACAACAACGCCCACCGCGACGACATCGAGCGCCACTACCGCATCGCCATCCGCGCGGCGCGCAAGCGCGTGGTGATCGCGAACGCCTATTTCTTCCCCGGCTACCGGTTGCTGCGCGAGCTGCGTCGCGCGGCGCGGCGCGGTGTCGAGGTGCGGCTGATCCTGCAGGGCGAGCCCGACATGGCCATCGTCAAGACCGCCGCCAACCTGCTCTACGACCACCTGCTGGCAGCCGGCGTGAAGATCTACGAATACTGCAAGCGCCCGCTGCACGGCAAGGTGGCGCTGACAGACGACGAATGGGCCACCGTCGGCTCGAGCAACCTCGACCCGCTGAGCCTCTCGCTCAACCTCGAGGCCAACGTGATCATCCGCGACCGCGGGTTCAACCAGGTCCTGTTCGAGCGGCTCGACGATCTCATCGAGCACAACTGCAAGGAGGTGGCCCACTCGCAGGCCGGGCACAACAACCCGTGGTTGGCGATCCGCAGCTTCGTCGTCTTCCACTTCCTGCGCCGCTTCCCAGCCTGGGCCGGCTGGCTCCCCGCCCACACGCCCAAGGTTGTGACGCGCGGTGCCGAGGACACCGACCTGAGAACGCAAGGCGGCGCGGGCAATGAAGAAGCGCTGCACCATGGGCACTGACATCGTCAGCGCTGCCCCGCCGCCCGTGCGATCGCAGGGCCCGGCCTTCACCCGCAGCAGCTGGTGGCCGCTGGCCAAGCGCACGGCGACGCTGGTTTTCTTCGGGCTGGTGGTGTGGCTGCTCGTGGCCCAGGCCCGGTCGGTCGACTGGGCCGAGGTGATGGTGTCGATCCGGGCCTATCCGCCGCAAGTGCTCGCCGCTGCGGCAGGCTTTGCGATCGCGAGTTACGCGATGTACTGCAGCTTCGAGCTGCTGAGCCGCCGCTACGCGGGTCACAAGCTCAGCACGCCGAAGGTGCTGGCCGCCACCTTCATCAGCTACGCCTTCAACCTCAACCTCGGCGCGATCGTCGGCGGGCTGGGCTTTCGCTTCCGCCTCTATTCGCAGATGGGTCTGCCGCCGGACGTGATCTCGCGTGTCTTCGGTTTCACCATGCTCACCAACTGGCTCGGCTACATGGCACTGGCCGGCGTGGTGTGCGTGGTACAGCCGCTGGCCTTGCCGCCGGAGTGGGAGATGGGCGCCGTCGCGTTGAGTGTTCTCGGTGCGGCGATGCTCGCGCTGTGCGGCAGCTACGTCGCGCTGTGCGGCCTGTCGACACGCCGCTGCTGGACGATCCGTGGCCACGAGCTGTGCCTGCCGTCGTTCCGGCTCGCCCTGCTACAGCTGGTGGTGTCGTGCATCACGTGGATGATGATCGCCGCGGTGATCTACGTGCTGCTGCAGCACCGGGCCGACTACTTCACCGTGCTGGCGGTGCTCCTGGTGTCAGCCGTGGCCGGCATCATCACCCACGTGCCGGCGGGGCTGGGCGTGACCGAGGCGGTGTTCGTCACGCTGCTCTCACCACAGATTGCGCAGACCGAACTATTGGCGGCCCTGCTGGTGTTTCGCGCCGTGCACTACCTGATGCCGCTGGCCCAGGCGACGGTGCTCTACGCGCTGTTTGAAGCGCGGTTGAAGATCAAGGGCCCTATCCCGCCGAACGAGCCGCTGGCTTGAGCAGCCCCTCGCAGGCACCGCGCTGGCCGTCGGCCTCGGGCAACGCGGCGCACATGCCGTCGAGCTGCCCCTGCAGGCGCTTCACCACGTCGCGGTGTTCGGGCGCCTTCTGCCAGGCCACCAGCTTGTCGCCCACGCGCTTCAAGGCGCGGGCGCTGCGTTCGTAGAAAGCGTTGGGCGTGGCGGCGGCTTCGGTGAACACCTGCCCTGCCGCCTTCTCGATGCGCGCCTCGTCTTGCGGCGCCAGCTCGACCAGCGCATTCACATAGGTCGCGCCCCACTGCAGGCGCGTGGCCGGGCCTTCGCTGCGGTTGAAGGCTTCTTCGTACCAATGCAGCGCCTCGGCCTTGTCGCCACGCTTCTTCGCATTGCCCGCCAGGCCGAGCATCAGGTAATAGGGCGAATGGCTCTTGCTCAGGTTGGCCTTCAGCAAGGCGTCGGATTCATCGGGCACGCCGGCTTCTTCCAGCAGGTCGGCCGCGGTGGTGATGACGGCTTGCCGCTCGTAGCCGTCGGTGGTCTCGCGGTCAGCGCGGGCCACGTGGTCGCGCACGTCGGCCAGCAGCGCCGGCGGCACGGTGGGCTTGGCGTCCTTGGGTGCGTCGATGTGGGCGAGCTGGGCGCGGGCATAGAGCGCCGTCAGCCGATCGGCGCGCGACAGGGTCGCGTCGTTCGCCAGCCCGGCCAGGCTCGCGTCATAGGCTTCCAGCAGCTGTTGGCGCTGCGGCGTCTTTGGGGCGCTGAGCGCGCGCGTCAGTTCGACGGCGTTGTAGCTCAGCACGTCCATGTGCACGCGCGAAGGCTCGGCATCGCGCAGCACGGCCAGCAGGCGCTCGCGTGCGGCGGCATCGGGCTTGGCCTTGCCGTCGCTCGCCGCCCAGGCCTTCAGAAACAGGCGCGTGTCGGCCCCCGCGGTGTCGTGCGGGCAGGCCGCCGCCAATTGCTTGAGCACGGCCGGCAGCTCCTTCTGCGGCACGATCTGCTGCTCGTCGGTGTCCCACGAATAGAAGGCCAGCATCTTCCAGTCGTTGGCGCTTAGGCCCTTGCCGCCGGCACGGGCCTCGGCCAGCACCGCCTTCACCGGCCGCTGTGCGTTCATGCCCACGGTGAGCACCTGGGTGTACTGCTGCGCGTCGACCTCGCCTGGCAACCGCGTCAACTCGTCGCCGGCCGGGCTGAACAGCACCATGGTCGGGTAGCCGCGCACCTTGAAGCGGGTGCCGAGCTTCTGCGCGCCGGGGCTGTCGCCGTCGATGTAGACCGGCACGAAGGCACGCGAGCGCTCGATGAAATCCTGCCGGTTGAAGAGCGTCGCCTTCACCTGGTTGCACGGTGGGCACCAGGCGGCACCCCAGTAGACGAAGACCGGCTTGTTGTCGGTCTTGGCCTGGGCAAACGCGGCGTCGACGTCTGCATCGCTCACTGCCTGGCGCCAAGCGATGCCTTTCGCGGCTTCGGGCGGTGCGGCGGCGCTGGCCGGCGCGGATGGGGCCGCACTCGTGGCCACAGGCGCGGACGCCTCCTGCCTGGTACAAGCGGCCAAGCCCATCAGGACGGCAAGCAGGCTCAGCTGAAATCGGGCGCGTAGGTTCATGGCGGCAGTGTCCTGGAGAGGCGTCGAGCGTACCAAGCCAGGGGCACAACCGCAGCGTCCTACATGCGAACGCGGTGTTTGCCGAGGGGTAGGGAGCGCCCGGCTGCCTACCATCGCGCGAGGCCTGTCTGTCTTGTTGTCGACTCACGCCCACCCACTTCGGCCATGCCCGCCTGTGATGAAACTGCTGTCGCGTCTGCCCGCCCCGGGCCGCAAGATGAAAGTCGCGCTGGGCGTGCTGGCTGCCTTCGCGCTGCTGCTGGCGCTGTTCGACTGGAACTGGTTCCGCCCCGCGCTTGAGCGCCACCTGACCCGCACCTCCCAGCGCAGCGTGCAGATCGCCGACCTGCACCTGGGGCTCGATGCCGCGCTGCAGCCCACCGTGCGCCTGCGCGGCGTGCGCATCCAGAACGCCCCCTGGGCCGACCCGCGCCCCTTCGCGGTGGCCGGCGAAGCCCGTTTCACTTTCGACTGGGCAAGCCTCTTCCAGGACGTGCGCGTCGTCACGCACCTGGCGCTGGTGGATGCCGACATCGACCTCGAGCGCCAGGCCGACGGCCTGCGCAACTGGCGCCTCACGCGGCCGGATGACCGCGGCCCGGCCCGCCTGCGGGTGCTGTGGCTGGAGGCACACAACAGCCGCCTGCGTGTCATCCACCATGGCCTCGGCCTGGTATTGCAAACCGCCTCCACCACGCTGCCCGCGGCCGACGGGCCATTCACCCAGCGCATCGAGTTCAGCGGCAGCTTGCACGGCACGCCTTTCAGCGGCGACACGCTGGCCGGACCAGTGCTGAGCCTGCAACGCACCGGCGGCTTCTTCCCGCTGCGCGGGCAGGCACGATCGGGTGCCACGAAGCTGCAGCTTGATGGCCGCATCGCCGACCTCGTGCGCCTCGGCGGCATCGACGCGCACGTGCTGCTCAGCGGGCCCAGCCTGAGCCAGCTCGAGCCCTTCTTCCCCACCGTGCCCTGGCCGGCATCCAAGCCCTACCGGGCCGAAGCGCAGGTGACGCGGAAAGACACGTCGATGGCGGCCAAAGACCTGCACCTCACCCTCGGCAGCAGCGACCTTGCCGGCGAGCTGAGCTACCACAAGCCCGACGACCGCGCCTCGCTGCAGGCCACGCTGCGCAGCGACAAGCTCAACCTCGCCGAACTCGCGTCACTGGTCGACACGGCAGGCTCCAAACCTGTCGCCAAACCCGTCAAGCCCAACCTGCGCGTGTTGCCGCAGACCGCCTTGCCCCTGCAGCGCCTGAACGACGTCGACGCCCGTTTGAGCCTGACGCTGAAGACAGTGCTGCTGCCTGACCTGCCCGACCTGCATGGCGTGCGCGCCGATGCCACGCTGAAGCAAGGCCTGCTGCAGCTCGCGCTGCTCGACACCGAGTTCGCCGCCGGCCGGCTGAGCGGGCAGTTCGCGCTCGACGGTCGGCAAGACACGCCCGCGGTGCGCATCGACCTGCGTGCCCGCGGCCTGCGGTTGGAAAAGTTGTGGCCCGTCCTGCCCGACAAGGGCGGCCTCGAAGGGCCGGTCAGCGGCCACGCCCGCCTCACAGCCCATGGCAGCTCGGTGGCCGCCTGGGCCGGCAGCGCCACCGGGCAGCTCGGCCTGTCGATGGAAGGCGGCCAGTTGAGCAACCGGCTCGACGCCAAGCTGGGCCTGAACGTCGGCAAGATGCTGCGCTCGTTCTTCAGCGAGCGGCAGGTGCCGCTACGTTGCGGCGCCGTGGCGATCGACTTCGACAACGGCATCGGCACCACGCGCCAGTTCGTCGTCGACACCGACCAGACGCATGTCGAGGGCCAAGGCAGCGTGCACCTGCGCGACGAAACCTGGGCCGTGCTGCTGACGCCCCAGGCCCGCAAGCCGGCGCTTCTGGCCCTGAACAGCTCGGTGCTGGCCAAGGGCAGCTTCCGCGACTTCAGCTACTCGCTCGACGGCAACAAACGCGCCACCACGGCCGCGAGCGGTGCCTGCACCGCGACCTGTGCGGCGGCTACTTCGCCCGGCTGCGGCTGAGCGGCGCGCAAGGCCAGCTCCAGCCGGTGTGCAGCGGCGGCCAGGTCCATGGCACCCAAGGTCGCTGCGCTCGACTTCAAGTCGTGCGCCATGCGCAGTGAGAGCCCGGCATCGCCATCGACCTGGGCCTGCACGAAGCGCTCGGGCCAGCCGTTCAAGGTCTGCGTGGCGGCTTGCGCCACGCGCACGTAAAGGCCCATGTTGCCGTCCATGCGCGCGAGCGCGGTGGCGAGGTCGAAGCCCTCGAGCACAGCCAGGCCCGGCAACGGCCAGGGCGCGTTGGCAAAGGCCGCGATCTCGGGCCGCACTGCCTCGGCGTCGGCCACGGGCTGCCGGGCCAGCGCGCGCCGCAGCTGCGAGCGCGAGAACGGCTTGGACAAATGCGCCGTGCAGCCCGCCTGCAGGCTGCGCCGCTCGTCGTCGGGCATGGCATTCGCGGTGAGCGCAATCACCGGAATGGGCGCGTCGCCGCGCTCGCGTTCCACCGCGCGCATCGCGGCGGTGGCGCGGTAGCCGTCCATGCCGGGCATCTGCACGTCCATCAGCACCACGTCGTAGCGGTGGTCGCGAAAGCGCATCACCGCCGCCGCGCCGTCGTGCACCACGTCGATGTGGTGGCCGTCGCCCTCGAGATAAGCCTCCACGAGCTGAACGTTCTGCGGGTTGTCGTCGGCCAGCAGGATGCGCAGGCCCGGCATCAGGTCGGACGAGGCCTCCGGCGAGCTGGGCGCCCACAGCGCCACCGGCATCTCCTGGCTGGCCGGCAAGTCGACCTCGACGTGGAACACCGAGCCCTCGCCTTCGCGGCTGTCGACACCGATCACGCCGCCCATCAACGCCACCAGCCGCAGCGAGATGGTGAGGCCCAGGCCGGTACCGCCGTAGGCCCGCTCCACGCCGCTGTCGGCCTGGGTGAAGGCCTGGAAGATCTCCTGCTGCTTGGCCGCGGCGATGCCGATGCCGGTGTCGCGCACCTCGAAGCGCAGCCGGTCGGGTGTACCCGGCACGCGCCGCACGGCGAGGGTCACGCTGCCGTGGTGGGTGAACTTGATCGCGTTGCCGAGCAGGTTGCGCAGCACTTGCACCAGGCGCGGCCCATCGCCCACCACCACCGGCGGCAGGTCGGCATCGAACTCGGTGCGCAGGCGCAGGCCCTTCTGCGACGCGCGGGCCTCGAACAGCACCGTCTGCTTCGCGGCCAGGTCGACCAGCGAGAACGGCTGGCGGTGCAGCTCCAGCAGCCCGGCCTCGATCTTCGACAGGTCGAGCAAATCGTTGAGGATCTCCACCAGGCTCGCGCCAGCCGACTGGAACAGCGCCACGTGCCGGCCCTGGCGTTCGTCGAGCTGGGTCTGCGCAAGCAGCTCGGCCGAGCCGAGCAAGGCATTCATCGGCGTGCGAATCTCATGGCTCATGTGCGCGAGGAATTCGCTCTTCACGCGACTGGCCGCTTCGGCCGCCGCACGCTCGCCTTCGAGCCGCAGTTGCGACGCCATCATCGCGCGGCGCCACTGCAGCAGCGAGAGCAGTGCAAAGAACGTCAAGGCCAGCACGAGCCAGGCCACGTGCGACTGCCGCCCGGCCATGGCATACGCCGTGCCGTCGAGCACCAGCAAGCCGAGCAGCGTGCCCAGCACCCAGGCGAGGTCAGCGCCGGGTTTGAGTGCACCGCGCCGCAAGGCCACCAGCGCGGGGACGCAGGCGAGCAGCAGCCACAGCGCATCGAGACCCCAGCGCGGCGGCGTGACCAGCTGGCCGCTTTCCATCGCCACCAAGGTGTCGGCCACGGCGCCGGGGCCCCAGCGCGGCCCGAGCACCGTTTGCGCGCGGTCGCCGAGCACGGCGCTCGCGCCGATCACGACGACCTGGCCGCGAAACTCGCTGGTACTCGCCGCGCTGCCCGCCTCACGGGCCGCCAGCGCAGCACGCGCCACCGATTCGTAAGAGCGCAGCGGCAGCGCGTCGGCACGGCGATGAAACCCCGGGCGCACGCGGCCCGCCGTGTCGATGGGCCAGCGCAGGTCATTCAACTGCAGCTCGCCATCGACGCAACGCAGCACGAGGTCGGTGTCGCCGCGCGCCGCCAGCAGCGCCGCGAGCGGCAGGGAGGGCAGCACCTGCTCGGCGTCGGCGTGCCACAGCGGCCAGGCACGCAGCTGGCCGTCGGCATCGGTGGGGGTGGAGACCATGCCCAGCCGAGGCAGCGCGGCCTGCAGCGATGGCGCCGGCAGCAGCAGCCCGGCCCAGCCCTGCACCGGACAACCGGCGGGCCCCTCTTTCGCCGCCGTCTCGGTTGCCGACTGGGCCGGCAGCACGCTCGCGGCCAGCACCACGCGCCCGGGGTACGCCGCCAGCACGTTCGCCAGCGCCCGATCGCCCTCGCGCGGGTCCGCCAGCACGAGATCGATCACCACCGCCCGCGCCCCAGCGTCGAGCAGGTGGCCCGTCACCTTCGCGAGCAACTCGCGGCTCGGCGGCCAGCCACCGAATTGCGGCCGCAGCGCCTGCACCGACGGTTCGTCGATATCGACCAGCAACACACCACTGGCGGCCCGCTGAGGTGCGAACACGCGGGCCTGCAGGTCGTGCATTGCCGTCTGGGGTTTGTCGAGCACCCCAGCACTCCACGCGATGGCTGCGAGCGCCAGGGCCAGGCACCAAACCGCGGCCACGCTGCGGCGGCCGGGCGGCATCCACCCGTTGGCGATGCGGCCCATCACAACAACAAGAGCACGAGAGCGGCCGGCACCGCCCACCACCACGGGCTGAGCGAGACCTTGAACTGCTGCGCCGAGCCGTAAGGCCCGACGAAGCCATCGGCGTCGATGGTGCGCACGCGGAGGTAGTAGGTCCCGCGCTGCGGCTTGTCGAGCACGAGCTCGGGCAGGTTCTCGCGCCGCTCCAGCACGATCTGCTGGAAGGCCGGGTCGCTGGCCACCTGCACGTCGTAGGCGTCGTCGCCCGACCGTGCGCGCCAACGGAAGACGAGCTTCTTGCCCTCGCCCTTGGGGGCGTCCACCGGCGGCGGTGGCGGCGTTTCGCGCAGCTCGAAGCTGGCTGCATCGCTGAACGGGCCCTGGTCGTCACCCTTGGCGATGCTGGCCAGGCGCCAGTGGTAGCGCCCCGGCGGCAGCGGCACGGCCAGGCGGTTGCCTTCGACGTCGGCACGGTCGAGCAGCAAGCTCTCGAAGCGCGCATCGCTGGCCACCTGGATGCGGTAGCGCAGGGCGGCCGCCGCCATCGTCCAGCTGAACTCCACACGCTCGCCATAGGCGCGGCCTTCATCGCGCGGCTCGCCGCTGAAGGGCGGCTCGGGCCGGGCCTTCAGCGTGAAGGCCAGGCGGCCGTCACGCCCTTCCAGGCCACGCTCGTTGCGTGCGCGCACCTGCAGCAGATAGCGGCCGTCGGGCAGGTCGGCCCACTGGGCCGCGGGCCGCTCGAACAGGCCGTCGAGCAGGCGCTGGTTGAGGCTGTCGTCGGCGAACACCTGCGCGCGGTAGGCCACCGCTCCGTCGAGCGGCGGCCACGAAAAACTCAGCGGCACACGTTCGTACAGGGTGGGCAGCGTGCCGAGCCCGGGCGCCGCGGGCAGCGGCTGCACGCCGCTCGGCGCGCCTTCGGGCGTGGCGACCATGCCGAAACCAGCGTCGACGGCGCGCTCGCCGCGCAGCTTCGGTGAGGCAACGGCCACACGCCCTTGCGTCACCTCGGCGGCGGTGGTGTTCGCGCCCTCGGCCACGCGCACGCGGAACTCGGTGCCGCGCACACCCAACGTCAACGCCGGCGTGCGCACGTCGTAACGCGTGCCGGGCGCGTGGTCGGGGTTGATGCGTGAATCGGCCTCGCCCTTTTCGACACCGAGCCGCGAGCTGGTCACGCCGCTGCGGCCGAAGCTCAACAGCGACTCCATGCGCACCCGTGAGCCGCCCGACACCAGCACGCGGCTCGCATCGGCCAGGCGCAGTGTGACGCTGGCATCGGCCTCAGTGATCAGCAGGTCACCGGGTTGCAGCGTGTCGCCGGCCGAGAGGGCCACGGCGTCGGCCTTGCCGCTGTCGCGCATCGCGCGGCCGGTGACGAAGGCGACCGTCGCCACCGTGGCCTGCGCGTGCAGCCAGGTGACCGGCATCGTCAACTCGCGACCGGGTGGCAGGCGCCGCGGGTTGGGCACGCGGTTCAGGCGTTGCAGGCGCTGCCAGCTGATGCCCGGTGCCAGGTAGGTGCGCGCCACGCCGTACAGGGTGTCGCCTTTGACGACGCGGTAGGTCCACGTGGGCTCGGTGGGTTTCTCTGCCGCCAGCACGCTACATGGCAGCAGCCAGGCTCCGAGACAGGCCGTCTTCGCGATCCACGAACGAGACATGCGAACCCTCCCCACACCCGGAAGCCGACACCTCTTCGGGCGCTCCCGAAGTCAAGATATCACGCGCTTGGCAGTTCGTCGCCCAACCACCCCTGAGCCTCGTCGTGGCGCCAGCCTTCGACCGGCGTGGCCCGCGCTAGGGCCATCCACAAGGGGAGTGACATCTTCATCGGGCGCTTGGGCGCCGGGCGCAGCACGTCGAGTTGCGTGCCTTGCGCGGTCATCACGCCGAACTCGGGCGGAATCTCCTCGGGCTTTGCAATGCCGTGCGCGATCACGTACCAGCACTCGCTGCTGAGCTGCAGGTAGGCGGCCCGCTTGGCCTCACGCCGCAGGTCCGACAGCAAGTCGCTGCGATGCACCTTGACCTCGTGCACGATGGGCTCGAGGTAAGCCTCGACCGTGGTGTGCCTGATCGAGAACACGTCGGGCATGGCCATCGCCCACCCGCTCGCATCATCCACGTCGACCTTGGCGCGCAGGCTCAAGCCCCGCCAGGCGATGCGCCCGGCCCGCGTCATCTCGAGCGCCACACGCTCGACCAGTGTTTCGTGCGCATCACGCCGTGCGCGGTTGCGCTGCAGCGTCTCGGCCAGCAGGGCCACGCCGGCATCGGTGACGCGCAGCGTCTCGTGGCCCGAGGGGTGGCGCACGCGCTCCAGCAGGCCGGCGGCGAGCAGCTCCACTTCCACCAGATCCTGGCAGGGCCAACCCGCCGAGCGCCAGATTTCGCGCAGCCGGCGGCTGTGGGTGACGGTTACGATTCCGGCCATCGGCAAGCCATGCAAACAGACAAAGACAGAAAGAGAAGAATGAGTTTAGAGCGCCAGGGGCTCACCCCATGAGCCTGTCACTGATCGAACGCAGCCGCCGTGCCGTGTGGCACCCGTGCAGCCAGATGAAGCAGCACGAGACGCAGCCGCTGCTGCCGGTCGCGCGTGCGGAGGGCGTGTGGCTCTACGACACCGATGGCAAGCGCTACCTCGACGGCATCAGCTCCTGGTGGGTCAACCTCTTTGGCCATGGGCACCCGCACATCAAGGCGGCGCTGGTCGATCAGCTCGACACCCTGTCGCACGTGATGCTCGCCGGCTGCACGCATGCGCCGGTGGTCGAACTCTCGGAGCGCTTGAGCGCGCTCACGGGTCTCGGCCATGCGTTCTATGCGAGCGATGGCGCCTCGGCCACCGAGATCGCGCTGAAGATGAGCGCGCACTACTGGCGCAACCACGGGCACCCGGAGAAGTCGAGCTTCATCGGGCTGCAGCACGGCTACCACGGCGAGACGGCGGGCGCGCTGTCGGTGACCGACATACCGCTGTTCCGCGAAGCCTATGGCCCGCTTGTGCGCGTGAGCGCCACCGTGCCCAGCCCCGATGCGCGCGCCGCGGCCGAAGGCGTGTCGGCCATCGACCATGCGCGCCACTGTGCGCGGGCCTTGGAGGCGTACCTCGAAGTCCATCATGCCGAAACGGCCGCCTTGATCGTCGAGCCGCTGGTGCAATGCGCCGCCGGCATCGCGGTGCACGACCCCGAGTACCTGCGCCTCTCGCGCGCGCTGTGTGACCGCTACAACGTGCATCTGGTGGCCGACGAAATAGCAGTCGGCTTCGGCCGCACCGGCAGCCTGTTCGCGCACCAGCAGGCCAGCATCGTGCCGGACTTCATCTGCCTTTCCAAGGGCCTCACCGGCGGCACGATGGCGCTGTCGACCGTGCTCTGCACCGACGCCGTGTTCGATGCGTTCTACGACGACCGCACCGCGCGCGGCTTCTTGCACTCGCACTCGTACACCGGCAACCCGCTGGCCTGCCGCGCAGCGCTCGCCACGCTCGAGATCTTCGACCAGGAAGATTGGATGGCGCGCAACCGCGCAACGGCGGCGCGCCTGAGTGCGCTGTGCGACCCGCTCGCAACGCATGAGAAGGTGCTCCGGTCGCGCCAGCTCGGCATGTTGTGGGCCTTCGATGTCGCAACCGACGACCCGAAGTTCGCGAGCCGTTATCACGCGGCTGCCCTGCATCACGGTCTGCTGCTGCGGCCCATCGGCAACACGCTGTACTTCATGCCGCCTTATGTGATTGACGAAGCCGCTTCGCAGTGGCTGGCTGACGGTGCGCTGGCCGCATTGAACGAGGTGCTCGCGTGACGCTCGGCTACTTCGTCACCGGCACCGACACCGAGGTGGGTAAGACGCTGGTGAGTTGCGCGCTGTTGTTGCACCTGCGCAAGCAGCACGCACGGGTCGTCGGCATGAAGCCGGTCGCCGCCGGCACCACCCCGGACGGCGACAACGAAGACGCACAGGCGCTGCGCGCCGCCGGCTCGATCCGCGTGGCACGCGAACTCGACAACCCCTATTGCTTGCCGCTGCCGATGTCACCGCATCTGGCAGCGCGCTCAGCAGGCCAACGCATCGAGGTGAGCGTTCTCGTTGAGCGCTACCACCAGCTCGCCGCGCAGGCCGACGCAGTGGTCGTCGAAGGAGCCGGCGGCTTTCACGTGCCGCTGAACGAGCAAGAGACCGGCGCCGATCTGGCCACGGCACTGGGCTTGCCCGTGGTGCTGGTCGTGGGCCTGCGCCTGGGCTGCCTCAACCACGCCCTGCTGACGCAGGAAGCCATCCTGTCGCGTGGCCTCCCGCTGGCCGGCTGGGTCGCCAACCGCATCGACCCCAATATGTCGGCGCAAGAGGACAACATCGACACGCTGCGTCACCGCCTGCAGACCCCGCTGTGGGCCGATATTCCACGCATGGTGCACCCCGATCCAGCGGCTGTGCAATGGCAGATCGCTCGCTAGTTTCGAATTGATCTAAAAGAGGACGAGGGAGATGAGAAACATGATCTTCACGCTGGCGGCTTTGCTCATCAGCGGCACCGCGAGTGCACAAGCCTATGTCGGCATTGCAGCGGCGCGACCAAGCAAGCCCTGAGCTGCGAATCTGGAGCTGCAAGCAGCTGCGTGTCTGGGCTACGAGGTCACGCGCGGCTTGTCGACCTTCAGACCAGCAGCACCAGCGGTCGAGCTGCACAGTGTCAGGACGAGGGGTGAGTGAGAAAATCCGCGACCGCCCGGACGAGCCACTGCCCATGACGACCTCCCAGGATCCCTCGATCGACTTCGATGCACGCCTCGCCGAACTCGATGCACAGCACCTGCGCCGCAGGCGCCGTGTCGTCGAAGCAAAAGACGGCCCGAATCTGCGCGTCGACGGACGGCCCATGCTTTCGTTCGCGAGCAACGATTACCTCGGCCTCGCGCAGCACCCGGCGCTGATCCGTGCGGCGCAGGAGGCCGCGGCTCAATACGGTGTCGGCGCCACCGGCTCGGCCATGATCAGCGGGCACGAAGCACCGCACGATGCGTTGGAACGAGAGCTCGCGGCCTTCGTGCAGCGGCCGCGCGCGCTCTACTTCGGCTCGGGCTACATGGCCAACATGGGCATCGTGCCGGCGCTCGTCGGCCGCGGCGATGCGGTGTTCTCGGACGCGCTGAACCACGCCTGCCTGATCGACGGGGCGCGCCTGTCGCGGGCCGAGTCGCACATCTACCCGCACAACGATCTCGCGACCTTGGCGGATCAGCTGGCTGCATCCAACGCACCGCGCAAGCTGGTCGTCACCGATGCAGTGTTCAGCATGGATGGCGACTTCGCCCCGCTGCAGGCCATGCTCGGCCTGTGCGAGCAGCACGATGCCTTGCTGCTGATCGACGACGCCCATGGCTTCGGCGTGGTCGGCCCGCAAGGCCGCGGCACTGCCGCGCACCTCGGCCTGCAGTCTCCACGCCTGGTCTACATGGCCACGCTCGGCAAGGCAGCAGGCGGCTCGGGCGCCTTCGTCGCCGGCAAAGAGAACACCATCGAATGGATCATGCAGCGGGCTCGCACCTACATCTTCGCCACCGCCGCGCCGGCGATGGTGGTACAGGCGGCGCGCGAAAGCCTGAAGGTGATCGCGGCCGAAGGCTGGCGACGCGAGCAGCTCGCGCGCCTGATCACGCGCCTGCGTGCCGGCACGCAGGGTTTGCGCTGGCAACTCGCCGCATCGCCCACCGCGATCCAGCCCTTGATGGTCGGTGGCAACGAACAGGCGCTGATGCTGATGAAGGCACTCGACGCACAAGGCCTGTGGGTGCCGGCCATTCGCCCGCCCACCGTGCCCGAAGGCACCGCGCGGCTGCGCATTTCGCTCTCCGCCGCACACAGCGAGGCCGATGTGGATCGGTTGATCCACGCATTGCAAGCGAGCTAACCGTCCGTACCATCCGGCGACCTCACACTCCGCCGCAGAGCCTCACGCCATGCAGCCTTACCCCCACCTGCTCGCGCCGCTCGATCTCGGCTTCACCACGCTGAAGAACCGTGTGCTGATGGGCAGCATGCACACCGGGCTCGAAGACGGGCGCAAGCACTTCCCGGCCATGGCCGCCTTCTTTGCCGAGCGCGCACGCGGTGGCGTGGGCCTGATGGTGACCGGTGGCTTCGCGCCGAACATCGAAGGCTGGGCCAAGCCCTTTGCCGGCATGCTGACCACCAGCGGCGCAGCCAAGCGGCACCAGCTCGTGACCAACGCGGTGCATGCCGAAGGCGGCAAGATCGCACTGCAGATCCTGCACACCGGGCGCTATGGCTACCAGCCATTCTGCGTGGCACCGTCGCGCATCCAGTCGCCGATCTCGCCGTTCACGCCGCGTGAGCTCGGGGCACGCGGCATCGAGCGGCAGATCCGCGCCTTCGTGCGCTGCGCCAAGCTCGCGCGCGAGGCAGGCTACGACGGTGTCGAGGTGATGGGCAGCGAGGGCTACTTCATCAACCAGTTCCTCGTCACGCACACCAACAAGCGCGACGACGAGTGGGGCGGCGCATACGAGAACCGCATGCGCCTGCCGGTCGAGATCGTGCAGCGCACGCGCGAGGCGCTGGGGCCCGACTTCATCATCATCTACCGCCTGTCGATGCTCGACCTCATCCCCGACGGCAGCTCCTGGCCCGAGGTGGTGACCCTCGCGAAGGCGATTGCCGCGGCCGGCGCGACCATCATCAACACCGGCATCGGCTGGCATGAAGCGCGTGTGCCGACCATCGCCACCAGCGTGCCGCGTGGTGCCTTCGGCTGGGTCACGCAGAAGATGCGCCGCGAGCTGCACGCCGCGGGCCTGAACATTCCGCTCATCACCAGCAACCGCATCAACATGCCCGAGGTGGCCGAGCAGCTGCTGGCCGACGGCTGCGCCGACATGGTGAGCCTGGCCCGCCCGCTGCTGGCCGACCCGGAGTTCGTCAACAAGGCGGCGCGCAACAAGAGCCTCGAGATCAACACCTGCATCGCCTGCAACCAGGCCTGCCTGGACCACACCTTCAAGTCGCAGCTCGCAAGCTGCCTGGTCAATCCACGCGCCGGGCACGAGACGGAGCTGATCATCCACCTGGCGCCGAAGAAGAAGCGCGTTGCCGTGGTCGGTGCCGGGCCGGCCGGGCTCGCTGCGGCCACCACGCTGGCCGAGCGCGGGCACGAAGTGCATCTGTTCGAAGCCGCCTCGATGATCGGTGGCCAGTTCAACATGGCCAAGCGCGTGCCGGGCAAGGAAGAGTTCGTCGAGGCGCTGCGCTACTTTCGCCAACGCATCGACGACACCGACGTGAAGCTCTCGCTCGACACGCGCGTGACCGCCGATGACCTGCGCGATTTCGACGAGGTGGTGATCGCCACCGGCGTGCTGCCGCGCAACCCGAAGATCCCCGGCAGCGACGGCCCCAACGTGCTGAGCTACGTCGACGTGCTGCTGCACCAGAAGCCGGTCGGCGCACGCGTGGCCATCGTCGGCGCCGGTGGCATCGGCTTCGACGTGGCCGAGTACCTCGTCACCGCGCCCGGCCATTCGCCGACGATGAACCTCAAGGAATGGCTCGCCGAATGGGGCGTGGTCGACCCCGAGACCGTGCGCGGCGGTGTGGTGCGGGCCCAGCCTGCGCCGCCTGCGCGCCAGGTCACGCTGCTGCAGCGCAAGGCCGGCAAGCTCGGCAAGGGCCTGGGCAAAACCACTGGCTGGATCCACCGCGCCGCACTGCAGATGAAGCAGGTCGAGATGATCGGCGGCGTCAACTACGAGCGCATCACGCCGCAGGGACTCTTCATCACGTATGGCGAAAAGCACAGCGACGGCCAGTTCATCGAGTGCGACACCGTCGTGCTTTGTGCCGGCCAGGAGCCGCTTCGCGAGCTGCTCGAGCCTCTGAGAGCCGCCGGTGTCAGCACCCACTTGATCGGCGGCGCCGACGAAGCCGGCGAACTCGATGCCAAGCGCGCCATCGACCAGGGCACTCGGCTCGCTGCACAGCTGTGAGTCCGCTTTCAACGTAAGGGTTTCCCCGGACCGCGGCCGAGGCAGAAGGGCTAATCTGGCGGAAATGTTGCACCGCAGCAAACCCAGATGTCCATGAATTCGAAGCCCTTTTCCAAACTAATCGCCCAGGCCACGGCACTCACTCGCCGCGGCAGCCTCACCGAGGCCACGCAGGCCATCCAGCGCGCACTGCACCTGTCGCGCAAGACACAAGCTGCGCCGGCCGAACCGGCTGACGATGTGATCGTCCTCGACGGCCTCTTGCGCGAAGTCGAGACACCCACCGCGCCACCGAAAACGTCACCCGAACCGGCCAGCTTCGATGAGCTGCCTTTCGCCACGCCGCAGGGCCCGCGCCACTACAAGCTCTTTCTGCCCGCCGGCCTGGGCGATCGCCGCGCGCCGCTGGTGGTGATGCTGCACGGCTGCTCGCAAGACCCGGACGACTTTGCCGCCGGCACGCGCATGAACCAGTTTGCGCAGGCGCGCGGCTTTCGCGTGCTCTACCCGGCCCAGGCTCAGCGCTCCAATGCCTACAAGTGCTGGAACTGGTTTCGCCCCGGCGACCAGCGCCGGGACGCGGGTGAACCCGCCTTGCTCGCCGCCATCACCCGTCAGGTGATGCAGACACACGCGGTCGACCCCGACCGGATCTACGTCGCCGGCTTGTCGGCAGGCGGCGCGATGTCGGCCATCCTGGCGCGCGAGTACCCCGATCTGTTCGCCGCGGCCGGCGTGCATTCCGGCCTCGCGCAGGGTGCGGCCAACGACGTGTCCTCGGCCTTCAACGTGATGAAGAACGGCCCGAGCGCCGTGCTGGCCGCACCGTCGGCCTCACCGGTGCCGATGATCGTGTTCCACGGCGACCAGGACGGCACCGTGCACCCGCGCAACGGCGAGCACCTGGTGGCAGGGCACGCCGCGTCGGATGCATCACCCGGCTCGGCCGAAGGCGGCCGCAGCTACGTGCGCACCACCTACCGCGATACCGCCGGCCGGCCCATCGCCGAACACTGGCTGGTGCATGGCAGCGGCCATGCGTGGTCGGGTGGCAGTGAGGAAGGCAGCTACACCGACCCCCAAGGGCCGGACGCCACGCACGAGATGCTGCGCTTCTTCGGCGAGCACAAGCGCCGAAGCAACTGACGAATTGCCCGGCGCCGGGCCGCCCCAAGCCGGGCGGCGCCCCTCGGGGGCTGAGCCCGGACGCAAACAGTCCAGTGGACTGTTTGCGCCTGGCGAAGAGCTGGGCCACTGGCCCAGCGCGGCCTGCAAGGTTGCAGCGCAGCGACTGGGGGGCTCACTCCTCGACCTTCACGCCCTTCCAGAACGCCACGCGCCCCTTGATCTGCGAGGCGGCCTCGCTCGGCTCGGGGTAGTACCAGACGGCATCGGGGTTCATCTCGCCATTGACGAACAGGCTGTAGTAGTACGCCTGTCCCTTCCACGGGCAGCTCGTGCGGTGGTTGCTGAAGCTCACGTACTCGCGCTTCAGGCTGCTCTCGGGAAAGTAGTGGTTGCCTTCGACGATCACGGTGTCGTCGCTCTCGGCGATGGTGGCGCCGTTCCAGGTGGCTTTCATTCGCTGCTGCTCCTTGTCAGGACTTCTTCATGGGTCGCTCAAGCGTACAGCGCCTCGGCATTCTTCAGCCGCTGCGCGATCAGAGCCACCAGGCTCTTGTCGCCCTTCACTTCCACGCTGTCGCCGTGGCGCAGGATGTCCATTGCCAGCTCGGTCGGGTCGGCATACGGCACCTGCAGCTCGTAGCGGCCGTCGGTGAGCCATCGGCCCTTCTGCTGCGCATGCCACTCTTCCACCGCCACCCACTGCGCGGCATCGGCCTGGAAGACGAGCGTTGCCCACTTCACCTTGGTGCCGGTACCGCTGTAGATGCCATAGCCGGCGTCGAGCTCGGTCTCCAGGTCTTTGACAGCCACGTTGCGGGCCTTGGTCTCCAGCGGCTTGGCCTCTTGCACCGCGTCGAGCGCGAAGCGCCGCAGGCCATCGCTTGCATGGCACCACGCGTCGAGGTACCAGGTGTTGCGGTAGTTCACCAGGCGCTGCGGTGACACCTCGCGCTCGCTGGTGCTGCGGTCGCTGCGCTTGAAGTAGCGCAACCACACCCGCTTGCGCTGCACCAGCGCGCTGCCCAGCAGCTCGAAGTAGCGGCTGGGGGCGCGCCGCCGCGCGGTGGAGATCACCTTCACGCGACGCATCAGTTCGCGCGCCTCGCTCTCGTCGGCACCGAGCATGCCTTGCAGCTTGTCCATCATCGGCTGCAAATGGCGTGAGAGCACGCCATCGTCGTCGAGGCCGGTCATCAGCTGGTGCATGGTCAGCAGCGCGGTGATCTCCTTTTCGCTGAACCACAGGCCCGGCAACTCGTGGCGCTGCTGTGACGTGCTCGTTTCCGCCTCGAAGCGGTAGCCGTTGTCGAAACGGTCGTAGACGATGGGCGCGCTCAGCCGGTCGCGCAGGTACTGCAGGTCGCGCTTGAGCGTGGCGGGCGACACGTCGAGCTCGTCGCGCAGCGCCTCGAAGCTCACGCAGCCGCGGCTGCGCAGCAGCAGTTCGATCTTGTAGAAACGTTCGGTCCGGTCCATGAGTTCCGTTCAGGTAAAGCGTTGTTCTTAGGCCTTTGCTGGCTCACCAGATGAGCCACCCGCGGAAGCATAGCGCGAGATGCGGATTCGCCACACGATCAATGCGTGATCCAGTGGCTCACTTCTTGAGCCACCCAGCCGCAACACTGGCTTCATCGCTGCAAGGGTTGCAGTGAATTCCGAACCGGAGCCCACCATGACCACCGAACTGCACACCATCAACACCACCACCAGCCTCACCACGCACGAGCACATCGGCTTCGAGCTGGGCTGGGACTATGCGCACCACGGCGTCACGCCGCCCGCGCCCTATGCGCAAGAGCCCTCCCCGCTGCGCAACGGCTGGCTCGCCGGCCAGGCCAGCTTCGGCCTGCGCACGCTGGAGCCGACGCGCCACGTCCGCAAGTGGCTGCAGCTGCGCCTGCACGCCTGGCTGCGCGGCCGCGGTGTCGAGCTGGTGCAGGTGACGCCCAACTACCTGCAGCAGATCGACGTGAGCCACTGCCCCATCACCCGCGCGCCGCTCAGCAGCGCCACGATGGAAGGCAGCGATGCGTCGATCGACCGTGTGCGCAGTGACGCCAGCTACGCCGCCGGCAACCTGGCCGTGATGAGCACCAAGGCCAACCACGCCAAGGCGGCCTACGGCTTTCGTGACGCCCTGCAGTTCGTGAAGCAGATCGAAGACGGCGCCCTGGGCGGCATCGACGGCCTGAGCGCCGCGCAATGGGCCCGCGTGGCGGTGCTGTGCAGCTTCGTCGAGCCGCTGCCACACGAAGAAGCCTGCACGCTGCCGATGCTGGTGCTGCCGCCCAACCGGCTGCGCCTGTTCAACCCGGCGCAGGCGCTGCAGGCCTTCATCAGCCAGCAGCTGATGGTGCCCGGCTGGAGCCATCGCATCGCGCGCCTCGAAGACCTGCTGCCCGGCAAGGCAGTGAAGCGCGCCTTCCAGGTGTTCTTCCATGCGCTGCTGCCGCGCGTGCTCGAAGTCGGCAAGACAACTGACGCGCAAGCCCTGCGCTGGGCGATCGAAGACGCGTGGCGCAACCCGCTCGCGCTGCAGCGCTGGACGGCATTCGCCAGCCAGCTGACCGCTGCACAGTGCGAAAACATCGTGGCCCGCGCTGGTGCGCGCAAGCTCGGCGCGCAACTCGTGCAGCCGCTCAGCGACGAGCAGGCCGTGGACGGCTGGAACCTGGAGACGCGCGGTTATGTGCCGCACGCCGTGCTGCGCAAGCGCCTGCCGGCGCCGCCGCGGCAGGCCGCGCAGCAGATGTCGCTGCTGCACTGACCCCGCTGTCATTCCCGCCTCGCGGGAATGACGGGGCTACTGCGTGAAGTCGAGCGCGCCGGTGAGGTCACCCATCGGCGCGCTGCCGTTGGCGGCCAGGCCTTTGTCGCGCTCGACGATGCCCGGCAGCGGCGCCAGCGACCAGCGGTGCGTGATGAAGCGCAGGATGGAACCGGTGTCGTACTGCGTGCTGTCGACGAAACCCTTCTTCACGTACGGCGACACGATGATCGCCGGAATGCGCGTGCCCGGGCCCCAGCGGTCGCCACGCGGCACCGGCGCGTGGTCGTAGAAGCCACCGTTCTCGTCGTAGGTGATGACGACCAGCATGCGCTTCCACTGCGGGCTCTGCTCCAGCTTGGCAATCACGTCGGCGATGTGCGCGTCGCCATCGGCCAGGTTGGCGTAGCCGGCGTGCTGGTTGAGGTTGCCCTGTGGCTTGTAGAACGTCACCGCGGGCAACTGGCCGGCCGCGGCATCGGCGAGGAACTGGCTGTCGAAGTCGCGCAGGTGCTGCTGGCGCGCCTCGGCCTTCGTCAGCGGGTCGAACGCCGTGTAGTAGTTGAAAGGCTGGTGGTGCGTCTGGAAGTTGATCTTGCCGCGGTAGATCTGGTTGCGTGCCTCCGGCGTGCCAGCGCTCACTGCATTCCAGCCGCCCGCATACCACGCCCAGGGCACGCCCTTGGCGTCAAGCGTGTCACCGATGGTGGCTTGCGTCAGCGGTGGCAAGGTGCTCGGCCGCGTCAGGTCGGCCAAACGGCCATCGCCACCCGCCACGGGCGCCGCGCCGCTGGGCTGATAGGCCGGCTGCATGGTGTTGATCGTGTAGTACATGCCGCTCGCATCCTTGGGCGTGAGCGCGCCATCGCGCAAGTGGCGCGGCGCACCGGCGAGCACCGTCGTAGGCATGTTGGCCGCCGGCGAGAGGCGCACGAAGCGGCCCTGGTCGTCGACGTCGATGGCGCTGATCAGCTCCTTCGCCGGCGAGGTGTCGGCGTTGGGGTATTGCGGCGCGCAGGCACAGATGAGGTACTGGTGGTTCAGGTAGGACCCGCCGAACGCGCCCATGAAGAAGTTGTCGGCCAGCGCATAACGCTGCGCCACTTTCCACAGCGCCATCTGGCTGCCATCGTAGTAGCCCATGCTCAAGCCGCCGGCGTCGGAATAAGCCGCGAAGCGGTCGTTCGAGCCGCCGTTGATCTGCATCATGTTGTTGTAGTAGCGGTGCACCAGGTCGCGCGTGATGATGGTCTGCGGCACCACCACCCCGCTGCTGCCCACGCCCTTCGGGTCATCGATCTGGAACATCGCGTTCGGTAGGCCGGTCGACTGCGCCTGCGTCAGCGTCACCGGCTGGCCACCGGCGGTGAGCCCGCCCCAGGTCGGCGGCAGCACCGGCAGCACGCGGCCGTCGAAGTCTTTCTGCGGCGCGGCGATGCCCTTGGCGCTCGGGTTCTTGCCCGGGATGCCGTTGGCGCCGGGGAACAGGCCGTACAGCGTGTCGAACCCGCGGTTCTCCGCGAAGATCACGACCACGGTGTCGATGCCATCAAGCGCCAGATGGTTGCGCAACGCCTTCACGCGGTCGCCCGAGGTGCCGGCCGCGGCCACCGCGGCGCCGATGCGTGGCAGCAGCTGCGCCTGCTCGGCCGCCACGGCTGCGTCTCTCGCATCGAGCAGCTTGTCTTCCGCGACCCCCAGTCGCTTGGCGAGCAAGGCGCGCGCAGCCGGCAGCGAGCCGCCGTTGGCGTCCACCAAGGCGCTCAGTTCGGTGGTGACGGGGCTGAGCACGCTGATGCCGGCGGGCGCACGCAGCACGATCTTGTCGGCCTCGCCCACCAGCGGCTCGGTGCCGGCAAGCTCGAACGCGCCCTTGGCATCGGCCACCGTGCCGGGCTCGCCGACGTCACAACGCGCATTTGCGTTCACGTCGCGGCAAACCTTCATGGCCGCAAATCCCGGGGCCACACCGTGCGTCGCGTCGATCACGCTGGGCGTTTCGGTCGGCGCGGTGTCGGTCGGCGGCGTGGCACAGGCCGCCAGAAGCACGGGGAGCAGACAAGCAGCTGGTTTGAGTTTCATCTGGGTTTCCGGAAAGTCGGCAAGAAGGGAAGTATTCAGTAAGAAAACGGACCGTAGACTAAATCCCTCCATCCAGGAATCCCCGTTCTTCTTCACCTCCATGCGCCTGCCTCGCTACATCGCCACGGCCTTGCTGTGTTGCCTCGCCTTGCGGGCAGGCGGCGAGACGCCAGCAGCGTATGCGCAGCAGCCCGACGTCGCGCAGCTCACCGCGCTGGGCCGGGCCATGTTCTTCGACCGCTCGCTGTCGGCCAATGGCAAGGTCTCGTGTGCCACCTGCCACGACCCGCGCCACGCCTATGGCCCGCCGCCCGGCCAGGCCATGCCGCGTGGCACGCTGCGCGCCGTGCCGTCGCTGCGTTACTTGCAGACAGTGCCGCCGTTCACCGAGCACTTCTTCGACAGCGATGGCGACGACAGCATCGACGCCGGCCCCACCGGCGGCCACACCTGGGACGGCCGCGCCGACTCGGTCCACGACCAGGCCCGCCTGCCCATGCTGTCGCGTCACGAGATGGGCAACCCCGATGCCGCCCAGGTGGTGCGCAAGCTGGCCCGCACCGGCTATGCGGCGCAGTTCCGTCGCGTCTTCGGTGCCGACGTGTTCGACGACACGTCCCGCGCGTTCGATGGCGCCCTGCTGGCGCTCGAGGTCTTCCAGCAATCGCCGGCCGACTTCTTCCCCTACAGCAGCCGCTACGACGCGGTGCTGCGCGGGCAGGCCACGCTGACGCTGCAGGAGGCGCGCGGCCTCTCTCTCTTCAACGACGCCGACAAGGGCAACTGCGCCTCATGCCACCGCAGCGAGCCCACGCCCGACGGGGCCTTTCCGCTGTTCACCGACTTCGGCCACATCGCCCTCGGCCTGCCGCGCAACCACGCCATCGCGGCCAACGCCGACCCGCGCTTCTTCGACCTCGGCGTGTGCGGCCCGCAGCGCGCCGACATGGTCGATCACCCCGAGTATTGCGGCCGCTTCCGCGCGCCGAGCCTGCGCAACGCGGCCCTGCGAGACCGCTTCTTTCACAACGGTGTCGCACGCACGCTCGATGCTGCAGTGCGCTTCTATGTGGAACGCGACACCCACCCTGAGCGTTGGTACAAAACGAGACAAAACGGCAAGGGAATGAAGTACAACGACCTGCCTGCCGCGTACCATGCCAACGTCAACACGGAGCCACCTTTCGGCAGCCAGCCGGGTGACACACCGCGACTCGATGAACGCGACATCCGCGACATCGTCGCCTTCCTGAAGACACTCACTGATGCCGATCAGCTGCCTGCCCAGACGAAGGGCGGGCGCTGAGACGCTGTTTCACCAAGACCCTCCTGACATGCCGTTGTCAGGAGCCGTCGGGCAGCATCACCCCGCCGCCCGGCACCCCGGTTCGCTTTTGCCAAGAACAACCATGCGCCAACCGCTTTATCGATTGCCCTACCGACTTGCCCCGCTGGCCTTGATGGCCCTGCTCGCCGCCTGCGCCAGCACCGCACCGCCGCCGTCACCGCAGGCCACCGCACCGACGCAATGGCAAGCCCCGTTGCCGCACAACGGGCAGCTCACCGACCTCACGCGCTGGTGGCAGCAGTTCAACGACCCGCTGCTCACGCAGCTGATCGATGCCGCGCAGAAAGAAAGCCCCACGCTGGCCTCGGCCGCGTCGCGCCTCGAGCAATCGCGTGCCACCCGTGTGGCCGCTGGCGGGGCGCTGCTGCCCACGCTCGATGCCACCGCCAGCACCGTTCGCGGCCGCACCGACCTGGCCTTGCCGGTAGGCACCAGCACCTCCGTCGGCCTACAGGCCGGCTGGGAGCTCGACCTCTTCGGCGGTGGCCGTGCCGCACGCGACGCCGCACAGGCCCGCCTCGAAGGCGCCGAGGCCTCGTGGCATGCCGCGCGTGTGGCCGTAGCTGCCGAAGTCGCCAGCGACTACCTCGCATTGCGTGCGTGCGAAGCCCAGGTCCTGCAGACACAGGCCGACGCCACCTCGCGTGCCGAGTCGGCCCGGCTGACCGACCTCAGCGCCAAGGCCGGCTTCCAGTCGCCGGCCAACGCCGCGCTGACCCGCGCCAGCGCCGCGCAGAGCAACGCGCTGCTCACCGCCCAAAAGGCGCAGTGCGACATGACGGTGAAGGCGCTGGTCGCCCTCACCGGGCTCGACGAGCCCGGCCTGCGCAGCCAGCTCGCGGCCGGCGCCGCACGCTTGCCCGAGCCGGCGCAGATCGCCATCCAGACGGTGCCGGGCGAGGTGCTGAACCAGCGGCCCGACCTGTTTGCTTCCGGCCGCGACCTGGTGGCGGCCAGCGCCGACCTGTCTCAAAGCCGCGCCGCACGCCTGCCGCGCATCACGCTGGCCGGCTCCATCGGCGCCACGCGGCTCGACTTCGGCGGCGGCCATTCCGAAGGAACGACCTGGTCGGTCGGTCCGCTTGCCGTCACGCTGCCGCTGTTCGATGGCGGCACGCGCCGCGCCAATGTCGACGCCGCCCGCGCCCGCTACGACGCTGCGGCCATCACCTACCGCAGCCAGCTGCGCGGTGCGGTGCGCGAGGTCGAAGAAGCACTGGTGCAGCTGCAGAGCACCGCCGGCCGCGGCGACGATGCACGCATCGCGGCCGAGGGTTTCGAGACCTCGTTCCGTGCCACCGAGTCGCGCTACAAGAGCGGCGCGGCGAGCCTGTTCGAACTCGAAGACGCGCGCCGCAGCGCCGTGCAGGCACAGAGCGCGCTGATCGACCTGCAACGCGAACGCGTGGCCGCCTGGATCCTGCTCTACCGTGCACTGGGTGGCGGCTGGACGCCGGCCGGGCCCACCACGCAAGCCAAGAACTGAAAACGAACGCCTCATCATGCTGAACACCATGAACAACCGCCTCAAGCCTTTCGTTCTGCCCTGCCTCGGCGCCGCGTTGATCGCCGGCACCTTCGTCGCCTTCAGCGTGCGCGCGGCCGACGACAAGAAAGCCGCATCGGCGCCCAAGGCCGCGCTCACCGTCACGGTGACACAGCCGCTCACCGCCAAGCTCCCGCTCAAGATCGCCGCCAACGGCAGCATCGCCGCCTGGCAAGAGGCCAGCGTGGGCACCGAAGCCAACGGCCTGCGCCTGGCCGAGGTGCGCGCCAATGTGGGTGACGTGGTCAAGCGCGGCCAGGTGCTGGCGGTGTTCGCCTCCGACACCGTGAAGGCCGATGCCGCGCAGGTGAATGCGAGCGTCGCCGAAGCCGAAGCCGCGCTGGCCGAAGCGGCCGCCAATGCGCAGCGCGCCCGCGATCTGCAGCCCAGCGGTGCGCTGAGTGCGCAGCAGATCACCCAGTACCTCACGGCCGAGCGCACGGCGCAGGCCCGGCTGCAGGCACAGCGTGCCGCCGCCCAGGTGGCGCAACTGCGGCTGGTCCAGACCCAGGTGCTGGCCCCCGATGCCGGCGTGATCTCGTCGCGCAGCGCGACCGTGGGCGCCGTGCTGCCGGCGGGGCAAGAGCTGTTCCGACTGATCCGCCAGGGCCGCCTGGAGTGGCGTGCCGAAGTACCGTCAAGCGACCTGGTGCGCGTGAAGGTCGGCCTGCCGGCCACGGTGGCTGCCACCAGCGGCGGTGCGCCGGTCACGGGCAAGGTGCGCATGGTCGCGCCGACAGTCGACGCGCAGACGCGCAACGGCATCGTCTATGTGGACCTCGGCGCGTCGACCGACGTGAAGGCCGGCATGTTCGCCCGCGGTGAGTTTGACGTCGGCCAGAGCGAGGCACTCACGCTGCCGCAGACCGCGGTCGTGCTGCGCGACGGCTTCAACTACGTGCTCAAGGTTGGCCCGGACTCGAAGGTCACGCAGGCCAAGGTGGCCGTGGGCCGGCGTGTCGGCGACCGCATCGAAATCACCAGCGGGCTCGACGCCGCGGCCCGGGTCGTGGCCTCGGGCGGCGGCTTCCTGAGCGACGGCGACACGGTGAAGGTGGTTGAAGGCGCCACCGCCGCGAAGCCGGTCGCAACCAAGTAAGCCCCTGAAGAGAAGGCTGCGCCATGTTCAACGTTTCATCCTGGTCGATCCGCAACCCGACGCCATCGATCCTGCTCTTCATCATGCTGACGCTGGCCGGCCTGCTCGGCTTCCAGGCGATGAAGATCCAGAACTTCCCCGACATCGACCTGCCGATGGTCACCGTGACGGCCACGCTGCCAGGCGCGTCGCCGGCGCAGCTCGAGACCGAGGTCGCCCGCAAGCTCGAGAACTCTATTGCCACGCTGCAGGGCGTGAAGCACATCTACGCCAACCTGCAGGACGGCACGGCCACCCTCACCGTCGAATTCCGCCTCGAGAAGCCAACCCAGGAAGCCGTGGACGACGTGCGCGATGCGGTCTCGCGCGTGCGCTCCGACCTGCCAGCCGACCTGCGCGACCCGGTGATCCAGAAGGTCAACCTCGCCGGCACGCCGATCCTCACCTACACCGTGTCGTCGGCCCGCATGGACGACGAGGCCCTTTCGTGGTTCGTCGACAACCAGGTCACCAAGGCCATGCTGGCGGTGCCGGGTGTCGGCGCGGTGACCCGCGTGGGCGGCGTCTCGCGCGAAGTGCGTGTCGAGCTCGACCCGGGGCGCCTGCTCGCGCTCAATGCGACGGCCGCCGACATCTCGCGCCAACTGCGGCAGATCCAGCAAGAAGCTTCGGGCGGCCGCGCCGACCTGGGCGGTGCCGAGCAGTCGGTGCGCACGCTGGCCAACGTGCAGTCGGCCGACGAAATGGCGGCGATGGAGATCACGCTGACCGACGGCCGCCACATCCGCCTCGACCAGGTGGCCAAGGTCAGCGACACGGTGGCCGAACAACGCCAGGCCGCGCTGCTCAACGGCAAGCCGGTGGTGGGCTTCGAGATCGTGCGCTCGCGCGGCGCTGGCGAGATCGACGTGACGACCGGCGTGCGCGCCACGCTCGACAAGCTGAAGACGGCCCACCCGGACATCGAGGTCACCGAGGCCTTCAACTTCGTCGACCCGGTGGTCGAGAACTACGACGGCTCGATGAAGCTGCTGTACGAAGGCGCAGCGCTGGCCGTGCTGGTGGTGTTCCTGTTCCTGCGCGACTGGCGGGCCACCTTCGTGTCGGCCGTGGCGCTGCCGCTGTCGGCCATCCCCACTTTCGCGGTGATGCACCTGTTCGGCTTCACCGTCAACGTGGTCACGCTGCTGAGCCTGTCGCTGGTGGTCGGCATTTTGGTCGACGACGCCATCGTCGAGATCGAAAACATCATGCGGCACCTGCGCACGGGTCTGAAGACGCCGTACCAGGCGGCGATGGAAGCGGCCGACGAGATCGGCCTCGCGGTGATCGCCACCACCTTCACGCTGATCGCCGTGTTCCTGCCCACCGCCTTCATGGGCGGCGTGCCGGGCAAGTTCTTCGTGCAGTTCGGCTGGACGGCAGCGATCGCGGTGTTCTTCTCGCTGGTCGTGGCCCGCATGCTGACGCCGATGATGGCGGCCTACATCCTCAAGGTGCCCAAGCACGAGGAGAAAGAGGCACGCTGGCTGTCGACCTACATGGTTTGGGTCGGCTGGTGCCTCAAGCATCGCCTGTGGACGCTGCTGGGTGCGGCAGTCTTCTTCTTCGGCTCGTTTGCGCTGGTTCCCTTCCTGCCGACTGGCTTCATTCCGCCGGACGATCTGTCGCAGACGCAGGTGACGATCACGCTCCCGCCGGGCAGCACCTTCAAGGAAACCTACGCGCTCGCCGAGCAGGCGCGCCAGGTGGTGCAGAAGAACCAGTACGTGAAGATGATCTACACCGCCATCGGTGGTGGCAGCGCCGGCTCCGACCCGTTCGCCGGCGGCGGCGCCAGCAACGTGCGCACGGCGGTGCTGACGATCAACATGACGCACCGCAACGACCGCAGCGGCGTCAGCAAGCAGGACATCGAAGCCCAGCTGCGCACGGCGATGGAAGCCGTGCCGGGTGCGCGGGTGAAGGTCGGCCTCGGCGCCTCGAGCGAGAAGTACGTGCTGGTGCTGGCCGGTGAAGACGGCCGTGCGCTGGCCGAGCATGCGTCGGTGGTGGAGCGCGAGCTGCGCACCATCCCCGGCATTGGCGCCGTCACGTCGACCGCGAGCCTGGTGCGGCCCGAGCTCATCGTGCGGCCCGACTTCGCGCGTGCTGCCGACCTGGGCGTGACCTCCGCCGCCATCGCCGACACGCTGCGCATCGCCACCTCCGGCGATTACGACCAGGGCCTCGCCAAGCTCAACCTGAGCCAGCGCCAGGTGCCGGTGGTGGTGAAGCTCTCTGAAGGCGGCCGTCAGGACATCGACGTGCTGTCTCGCCTGCCGGTGCCCGGCGCACGCGGCCCGGTGCCGTTGTCGAACGTGGCCACGCTCGAGATCGCCAGCGGCCCCGCCGAGATCGCGCGCTACGACCGGTTGCGCAACGTCAACTTCGAGATCGAGCTGAACCAGCAGCCGCTGGGAGCCGTGCAGGCCGCGGCCGAGAACATGCCGAGCCTGAAGAACCTGCCGACCGGGATCATCCAGACCTCAGTGGGGGACGCCGAAGCGATGGCCGACCTGTTCGCGAGCTTCGGCATCGCGATGCTGACCGGCGTGCTGTGCATCTACATCGTGCTGGTGCTGCTGTTCAAGGACTTCGTGCAGCCGGTGACCATCCTGGTGGCGCTGGTGCTGTCGATCCCGGGTGCGTTCCTCGCACTCTTCCTCACGCACACCGCGCTGTCGATGCCGTCGATGATCGGCCTGATCATGCTGATGGGCATCGCGACCAAGAACTCGATCCTGCTGATCGACTACGTGATCCTGGCGCGGCGCGAGCACGGGCTCAACCGCTGGGAGGCCATCTTGGATGCATGCCACAAGCGGGCACGGCCGATCGTGATGACCACCATCGCCATGGGCGCAGGCATGACGCCGATCGCGCTCGGCCTGGGCGTGGACCCGAGCTTCCGCGCACCGATGGCCATCGTCGTGATCGGCGGGCTGATCACCTCGACCTTCCTCAGCCTGCTGGTGATCCCGGTGGTGTTCACCTTCGTCGACGATGCCGAGCAGTGGTTCTCGCGCAAGTTCAAGCGCGGGCACCACCACCACGCATCAGGCGTATCGCCGAAACCCGGCGACGTGGCCACCGGGGAGGCGAAGTAAAAAGTCGGCGGAAGGTTAGCGGCGCAGCGGTGGCGTGTGGTCGCCGCGCGCCGTCAACTCGGGCGGCGGCAGGTCGCCGCGCTCGACGCGGTCTTCCAGCTCGCCGATGTGCGCAGCCAGCGTGTTCGTGCTTTGCTCGAGCCGCAGCGCGTACTCGTTCTGCAACCGGTCGATGCGGGCCAGCACCTCGGCGCGCGTGTCGATCGACGACTTCGCGACCCTGACCAGCTCGCTCGTCAGGTAGCTGCGCAGCTCGACGAAGCGTGAGGCCTCGGCCTTGTCGGCGAGGTCGCGCTGGGCCTGCAGCTCCTTGCTCATGCGGCGGGTGTCCATCAGCATCGTCGACTGGACAGAGATCGCCCACATCGTGAACAGCAGGGCGAGAAAGAGCGACACGCCCAACATGATCAGGCCGAGCGGCGCCTGCACGGTGGTGAAGACCAGCGAGATCGTCGACAGCGCCGTGAAGGCCGGCCAGTTGATCAGCGCGAACAGACCCACCAGAACGAGAACGACGAAGAGCGAAATTGCGCGTGCCATGGGCGTCTCCTTGCCATGTGTAGGCACTCAGCCTAGGGTGCGCGGCGGCGCGGCGCTGTAGGACACCCGCGTTTGTTCACGCGGGACATGAACTACGGCGGGGGAGGCTGAGGCGGGTCCCCTACACGGCCACGATGGTGCTGTGCTTGATGCGCATCTGTTCCTTGTGCAGCGCCTCGGCCTGCCGCGCGGCGCGGCACGTCGGGCCGGTCAGCTTCGCTTCCATCCAGTCCAGAAAGGCCCGCGTGCGCGCCGGCATCAGCCGCCGGCCAGGGAACACCGCCCAGGCCTGCGCGCTCGGCAGCGACCAGTCCACCAGCACCGGCATCAGTTCACCGCTGTGGATGTAAGGCCCGGCGAAGTTGTCGGCCACGGTGGCGATGCCGGCACCGGCGACCGCCAGGCGGGTGAGCAGGTCGGGCGAATTGGCGCGCGCGCGGGTTGGCGGCACGCCCTCCCAGTGCGACGCGCCCCGCGTCAGCGACCACGGCAGCACATCACCGCCGCGGGTCAGCAGGTGCAGGGCATCGTGCTCCATCAGCGCTTCGGGCTCGGGCGGCACGCCACGGCGCAGCAGGTAGTCGGGCGAGGCGTAGAGGCCGACGGTGAAGTTGGCCAGCGGCCGGGCGGCGAGCGACGCGTCGTCGGTCAGGTCGCCCATGCGGATCGCCACGTCAAAGTTTTCGCCGATCAGGTCGACGCGCCGGGGCGAGAGGTCCACCTCCAGCTGAACAGCCGGGTAGCTCGCCATGAATTCCGCCATCCACGGGCCCATCAGGTTGGGAGCGAAGTCGGCCGGCATCGACACGCGCAGGCGGCCGCCCGGTTCCACTTGCCGGTGCTGTGCCAGCGAGGACGCGGCCTCCACCTCGTCCGACACATGGCGGGCATGCTCGAGCACGCTGTGGCCGAAGTCGGTCACTGTGAGTTTTCGAGTTGTGCGCAGAAGCAGGCGCTCACCCAGCTGCGATTCCAGCGCGGCCAGGCGGCGCGACACCGTCGACTTCGGAAGGCCCAGCCGGGCACCGGCTCGGCTGAAACTGCCTTCGTCCACCACGCGGGCGAAGAGCAGGAGGTCGTTGGGTTCGATCTGGTTCATGGCGGGCCACCGTTCCTTGGGTGGAACGATGTTATCCATTTCAATGGCTTCCGGTTTGATTTCGGGATAACTACATTGGCTTCATCAAAACCCGCAAAACCCGTTTACCAAGGACGCCACCATGAACATCCTGCAGATCAACTCCAGCGCACGCACCGTGGGCTCGCATTCCACCCGCATGGCGAACGACATCGTCTCGCGCCTGCAAGCCGCGCACCCCGGCGCCACCCTGACGCTGCGCGACCTCGGCCGCACCCCGCACCCGGCGCTCGACGAAGCCACGCTGCAGGCCTTGTTCACCCCGGCCGACCAACGCACGCCAGCGCAGAACGCCCGCGTGGCGCAAGACGGTGAGCTGATCGCCGAGCTGCAGGCTGCCGACGTGGTGGTGCTGGGCGTGCCGATGTACAACTTCGGCGTGCCAGCGGCGCTGAAGAACTGGATCGACGCCGTCGCCCGCGTCGGCGTGACCTTCAAGTACACCGACAAAGGCCCGGTCGGCCTGCTGCAAGGCAAGAAGATCTACGTGGCGCTCGCCCGCGGCGGCCTGTACCGCGACACGCCGGCCGACACGCAGGTACCGTACCTCAAGACCCTGCTCGGCTTCCTCGGCATGACCGACGTCCAGTTCTTCTACGCCGAAGGCCTCGCGATGGGCCCGGACGCGGAGAAGAAGGCGCTGGCCTCGGCCGACGAGCAGATCGACGCTGCGCTGGTCTGACGCCCGGTCGTCAGGCGGCGGCCTCGGCCTCGCGCAAGAAAAGCGCGGCATGCCGCCGCAGGCCGGCCTCGATGGGCTCCCACACCTTCGCAGGGAAGTCGCGCGGCAGCAGCGGTCGCACCCGATCCAGCGCGGGCTCGGCCTTCCGGACCAGCTGAACCATCGCCAGCCAGGCCGGGGTGCCGCCGGTCTTCAAGGCCAGCTCGCGCCAGTGGCGGGCGCGGATGCTGTCCAGCCGGTCGTGCGAGGTCTTCGAACGCAGGGCCATCGCGAGCCGGGCCTCCTGGTAGGGCAGCTGGTGGGGGCCTTGGCCGATCACCGGCCAGGCCGAGAGCACGTCGTACAAGGGCGTCGCGCCATAGCGGCTGCCGGGGTACGTGAAGAGCGAGAAGTTCTTCGCGTGCCCGTCGATCGCGGCCAGCAGCCAGAAGGCGAGCTGCGCGAGCATGAACTGCTGGCGGTCTTCACGCGCCGAGTCGCTGCCGCCCAGCAGCTCGAGGCAACGCGCCATGCCGGGGCCGCCGTCGCTCTCGTATTTGCCGGTGGGTGGTGTGCCGGTCGCCTGGCACAGGTCTTCCTGCGGCAGGCGGGCGATCCAGGTACCGTTGTCCATCCACTCGCGGTCGAACCGCTCGACCACCAGGGCGCGCTGCCTGCCGAAGGTGGCCATCTTGGTCACGACCACCGGCAGGCCGAGCTCGCGCACGATCTGGGTACACAGCCACTCGTTCTCGACCGAGTCGGAGAAGTCGGCGTCGTACCGCGTCACGGTGCCGAGCGGCAGCTTGAGGAAGTGCGTGGTCGGTGTGGCGCCGGCCGGCCGCGCCCAGCGGCCTTCCACGCGCAGCAGCGCCGTCTTCTCCTGCGCGCCAGCGATGGCGATGCGGAGGTCCGGGCTCTCGCTGCGCGCGCCGAGCGCGGGGTCCGCCGTTAGATCGCGCAGCAGCGTCTCGACTTCGGCCTCGCTGAGATCGGCGTATTCCAGGCGGTCGAAGCCGGTGGGCGGCGTGCCCTGCGGGAGCAGCTGCACGGCACCGACGCAGTCGCGGCCGATGGCAGTCAGCAGGTCGAAGGCGTCGGTCGAGCGCGTCGCATAACGCATGCAGATGCGCCGGCGGATCACGTCACTGTCGGGCAGCAGATTGTCGAAGTAGTTCGCCACCGCGTCGCCGCGCACTTCGTGCAGAGCGGTGATCGGCAGTGACAGCGACAGCGCGCGGGCCCGCGGCGACTGCACCCAGCTCTTGTCGTAGGTGAGCACGTGGCCGCGGTCGGTGGACCAGGTGGCGACAAACTCGCCGTTCATCCACACGTCCAGGCGCGGCATCAGGTGACAGCCTTGTACAGGCCTGGCACCCGCCGGTGATCAGCGAGCTGAGACATGGCGCTGAGAGTGTGGTTCACGCCGAGATGGTATGGCGCCCGGGCGCTTTCAGACATCGCACAAACGCGATGGCGACAAGCGGCAGCGACAGGCCTCGCTTCAGGGCGATTTCATGGCGATGTCAGCGCCGTGGCATACCAATGCCTCAGCGCCTCTTCACGCAGCGTCTCGCGGGCCGCGTCGTCCAGCGGCACCCAGCGGCGGTGGCTGCAGGCCGCGCGGGCCATGAAGTCGAGCCAGCCGACGTGGGTGCGCAGCACGCGCTGCTGGCGGTGCTCGATCAGCGGGTTGAAGATGCCGTGGCGCGAGAACAGCTGGCGCGGGTTCTTCTTCACCCACAGCCACGAGCCCATCTCCAGCGTGAGCGGTAGAAAGGTCCGTGCCGGCTGCATCGCCGCGGCCTGCAGGTAGAGGTGATCCCACAGGTCGCCATGCGCCAGGTACTGCCGACTCTGTGGCTCCAGCACATAGCGGTGGTGGGTGTGCGTCTGGTCGAGAATGCCTTTCAGCGCCAGCAGCTCCGGCAGATGCGCGATCGGCGCGGCCGTGTGCGCATGCGGAAACCAGATGCGGTCGCGCAGGCCGAAGCCCGAGTGGCAGTCCACCGCCAGGCTGAAGCTGCGGCTGAGCAGCTCCTCGTGCACCACCTGGCACAGCGCCTGGCTCTCGATTTCCATCGGCGTGCCGGCGGCGCCGCGGTACCAGGGCAGGCCGGCACTGAGGCGCTGGCCACCGATCAGAAAAGGCACGCGCGCCACGGCATCGACCGGCGCATTGCGCATCAGGTCGACACCCCGCGCATTGGCCCGTGTGCCGCGCGCGATACCGGCGGGGTTGACCAGCGGCATGAACACCATGCGCAGCGATTCGAGCTGGCGGTGCAGCACGCCGTCCCAAGGCAGCCGCATCACCAGGCTGCGCAGAAAGGCCAGCACCACCTCGGCGCCGATGCGCTCGAGCCCATGCACGCCGCCGAAGAAGCCGATCGCCGGCACGTCGAGGCTGGGGTTGCCGAGCGTGATGGCGTGCACGGGGTAGCGCTGCGCGCCGGCCTCCACCTCGCACACCACGCGCTGCTGCAGGTGCGCGCCGCCCAGGTCCACCAGGTGTTGCAGCTCGACCAGTTGAGGAAGGGCGGAAGGACTCACGAGGCGCAGGCGGCGGACACCGCAGCAGCATACGCAGCGCATGTGACAACTGTGCGAGCGTGACACCAAGCCGTCACATTCGCCGGCTACGGTGGCAAACAGGTTCAACCCGGAAAGCCCGCCATGCAACGCAAACTCATCGCGCCCTCTGCCCTCGCCATCGGCGCTGCCGTGCTGTGGGGCATGGTCGAGTTCGTGGCCTTGTGGCGCTCGCGCTGGTCGCAGCGCCTGAGGCTCTTACCCTGAAAACGTAAGCCCCTTCGCCCATCGCAATCCGCCCTGCGGCCTAGCATGGCCGCATGACGCTTCCCCTCTCCGTGCTCGACCTGGTACCCGTCGCCGCAGGCAGCAGCGCCGCCGAAGCCGCACGCCGCACCGTCGACCTCGCCCGCCTCGCCGAACAACTCGGCTTCGTGCGCTACTGGTTCGCCGAACACCATGGCATGCCGGCCGTTGCCAGCGCTGCGCCCGAGATCCTGATTGGCCACGTGGCCTCGGCGACCACGCGCTTGCGCGTCGGCTCGGGTGGCGTGATGCTGCCCAACCACCCGCCGCTGCGCATTGCCGAGGCCTTCCGCACGCTGGCTGCCCTGCACCCCGGCCGCATCGACCTCGGGCTGGGCCGCGCGCCGGGCTCCGACGTGCAGGCCACACGCGCGCTGCGTGCCGTCGACGGCGACAAATTCCCGTCGCTGCTGTCAGAGCTGCTCACCTGGTCGGGTGAGAACGACCTGCCGGCCGACCACCCGATGCATGCCCTGCGCGCGATGCCCGACGACGCCCCGCTGCCACCCATCTGGATCCTCGGCTCCAGCGGCGCCAGCGCGCGCATGGCAGGCCAGGCCGGCATGGGCTACTCGTTCGCGAGCCACTTCAGCCCCACCCCGGCCACACCGGCGTTCGAGGCCTACCGCCGCGCCTTCGAGCCGTCCGACCAGTTCGCCGAGCCGCACGCCATCCTCGGCGTGTCGGTCATCTGCGCGCCCACCGCTGAAGAGGCCGACTACCTCGCCAGCAGCATGGACCTGGCGTGGGTGCGCATCCGCCGCGGCGAGTTCGCCCCGTTGCCCAGCCCCGAAGAAGCCCTGGCCTACCCGTACACCGAAGCCGAGCGCCGCGTGGTCCGCGACTTCCGTGCGCTCGCCATCGTCGGCACGCCGGCCTTCGTGCGCGAACAGATCGAGGCCAAGGCCGGCGCCTGCCAGGCCTCGGAGGTGATGGTCGTGAGCAACCTGCCCGACCATGCCAAGCGTCTGCGCAGCTACGAGCTTCTGGCGGGCGCCTTCGCGTCGTAGACGCCGGCGATCGGCGGGCCCGTCAGTCCGGCAGCTCGCGCGTGCCCTCGCACAGCGGCGCGTGCACGCAGCCGAGCACGCGCCGGTCCGCCTGCCCGGCCTGCGACATCACCCGCTCGACCATCGCTCCGCCGCACAAGGGGCAGGGCTGATTGCGCACCCGCCAGGCCGCGGGCGGCAGAGTGGTGTCGAGAAACGGGCCTTCGCGGCGAATGACGACGGGCAGCGTCTTCTCCTCACGCGAATGCAGCAAATCGCGCAGCTGCGTGCCGTCGATCAGCCGGATGTTGCGGCCTTCGCTGAAGCGCACCGCCTCGGGCGTGAAGACCCCCGAGGTCAGCACGAAGCCGCCCGCCGCACCGCGTGCCGCCATCAGGTTGTGCAGCTCGCGCAGCGGTGCCACGCCCACGGCGTTGACACGCCAGGGCTTGCAGTCGACCAGGAACTGATCGTGGCCACGTGTCAGCACCATGTCGACCGCGCGCCCCCCGTTGCCACCGGTCTCGCTGACCACGTAACCGCGGTGCCGAAACCCATCGGCCGCCATCAGCTCGAATTGGTTCCAGCCGATGCCCTGGATCAGCGCCGCGCCGGCCGGCATCACCAGCTCAGGCTTTGTCGGGCGCAAGCCGAGCAGCCGGCTCGCCGCGGCGATCCAGCGCTTCAAAAAACCCTCCCGTGGAGCGGATGCCATCGAACCAGCGCTGCTGTAGAAAAGAAGCCGAGGCTACCCGAGCCGGCGGCCGCCCACAATTCGGTAGAAGACGTACCAGCTGCCCCGCACATGTCACCAACGGTCTGCCTCATCGCAGAAGCTGGTGCTTGAAGTAGGCGGTGATCTTGCCGTTCACCTCGGCCGTTACCCGGGGGCGGTCGTAGCCCGGCGGGTCGTTGAGCATGTCACCGATCACCCCCGTCAGCCCCGGCGGCAAAGGCGACAGCAGCGCGCCGTGGCCGGCACCGGGCAGGTCGGCCAGGTGTTCGCACAGCCTGCAGGCCTGCAACACCCGGTCGCTGTGAAAGCGCGGGTTGAGCCAGCGGTCGCCTTTGGCGGTGATGAGCGCCAGCGGCACGCGCGGGTTTGCCAGCGAGGCCATGTCGAAATCGGCTGCCGCCGGCACGCCCGCCACGATGGCCGTAATGCGCGGATCGGTGTGTTCGCGCCAGCCACTGTCATCGAAGCGGTGGCGGATGACGAGCAGCGCCACCCACTTTTTCACGCTATCGAGCGCGCCGCCAGTGAGCTGTGTGGCCGGGCCCACACAGGTGGGGAAGTCGTCCACCAGATGGGCCTCGCAATGCTGCTTGAACCGCTCGGGCGACCAGCGACCGCCCGCCAAACTGAGCGCGGTGTGCCCGCCGGCCGACATGCCGTACATGCCCACCTTGTGGAGCGACAACCCTGGCGCAAACCGCGGGTCGCGGCCCACGGCATCGATGGCGCGTGACACCTCGGCCGGGCGCATCGTCCAGCTGTCGGGGCCGGCACCGCTGCCGTCCTTGAAGTTGTCGGCGCGGTGCTCCGGCATTGCCACCACGAAGCCGGCCTCGACCAGGCTGCGCGCCAGATCGGAATACATCCAGGGCGAGCCACCCGAGCCGTGCGAGATCACGATCAGCCGCCCGTTGCCGCGTTCGGGCGCGGCCCGCGCCGCCACCGACAACGAGAGCGTGCCGAACAACACCGCTTGCTCGGCAGCGCGCGTCGGGTAGTACAGCGTCACCGGCCCGTCTTCCGCCGTGGCGGCGATCGTGTCCACGCCCATCGCCGCCACTGCCCAGCAGGGCAACAACATCAGCCATGCACCGAGCGCCCACGCCCCAAATCGATTTCGATTCATCTCTTCACTCCACGTCGAAGGCCACGCTGGCCGAGCACCCTCGGTGCACCGCACTACGGCCGCAATGGCAGCTTCAATGCGGCACGCGCCGCCAGCGCAGCCTCGCGCACGCTGCAGCCGTCGATGTGGTCGTTGACCAGCCCCATCGCCTGCATGAACGCATAGACCGTGGTCGGGCCGACGAAGCTCCAGCCGCGCTTCTTCAGGTCCTTCGACATCGCGATCGACTCCGCCGAGGTGGTGAAGCTCTTCAGCACCGAAAGCGTCATGCGCTTCGGGCGCGATGCCGGCGGTGGCTCGAAGCCCCAGGCATAGGCCGCGAGTGAGCCGAACTCGGCGCGCAACTCGATCACACGCTTGGCGTTGTTGATGGTCGACTCGATCTTGCCGCGGTGCCGCACGATGCCGGTGTCGGCCAGCAGGCGGTCGATGTCGCTCTGCTTGAAGCGGGCCACGTGCTCGGCATCGAAGTTGGCAAAGCCGCGGCGAAAGTTCTCGCGCTTGTTCAGGATGGTGAGCCAGCTCAGCCCGGCCTGAAAGCCCTCGAGGCAAATCTTCTCGAACAGCCGCCGGTCGTCGGTGACGGGGAAACCCCATTCGTGGTCGTGATAGTGCTGGTAAGCCTGCGAGGCCTCGCACCAGGCGCAACGGTGTGCGCCGTCGGGGCCGGCGAACAGCCCCGGAGAAAGCTTGGATTTTGACATGGCCCGCGACTCTACAGCCGGCCCGAGCAGCCCGGCACGCCGCAGCGGCAGCGCAGCCGGCCCTGGTGGTGCGTCTCGCCGTAGTCGACGGTGATCTCCTCGCCCATGGCCACGTCGCGCATCGCATAGAACTCCACCCGCCCCTGCCGAACGCGCAGCGTCGCATTGGGCCGGCACGAATGGTTGGCGAAGCGCAGTGCGTCGGTCGACTGCGACGCATCGATCGCGCGCCGCTCCGACACGGCAATGATCATGATGCGCGGCAGCCCCTTGGCACGCGTGCGCGCTTCCTGCGCGCTGATGGACTCGCCACGGATCTCGCCGATCTTGCGCCGCGCCGGGATGGCCTCGGCCGCAAACGCGCCCTGCCCGTCGATGGCGCTCGTGCGCACGTCCAACGCGAATCGCTTCGGCGTGGCGCGTGTCGGCGCCTCGGAATCGGAACCCGATTCGGGTGGCAAGAAGCTGAGTTGCGGCACGGAAGCGATTGTCGCGTCAAGGCGGCCGCGCCAACGATCGGCGCACAAAGTCACGCTTGCCTGTACCGATGGACGAAGTGGCGCGCAGAACGCTTGCTTTTCCATACATGTCGCGCCGCAGCGACCGATAGTCTTGGCATCAGCGTGAATGCAAGGCAGGACACCATGAACCGCACCCACACACAAGCCGCCAACCCACTCGCCCGCTACCCGGGCCCGGCACAGCACGATGCCATCGAGTGGGAAGAGCTGCCCTCGCTCGCACCCCGCATGGTGCCGATGGACCTGCGGCCCGCGGCCCGCGTCAGGCCGATCGTAATGCGCACGCAGGCCACCGACTTCAACACCGCCTGGGGCGTGACGATGCCGGCCCACCTGGACACGGTGGCGCAACCCGCGATGTTCGAAGAGGCCATCAGCGGCCTCGTCACGCGCGAGGTCGACGAGCCCGAGCTCTTCAAGCACTTCTTCGGGTAGATAGAGCCCCCCAGTCGCTTCGCTCCTGCCCCCGAGGGACGCCCACGCTATGCCCGGGAGACCCGTGCATGCGTCGTTGCTTGATGGGCACTTCGCGTTGCTTGTGCGTGCGCTTCACTCGAACCTGAACGGCGCCTCCAACTCGCCGGCGCGCAGCGTTCAGAATCCGGGCCTCCCCCAGCCTGTACTGATGCCGATGGACATTGATCCGCTCGAAATTGCCAAAGTCAAAGATGAAGCGGAGCGCCCTGCTCGGCACCGCTGGTTGAACCCGGCGGTGGGTGTGGCCGTCGCACTGCTCGCCACCTTCATGGGCATCTGCAAGGTCAAGGACGACAACATCGTGCAGGCCATGCAGCAGGCGCAGGCGGACAAGATCGATCACTGGTCGTTCTACCAGGCGCGCAACCTGCGCGAAGAGCTGGCGAAGGCCACGGTGGTGCAGCTGCGGCTGCAGGCTGCCGACCGTGCGACCGACAAGCAGGCCCCGTATCAGGACGCCATCACGCGCTACGAACAACTGGCCAAGGAGCAGGCCACGAAGAAGGAAGAGCTGCGCAGCCAGGCCGCCAAGGACCAGGAGACCTACGACGCGCTCAACTTCCACGACGACCAGTTCGACCTGTCCGATGCCTTGATCGCCATCGCCATCTCGCTGCTCGCCATCACCTCGCTCACGCAGTTGCGGTGGCTCTACGGCCTGAGCATGGTGCCGGCCGCCTTCGGCGTGATGATGGGCTTGGCCGGGCTGGCGGGCTGGGGCCTGCACCCGACCGCGCTCATCAAGCTGCTGAGTTAGGGCGACGCTGAACGAGTCCCTGCGAGGCGGCGCGCCTCGGTTTGGGATGGGCTGCAAGGCGCAAAGCGCAGCGATACCCGCAGGTATCGCGAGCATTTGCAACGCCGTAGACCGCCCAAAGCGAGGATGCGCCGTCCGCAAGGGACTTGTTCAGCGTTGCCTTCGTTCAGAGTTGAATCTCGGCGTGGCCCACGCCGTCGAACGCCACGCTGACGTGTTCACCGGCATGCGCCTCCAGAGCGCCGCACCAGGTGCCCGTGGTCACCACCGTGCCGGCGGGCAGTGTGTCGCCGTCGCGGGTGGCGTGGCGCAGCCAGGCCGGCAGCACCCAAGTCGGGTCGCCGCATGAATGCGTGCCGCGGAATTCGCTGACCCGCTCGCCGATCTGCACGCGGCAGGGCTGGGCCAGCCAGTCGCGCGCAGCGAACGGCACCCACTCGCCCAGTACCAGCGCGCCATGCGACTGCAGGTCGGCCAGGCGCAGCAGCGCCGGTGCCTTGAAGTTCTGCTTCCAGCGCGAGTCCACCACCTCGATCGACACCGTCATCGCATCGATCAACGCGGCCGCGCTCTCCATGTCCAGCGTGGCGGCCAGCGCCGCGTCGACCGAACGGCCCAGGCGCAACGCGATCTCGGCCTCGATGACGCGCCAGTTGAACGGCCAAGCCCTCGCATCCGCAGGGCTGGCCCACACGCCCGCCGGCGGCAAGGGTGCGTGCGTCATCACCGCGGAGCGTGAAGCACCGCCCGACTTCCAGTGGACCGGCACGCCTGCGTCGAACCAGCCCAGCTCATTGGCCACCGCCGCCTGGACGAGGTAGCCGTCATCGGCGGTGTTCACGGCTTGCGGCAGCGCAGCATCGTCGCTGACGCCACCGCTGCGGCGCGCTTGGACCAGGGCATCAATCACGGCATCGACGGAAGCGGGCATGGGTTCTCCTGGGGTTTCGGCCAGCGATCTTCGCAGAGGATTTCACAGGTTCGACGCGACCTGTAAGACCTGACAGCTGCGGCAACTCGAGGGTGCAAGGCCTAATGAATGCATAACGAGGACGGGAGGCGCGCTTGCAGTACCCATGCGCCGAGGGTGATTTGTTTTCATTCAGGCCAGGGTCCCGCATGCGTGTACTCATCATTGAAGACCTGCCCGTCAACATGCTGTTGACGGTCGCGATCCTGGAGCGTGCGGGGCATCAGCCTATCGAGGCTGAGACCGCCGCCCGGGGCATCGCGTTGGCACGCGAAGAGCGGCCCGATGCGATCCTGATGGACATCCAGCTGCCCGACATGGACGGTTTGGCTGCCACGCGCCTCATCAAGGCCGACGCCGATCTGCAAGACATCCCCGTCATCGCGCTGACCGCTTTCGCGATGAAAGGCGACGAAGAAGCGATGCGCGCTGCCGGCTGCGACGGCTACGTCACCAAGCCGATCCGCTACCGCGAGTTCCTGCAGGAGCTCGACAACGTGGTGGCCTTGTCGCGCCGCGCTGCCAGCTGAACACTCCACGCACGCGCACTGTCGGACGGCTCCCACAGTACGCAAGGGCCGGCGCCGACTGACGCGCAACGGCTGCGCTCCTATGCTGCGCACCAAAGTCCCCGCATCCAGGAGCACAGCATGCCCAGACTCCCAGACCTCACCGTCTCGCCAGTGGGTCTGCCGACGAGCGAGCCTGGCCCACCTCCGCTTGCGGCCCCGAGGTCAACGTCATGAGCCTCTCAACGGTCTGGCGCTTGGCAAAAGAGGCCGCGTCCTCGTGGAGCGACGACTACGCACCCAGCATGGGGGCCGCACTCGCCTACTACACCACCTTCTCGGCTGCGCCGTTGATCCTGATCGTGGTCTCAGTCGCCGGCCTGGTGTTCGGTCAGGAAGCAGCGCGCGGCGAGATCTTTGCGCAGCTGCGCGGCCTGATCGGCGAGCAAGGCGCCGTCGCGGTCGAAGGTCTGCTGCAAAGCGTCTCCAAACCCAAGGACGGCGCGCTGGGCACGGTGATCGGCATCGTCGTGCTGCTGATCGGCGCGACCACCGTCTTCGCGGAGCTGCAAGACGCGCTCGACCGCATCTGGCGCGCACCGGCACGCACGCGCAGCAGCGGCCTGTGGACCTTGATTCGCGCGCGGGTGCTGTCCTTCGGCATGATCCTCGGCATCGGCTTCCTGCTGATGGTCTCGCTGGTGGTGAGTGCGGCGCTGTCGGCCCTGGGCAACTGGTGGGCGCCTCTCTTCGGCGGCTGGGAGCTGCTGCTGCAAGGCGTCAACCTGCTGGTGAGCTTCGCACTCATCACCGTCATCTTCGCGTTGATCTACAAGATCATGCCGCGCGCACGCGTCGAGTGGCGCGACGTGTGGATCGGCGCTTCGGTGACCGCCCTGCTCTTCAGCATCGGCAAGTCGCTGATCGGCCTGTACATCGGGCGCAGCGGTGTCACCTCGGGTTTCGGTGCCGCCGGCTCGCTGGCCGTGCTGCTGGTGTGGGTCTACTACTCCGCACAGATCTTCCTGCTGGGCGCCGAGTTCACCTGGGTCTATGCCCACAGCCACGGTTCGCGCCAGGGTCAGGCCCTGCCGCCGCAAGAGACGCCCAGCCGGACGCACGACAACCTGCCGGCCCGCCCGTCGTTCGATGAACCCGATTCGCAACGTGCAAAGGCTCAACCTCGACTCGTCGCGCGCGAAGCGGATCGGCCAACTCAGGCCGAGGGCGGGCCTCGACAGAAGCGCTCGTGATCCAGGCCGGTCTCGGCCCTGCTACTTGGCCTCGGTTCCGCGATGTTGAGGCCGGTCCTGCGCCAGCCACAGGCTGTTCTGGAAGACCCCGAAAAGGCTGTTCGGTGGCCGACGCTCCTCGGCCAGGTCCTGCTCGTCGACTTCGACGCACAGCAGCGCAAAGTCCATCTCGCCGATGACCACGCTCAACGCGCGAGGCTGCTGAAAATCAGGTGCCAGGTAGAGCGGGCTGACGCGGTCGCTCAACACATTGGCCGCACCCGACACATGCACCAGCTTGCCCGTGCCGGCATTGAGGACGGTCAGCATCACGTTCGAGTCGCGTGCGATGTCACTTGCGACGCCACGGCCCTTCGGAATCACGAACCAGAGGTGAGCGCCGTCTTCGGAGCACGTGCCCACACGCAGCTTGCGCGAACGCGGCACCCCGCTGGTGGTCAGCGTCGTGATCACACAGTTCTTGCCAGGCGCAAACAGGCCATTCGATTCGCGGCCGAAGAGAAACGACAGGGGCGTCATGCAGAAATTCCGAAGGTGCCCAAATAGGGCAATCGGTGTTCCGGGTCATGACTCCTGCGTGTCGCTCACAGACCGTGCAATCGCTGCTGAAAAAGTAACCGATGGCCCAGCAACGACCGCAGCAAAGCCTCAGGCCATCACGCCATCGGCCTTCAACAGCGTTTCGAGGCATTGCTCGCGAATGCCGTAGAACTGCTTGATCTCGGCAATCTGCGCCAGCACCTCGCCGGCAGGCTTGGGTTGCGCCCGCTTCACCGCGAGGATCATCTTGTTCTTGTTGGTGTGTTCGAGCGAGATGAACTCGAACACTTGCGTGTCGTAGCCGCTCGCATCGAGCAACAGCGCGCGCAGGCCGTCGGTCAGCATCTCGGCCTCTTGCCCCAGGTGCACGCCGTGCTGCAGGATCGGCCGCAACGGGTGGGGGCTCAGCAGCTGCGGGCGGATCTGCTTGTGGCAGCAGGGCGAGCACATGATGATGTCGGCCTCAGCGCGAATGCCGAGGTGAATCGCGTAGTCGGTCGCCACGTCGCAGGCGTGCAGCGCGATCATCACGTTCAGCGCGGCGGGCTGGTAGCTGCGCACGTCGCCCTCTTCGATGCGCAAGCCGTCGATGCCGAGCTTGGCGATGGCCTGGTTGCACAGCCGCACCATGTCGGGCCGCAGCTCCACGCCGGTGACTTGCGCGTCCACACCCTTGGCCTCGCGCAGCCAGTCATGGATGGCAAAGGTGAGGTAGCCCTTGCCCGAGCCGAAGTCGATCACGTTCAGCTGCTTCGCATCTGCCAGGCGCGACGAGGCCAGCGCATGCGCGAACACCTCGACGAACTTGTTGATCTGCTTCCACTTGCGCGACATCGCCGGGATCAGCTGATGCTGCGCCGTCGTGACGCCGAGTTCGGTGAGGAACGGGCGGTCGACCTCCAGCCAGCGCTGCTTTTCGCGGTCGTGCGTGGCCGGCGCATCGACAGCCTGCTCGGCCTTGCCCACATGCACGGTGCACTGGCCCTTCTTGCTGATCGACAGCTGCCACTCTTCGTCGCGCGTGTGCAGGTGCGCGTTGCGAAACACCGCACCCAGCAGCTCGCCGAGTGTGGCCACACCTTCGGCAAGCGAGAAGTTCTTGGTGATGTCACGCGTCTTGTGTGTGTAGACCAGCGACAGCGCCGCCTCACCACGCAACACCACCTGCCGCGCCGTCACGCGTAGCAACTCGTCGGGCGCGCGCTGCGGCTTGGCGAGCACCAGGCGGGCGAAGCTGCCGTCGTCGAGGCTGGTCTCGAAACGCGAGAAGAAGCGCGCAAACGCCGGGTCAGCAGCAAGGTCGTGGGTGGGATTCATGGCGAGATGAAACAGGGGCGTCGAATTGTCGTCCACCATGTCAAGCCCTTGCTGGCGACACGCGAGAATGGCAGTCGCCATGCCCACCGCCCCCGCGAAGAAAGCCCGCGCCAAACCGCGCCGCAAAGCCGCGGCGAAAGCCACTGCCACGCCGCGCTCCCACCATTACCACGTCTACGTCATCGAGCTCGCCGACCAGGTCTGGAACAACACGCGCTTCCGCGCCGCCAACCCCGACTACCAACTCGGCAAACCCTTCGTCTACGTCGGCATGACCGGCCTGGACCCGGATGTGCGCTTTGACAAGCACAAAGCCGGCATCCAGTCGAACCGCTTCGTCTTCGACCACGGCCTGCGCCTGTTGCCGCAGCTCTACGAGGTCTACAACCCGATGCCGTACGACGGGGCGCGCGACATGGAGGTGGAGCTCGCGATCGGCCTGCGTGAAAAAGGCTGGGGTGTCTGGCAAGCGTGAACTTGCCTGGCGCTCCAGCTAGCCCCGCGGGCTGAACGTCCGCGGAAACACCACGGCGCGGCCACGGTCCTTCAGCCGATACCCCATCGGCGGCCGGTTGGAATCGCTCTCCACCACGCCCACCTCGGCCAGAAAATCGGCCGCCATCATGCGGGTGCGGAACCCGCTCTTGTCCACCGGCCGGTCGAGCACGATCTCGTACATGCGCTGCAGCTGCGGCAGCGTGAACGGCTCGGGCAGCAGGAAGGCCGGCAGCGAGGTGTACTCGACCTTGCTTCTCAAACGCTCCACCGCCGCCGCCAGGATCTCGGCATGGTCGAACGCGAGGCGCGGCTTCTTCAGCAAGCCATCGACCTCGAACCACGCGACATCGGCCGCATTGGCGCCCTTGTTGAGCGCGACACCATCACCCGGAATGAGCGCGAAGTACGCATGTGTGGCCGACCACCCGCGCGGGTCGCGGGCCGCGCTGCCCCAGCTGCCCAGCTGCTCGAGGTAGGGGCTCTGGACGTTGGTCTTCTCCTGCAGCTTGCGCAGGGCGCAGGCCACCAGGTCGGCGTCAAGGCCCACATTCACAAAGCCGCCCGGCAAGGCCCACGCGCCGGGGTACGGCTCATCGTCCGCGGTGGGCCGCTTCACCAGCAGCACCTGCAGCGCATCCTCGCGCACGGTGAAGATCACCACGTCGACGGTGGTGAACGGCCGGGCGAAGTCGCGTGGTTGGGAAGCGGCGCGCCGGTTCACGTCTTGGTCAAGCCCAGAAAGTGATCCAGCATGTGGAAGTGGTCGTCATGGAACCGGTCTTCCAGTGCCGACAGCTTCTCGACCGGCACCCACTCCACCGCTTGAGCGTCGTCGTCGGCCTGCACTTCGGGCAGCTCGCGGTCGCCGAGGTCGAAGTAATGCGCATGAGTAATCGTGCGGCCACGCAGACTGCGGTCGGGGTGGTCGAACACAGCGGCTTCGACGAGGCTGTGGCGCATGGTCAGGTCGAGCAGCGTGAGGTGGGTTTCTTCCTTCAGCTCGCGCAGGCACGACTGGTAGGCCGTTTCGCGCTGCTCGATGAAGCCGCCCGGCACGGCCCACAGGCCGCGGCCCGGTGCACGGCCACGCTGGATCAGCAGCACGCGGCCGGCGCACTTCACCACCGCGTCCACCGTCACGAAGACCGGCGGGTACGGGGCGCTCGCCCATTCGGCGCGGTACTTGCGCAGCTGCGCCCACTCCTCGGCGAGCGCCGCGAAAAACGGCAGCGACACCCAGGCGCGGATGAAGGCCAGCGTGCTGGCGGGCGCCTGATCGGTCAGCGCGGCGAGCGTGGGCTCGATCGCATCAGCGGCCGACGAGAACAAGGCATCGCGCAGGTGGGTTCCGTCGGCCGCGGGCACGCGATCGACCGAGATCACCGTCCAGCTGCTGAAGGCGCGCAGGTACTCGCTGGTCGCGTCCTTGTAGTGGCCGACGAGGGCCACGCTCTTGGTGTTGCCACCGCCCATCGCTTCCACGCCGGCGTGCACGGCCTTCACCCAGCGTGACTCGTCGTAGTAGTCGCGCACCGGCAGAAAACCCACCCGCTCGCGCTCTTCGGGCGTGAGCGTCAGGCGGACCATCTCGGCACGCTCCTGCCAGCTGAACGGGTTCTTCGGCGTGCGCGCCTGGTGCGCCGAGCCGATCACCAAAATGACTTGCGGCGCGACCGACAACGCGTGCCGCAGCAGGGCCAGGTGGCCGTTGTGGAAGGGCTGGAAACGGCCGACGTAGACCGCGACGTCGTGGCTTGGGGTCATGGGCATCCTCTCACCCTCTCAGACGTGTTTGGCAGCGATCGGCATCTGCCGGCCGGTGCCGAAGGAGCGTGCGCGCACGCGGATGATCGGCGGCGACTGGCGGCGCTTGTATTCGTTGCGGGCGATCATTCCGCGAATGCGTTCAACCAACGCATTGCCTGTCGCATCCGCGCGCTGGCGCTCCACGAAGGCGGTGGCCTGGTCGTACTCCCACACGGCCAGCCGCTTGCCCTCGATCAGAACCTTCAGGATCTCATCGAGCACTGGGTACGGTGGCAGGCTGTCGGTGTCGACCTGCCCAGGTGCCAGCTCGGCCGAGGGCGGCTTGTCGATCACGGCCTGCGGGATGAGTTCGCGCCCGGCCGCCTCGTTCACGTAGGCCGACAGGGCGAACACCTCCGTCTTGTACAGGTCACCGAGCAGCCCGAGGCCGCCGTTGGTGTCGCCGTACAGCGTGCAGTAGCCGACTGACAGCTCCGACTTGTTGCCGGTGGTCAGCAGCAGGTGGCCGAAGTGGTTGCTGTATTCCATCAGCACCGTGCCGCGGATGCGCGCCTGCAGGTTCTCGAGCGGCAGGCCCTTGAGCGGCGTGCCGAAGCTGGCCTCGAACTGCCGCGTGTAGACGTCGACGGCTTCCTTGATCGGGTGCGTGTGCAGCGTGATGCCGAGGTTGCGGCACAGCGTGACCGAATCGTCCACCGACCCCGAGGACGAGAACGACGACGGCATGGTCACGCCGACCACGTTCTCGGGGCCGAGCGCCTGCACGGCGAGGGCCAGGGTGAGTGCGCTGTCGATGCCGCCCGACGAGCCGACCACCACCTGGCGAAAGCCGCAACGCCGCGCGTAGTCGCGCAAGCCCAGCACGATCTGCGCTTGGTAGAACGCGAGCGTCGGCAGGCCCTTCGGGTCGACCGCGGGCAGCGCATCGCCATTGCCCCCGAGGAAGCGGCCGTTCTCGAAGCGCAGCGTCGTCACGTCTTCGACGAAGCGCTGTGCTTCGTAGACGACACCGCGATCAGGCTGCACCGCGAACGAGGCACCATCGAACACGATCTGGTCCTGCCCGCCGATCTGGTTCACGTAGAGGATGGGCAGGCCGTGGCGCTTGCTCGCATCACCGAACACCTGGTGGCGCTGCTCGCGCTTGCCCACGTTCGACGGGCTCGCGTTGATGGACACCACCAGGTCGGGCGAGGCGTCGGCCATGCGGGTGAACGGGTTCACCAGGTAATCGAGGCCTTCGTCGTTCCAGCCGTCTTCGCAGATCATCAACCCGACCTGCGCGTCTCCGATACGCAGCACGCGCGCCACGTCGGGCCCGGGCTCGAAGTGGCGGTGCTCGTCGAACACGTTGTAGGTGGGGAGCAGCTGCTTGGCGTAGCGCAGCACGATCTCGCCGGCCTTGATGACGATCAGCGCGTTGTACAGCTGCTTGCCCGGTCCGGTGCGCGGCACCGGCGCGCCGATCACCCAGTGCAGGCCGCGCAGCTGGCGCGACGCGTTCTGCAGGCTTTCGATGCCGGCGGCCACGCGGTCCATGAAGAGCGGCTCGTCGAGCAGGTCGCCGGGGTAGTAGCCGGTCAGTGACAGCTCGGAGAAAACGATCAGGTCCGAGCCATCGACGGCGGCCTGCTGCGCCGCGGCGATCATCTTCTGGGCGTTGCCTTCGATGTCGCCGACGAAGTAGTTCAGTTGGGCAATGGTGAGTTTGAGCATCACGACTCCTTCACGTCCTGTCTTTCAGACTTCTTTCACATGGAACACCTGCCGCAGGTAGGCGAGGAAGGTCTCGTCCGTGCACATGGTCTTGCCGGGCGAGTCCGACAGCTTGGCCACCGGCTGGCCGTTGCAGTGGGTCAGCTTCATCACGATGTTGAGCGGCTTCAGGCCCACGTCGTTGCTGAGCGAGGTGCCGATGCCGAAGCCGAGTTGCGTGCGGTCGGCAAAGTGGCGGTAGATGGAGAACGCGGTCGGCAGGTTGAGCCCGTCGGAGAACACCAGGCGCTTGGTGTGCGCGTCGATGCGCAGTTTCTGGTAGTGCGCCAGCGCCTTCTCGCCCCACACGATGGGGTCACCCGAATCGTGGCGCAGGCCGTCGAAGAGCTTGGCGAAGTAGAGGTCGAAGTCCGCGATGAAGGCGTCCATGCCGACCACGTCGGTGAGCGCCACGCCCAGGTCGCCGCGGTACTCCTGCACCCAGTCTTCGAGCGCCACCTTCTGGAAGTCGCGCAAGCGCACGCCGAACGACTGATACGCCTGCAGGTACTCATGCGCCATGGTGCCGATGGGCACGAGGCCGAGCGTGCGCGCCAGGTGCACGTTCGAGGTGCCCTTGAAGAACTGCGGCACGGCGTCTCGCAAGGTGCTCACCACCTCGGCATGCCACTCGCCGCTGTAGCGGCGGCGGATGCCGAAGTCGAAGAATTCGAAGGGGTGGGCGCGCTGCGGTTCGGTGCCGAACGCCCTCAGCAGTGCCACCTTCGCCTGCAGGCGCTCGCGGCCCTGCGCCAGTGCGGTGGCGGCATCGAAGCGGCGGAAGTACAGCTCGTTGACCATGGCCAGCACATAGATCTCGAAGCCCATCACGTGCACCTGCGGGCCCTCGACCACGATCTCCAGGTGCGGCCCGTTCGCCGTGGCACGGATGAAGCGCCGCTGGAAACGGAAGATGCGCAGGAAGTCGACGAAGTCGGCCTTGATGAAACGCAGCCCCCCCAGGTAAGCCAGCTCGTCTTCGCTGAATGACAGGCTGCACAGGTGGTCGAGCTGCGCGTTCACTTCGGGCAGCAGCTCGGCCAGCGGGTACGCCGTCTCGTTGCGGCAGACGAAGCGGTATTCGGTTTGCGCCTGCGGGTGGCCGTGCAGCAGC
>Ga0307515_10001628_pt1 | contig 49967 bp, 35 predicted proteins | sample 17_EM_MG_FD_194513 | JGI IMG/M metagenome (GOLD analysis project Ga0307515, IMG submission 194513) | Populus trichocarpa ectomycorrhiza microbial communities from riparian zone in the Pacific Northwest, United States - 17_EM | ecosystem: Host-associated > Plants > Roots > Unclassified | place... | reverse complement strand
CGCAAAACGAACACTATTCTATTCATTGAATTGATTATTCAACATGACCACCAACGGCACCAACTCCTTCGTGCAGACTAAGCTCTTCATCAACAACGAGGTATTTACCCCTCCTTATACACCCATTGGCTCTTTATCACATGTTACCTAGAACTGACAAACATACAGTATGTCGACGCTAAATCTGGCGAGACTCTCAGCGTCTACAACCCAGACGATGAATCGCTCGTTGCGGAAGGCATCCAAGTTGCTAGCGAGGCCGACGTTGACGCCGCCGTAGATGCCGCAGAGGCAGCTTTCAAAGGGCCGTGGTCCAAATGGACCGGTGTTCAAAGAGCGGCGGTCATGCAAAAGATGGCTGACCTTATTGAGAAGCATGCGAATGACATAGCACCTCTCGAGACCAAGGCAATGGGAATGCCTCTGAACGTTGCCCTGTTTTGTGTGAAGATGTCTGCGGATATTTTCCGATGTAAGTGGAGAGTGGACACTGATATGAGTTAATTGATGCTTATCTCGAGGTAGACTACGCCGGCTGGACGGATAAGATTGCTGGAGAGCAGTACCCTGCAGAGGATGGCGTGTATAAGATTGTGCAGTATGAGCCTCTCGGTGTATGCGCCGGCATCGGTGCCTGGAACGCGTCGACACTATTCTTCAGCTTCAAGACTGCCGCAGCTGTTTGTACTGGAAACACGGTAAGCATAAACATCTTATTACCTAGTGCTCCCAACCCTATCGCTTGGAGTTTGTGACACAATCTAACATGTTGTTGCTTGCAGTCAATTTACAAAGGCTCTGAAAAGTCGCCGCTAGGTGTTTTATCTCTAGGTGCACTGGCGAAGGAAGCTGGCTTCCCTCCAGGAGTTGTCAATATTGTTACTGGAGATGGACGGACGGGTGCCATGTTGGCCTCTCACATGAAGATCAATAAGATTAGCTTTACTGGGTCAGGATTCGCAGGAAAGAAGGTACAAGAGTTGGCCGCCAAGAGCAATCTCAAGCGTGTCACTCTGGAGCTTGGGGGGAAGTCACCGTCAATCATCTTTGAAGATGCTGATATTGAGAACGCACTAACTCAGTAAGTCCATAAGCCCTTAAACCCTCTAAGAATCTTGCTAATGGGATGCATGAAGCCACTCTTCGAACTTCCTTTTCAACACTGGCCAGGCTTGCATCGGTACGTCTTTATCTTCCTAGTATTTGCAGAATACTTTTATTAACACCTTTCACTAGCATCATCGCGTACGTTTGTCCATGAATCCATTGCACCTAAATTCATCGAAGCCCTCAAAGCCCGTTATGAAACCGCAAGCAACGGCATTGGTGTCCCCATGGAGGCCACGACATTCTTCGGCCCGCTGGCAGATAAGAAGCAATTTAACCGTGTGATGGAATTTTTGGAAATCGGGAAAACCGAGGCCGAGCTTATCACTGGCGGCAAGCGCAAAGGCACGAAGGGTTACTATGTGGAGCCGACTATCTTCCTCAACCCGAAGGAGGATGCGAGGATCTACAGGGAAGAGATTTTCGGACCTGTCATTGCCATCAAGACTTTCAAGACGGAGGATGAGGTGGTTGAAATGGCGAATGACACAAGCTACGGCCTTTCATGTGAGTATGCCGAAGAGCTAAACGGATGTCGATAACTGACCGATAACGTAGCTTGTGTCTATACCAATTCTATTAGCCGTGCCCTGCGAGTCGCTTCGAAGCTTGAAGCCGGTGCTGTGAACATTAACACATCTCATGTCTTTGCCCTCGATGTTCCGTTTGGAGGCAAAAAGCAGAGTGGGTTAGGAAGAGAGGCGGGCCGTGCAGGCGTAATGACCTACTTGGAGTCCAAGACGGTTTTGATCAAGTAAGTGGTCCCTAGAGCCAGATAATAATCTGACGTATAGTTCTGAGCTGACTGAATGGCAGTATGGCTGTATAATTTCTACGCAGAATCGAAGACTGATAAGCAAGAGGGTGAAGCGAGTCAACCTCCTGGGAAGAGCTGAAATTCTTGTGAAATACCCGTGATTTTCAAACCAAAACGAAGGCAGTGTATGAATTTAAAAAATGACCTGTGCATGTTTGCTTTGTTTTGGGGGGGGGGGGGTCACTAACCTGAATGACTTGAAAATCTCATCTTTTGTTCCAAAGCTCGCTTCTGTCAATTTCTATCAATTGGGGCAATTAGTCAAAGCAATGAGAATGTGATTTGATCCTTGCACCTCAATCATACCCAGTATTTGTCTCCCTTTGGGAGAAGCTTGTACTGCCTATATTACCATACAACACCACCTGCACACAATAGCTTTTGAAGTATGATCTCCATCGTCTGAGGGGTGAACAATCTGCGTTTGGGATTGTAGTTGGGGAGGGCGGAGAATGCGGAATTAATCTAGACAAAGGATTCAAGACGCGTAAGGTATGTGTGAATTTCCGTTGTTCGCGGAGCCTAGGACGCACACTGGTGTCTAATAGCTTCAATGCGGGGGATTTCCGCGGGAACTATGCCAAGTTAACGTAACTGTAAAAGGCAGGTACAGCCATACGCAAGCCAATCCCCCACAAGCTAGCCCCTTACCCACATAGATGAACTCTCCGCTAACTACTGATTTATAGCATCAAAGAGCCCGTGATCAGAGTGACAACGTCAATCAGGCTAACGAGTCGTAGTCACACACCCTTGCAATGGCCCCTCTTAAACGCATACTAAGGAGAACATCAGACGAGGTAAGAAGGTCCATGCGAGCCAGGCTTCTAGATTCCCCCGAAAAGTCGCTGATTGTGGTCTTTAGTCTTTTCCATAACTTTATCTTTCTTTGTACTCAAGCTTTGAGCTTTCAGGGTGTCTTACTAGTCCGGAATTTTGAGGCGATGAAATGCACTATGGCCCGCAAATTCTAGCCCGAAGGTTGTGATACCGGAGGATGAACGGGCTAAAAGCAAGAAATACCGGGATCGGTGCTCATACATAAGGCCGCGAGCTATGCCCCTCAAACCCGGAGTACCTGGATCTGTTATACTCTTCCACTTCTGAATTCATTACCTCAACATGACACCTCATCCTTTGAGCACGCTCTCTGTTGAGGAAACCCGTCGGGCAAGAGACGTAATCCTTGCAGCACACCATGACGTAGTCGTTGATTTCCAAGAAATTTATCTCCAGGAGCCTGTGAAGGAAGAGCTCAAGAAGTATCTGGATCTGGAACACTCCGCTCGCCTCTCGCCAACGTCCCCCCGCCCGCCCCGTCTTGCGAAATGCCAATATGATATCACTGGCGTGAACAAGATAGTGGAGTACTACGAATCTATTGTCGACGTCAACTCGAAAAGATGCATCAAACATGAGGTCGTCGGGGAGCAGCACCATGCAGCTTTGACCCTATGGGAATTCGAAACTTTGGTCAATGTCTGCAAAGCATCACCGTTGTTTCAAGCTGCCATTGCCGAATTCAAACTACCCGAAGGTTTTGAAGTGATAGTGGAACCATGGCCGTATGGCGGATTAGACCTAGGAGAGGAAAATCGACGTTATTTCCAAGGGTTATGCTTTGCCCAGAATACTCGTTCCAAAAATCCAGACTCAAATTTCTACGCATACCCTCTGCCCCCTATCCCAATTATGGACGCCCACAAGAAAGAAATCATTCGCATCGACAAGCTTGCCACTGGAGGGAAAGGTGACGGTCTGAATGAAAAGACGCATTCAGAAAGGATCATCGACCATTGTCGAACATCCGAATACGTACCCGAACTTTTGGAAAATGGGACGCGGAAAGACCTGAAACCTCTTAATGTTCTACAGCCGGAAGGGCCGTCCTTCAAAGTCACCAACGAGTCTCTCGTCGAGTGGCAGAAGTGGAGGTTTAGGGTCTCTTTCAATCCACGAGAAGGAGCAGTCATTCACGATGTGCACTACGATGGAAGGAGTGTACTCTACCGGCTAAGTATCAGTGAGATGACCGTACCATACGCTGACCCCCGACCACCATTCCAACGCAAACAAGCTTTCGACTTTGGCGATGGTGGTGCTGGAAACTGCGCCAACAACCTTTCTCTGGGCTGTGATTGTTTAGGTGTAATCAAATACTTTGACGGCGTTATCATCGGGTCCAACGGAGAACCTAGGGTTCATCCTAATGTGATCTGTTTGCACGAGCAGGACAATGGGATTAGCTGGAAGCATACCAACTGGCGAACCGGCCGTGCCGTTGTGACTCGAAGCCGTGAACTGGTTGTCCAGTTCATCATCACCCTAGCCAACTACGAATACGTTTTCGCTTTCAAGTTCGATCAATCCGGAGGCATCACAATAGAAGTAAGGGCCACTGGCATTGTCAGTGTTGTCAACATTGACCCTGGAAAGACAAGTGACTACGGCAACGTAGTGTCTGGTGGCATTCTTGCTCAGAACCATCAACATATCTTCTGTGCACGGATCGATCCCGCTATCGATGGACATAGCAATACCGTTTTACATGAGGAATCGCACACTATGCCGTGGGACAAGGAGACAAACCCGAGTGGAAACTTTTACAAAGTACAAAAGACAATCATTGAGCACTCTGCTGGTTTAGATGCATCGCCGCAGCATAACCGGACATTTAAGATCATCAACCCAAATAAGAAGAACCCCGTTAGCGGCAACCCTGTGGGATATAAATTCGTACCGCCACCCACCCAAAAGATTCTAGCTTCTCCGGGTTCAATTCAGTCCCAGCGGGCATTGTTCGCCCGTCACCATGTTTGGGTCACCAAGTACAGAGATAACGAACTCTATGCCGGAGGTAGGTTCACCATGCAGAGTCAGCTTGAGGTTGATGGCGTTGCGGATGCGGCCAAGCGAAATGACCCAATCACAAATGAGGATGTGGTCCTCTGGAGTGTCTTTGGCCTTACCCACAACCCCCGTGTTGAGGACTGGCCCGTCATGTAAGCCTTGTCTTCGCTAGCGATTCCTTGGGATTCAATTTACTGATGTCATACAGGCCCGCAGATATCTTCCAATTAAACTTCCGACCCTCAGACTTCTTTACCGCAAACCCGTCCATAGATGTGCCCTCGAATAAGAATAGGTCATCGCAGCTAGTAATAAATAGCTCTTGCTGTTCGGAAAGGGGGAAGCTGTGAGTAGGGGGAGGGTTTCTTGGGTAAGCCTCTGATGACTGTATTCCAACTGTATATAATTACACCAACAAAATGAATTTTTGATACTTCTTTGTAGAATTTGTTTCTTGGTTGTATTCCCTAGCAGATTGAGGCCTAGGTATCCCTTATAACGTTGAGACCCTGCGGGCAGGCGGTCCGTGCATAAAACCAGAATCGAAACAACGCGTACATCTATATAGATTTTAATTAATTACACTATTACCATGCCTTATATCGAGCGACTCAACTCTAAGGATTAAGCCTGTATATCAATTTTGTATAAGAATTAAGTAATATCAAAAACTTTAAATTCCTAAGCACGAGTCCTTAATTGATTGGTTACCTATTATCGATAACCGATAACCGCAGGGCCCATTTCAACGTTGTGAGGGATAGGGGGATAATAGGGGATGGCCGCATCGCGAGTGAGCCTTTCAAAGAGGACGACGATATTCTTGGACAGGAAGGCGGAGAGGGAGTAGGTATAAGGGGAGAGGAAGGTGTCTTGAGGAAATTACATTTGTGTAAAGTTTTTGTGGAAGGAAATGGAAGGGGAAAGCGGTGGTTGTAAGTATTGTTTGAGCGCAGAGATTGCATAGATTAAGCACGACACTCTGCCCATAGGAACTGAACTAAACTGAGAGTATTTGGAATGAAACTGATTTTTCTGGAATCTTATGTTGATAAACCCTACCACAGCGAAGAATGTCTGATCCCACCCATAATATGCACCAGTACCAAACTGCAGCTTCCAGATGCTCGGCCATTCCCGACGACCTCTAGGGCACACAAGCCGACAATAATGCTAACGACAGACGGATGATTGAAGGCGATCAACTCGCTCAAGGGGAGTATCCTGATGAGATTGACGATGACCAAGAGGAATTACAGGCGCTGAAAATGCAAAAGAGTATCGAGACTAGTGTTCGGCGTCGGTGAATGGCGGGAAGATGCGTTGCTAGTAGGATAAAGAATGCAGAGTATCAGTAATTGCAATGCAGGAATAGACGGTGGCAAGCCGATGCTCAGCAAATTTCTCCAACCGTAAACGGCAGGCAAAGAGCTTTAGCCTAACGTTTCCTGCGAGGCTTTTACGACTTAGAGCGAGTCCTCTTGTGACCACGTACATGAGAGTCATCAATATCCTCACTCAGCACAGGTGGAGGCGATGTGTCTTCTGTTGATTGCGGTGGGGTTATTGGAAGGAATGTTAGGGCATCGTGCGGAGCGTACACAATGTCCGCAGCTGAAACATGCAGAGAGGAGTCATCCTGATTGTTTTCCTGGAGACTCTGATACGGCGAAACGTACACACGGTCCGCAGCCCGAGTTTGTACAAAGGACCCATACTGACTACTTTCCTGGGAACTGGCGGAAGGCGGATAATTTGCCCTGCTGCTGGGGCGTTCTTGTACGCTCTTAGCTCTGCTGTTGCGTCTGCGCCCTCTGCGATTGTGACTGCTGCTTGCGCGATCGTCCGAAGGTTGAGGGCGGGATCTGGCTAGCTGGGACGCTGCCTTCCTATTCTCCTCGAGACTGTCCAACGACTCTCGAATCTCATTTAGGCGCTTGTCCTTGCCCCAGTCAATAATATTCCGGACGTACTTGCGAAACTCCAAGAAATGATCAGGCCTCTGAAGTAAGAAACTCGTAACTTTCCGCAGATAGTAATCACGCTCATTTTGCTTCCACGAGATATAGAGTCTCGCCTCCGTGCCGTTCATAGCGATGCTAAATGCAGCACTATTGATCGGCTGGACCTCGTTGCTCTTGCACTGTCTCAGGTGGCGGTTAAGGTGTTCGGCAATTTTAACGCATGAGGCAGAGCCCCCAAGACATTGATTCGTCGCCTCCCACAAACTCCCAGACGACGCTCCAGGACCGTCAGCCTTAAATTCGATGACAAAGAATGGATATACCAAGTCTTGACTGCTGGTTACAATCTCATTCCTCATCAAGCGAAGTTGGGCTAGCTGTTCGTCCGTAAATGCTCCAAAGCGGTTATATCCGTAAAGTATATCAGGTGCTGGAGTGCTAACTTTAAGGTCTGATCCGACATCTGGGACAACCTGTTTGGCCATTGGATTTTTGTCGATGCGCTTGAGGGTACCCAATAGTCCGGGATCAGGGAAGATATTAGCCTTGAAATAATTTTCTACAGCAGGTTCTCCAGTGCCCATCTCAAGGTTTTCTAAATCCGGGTCTTGCCCGACGTCATCTGGGGACGGACCCGGAGAATTACGGTCCATGCGTACTTCATCAACGAGACTGGCGATATGTTCAGGATATTGTTCACGGGAAGAGCGCATGTAGATATTGTTTTCAGCCAAGTTATGCACTCGGTAATAGGGGTCCTCAACAAGCTTCTTTCGACTTGAGCCAGTATAGGCACCGCTAGTATAGGCGCCGCTAGTATTCGATGGCCTGACTGATGGGGTGTATGAAGAAGCGGGTATCGACGGCAGAACGAATCCATCAGTATCCAGTGCATACTCCATATTCAGCGCCGATTCTGTAAGTCTCCCAGGAGTAAGTTCGCCGTCTAAGTATCCAAGAAGAGTATTCGACCGGCAGTGTCTTTCTCGGTAAGATTCTAATCCTGAAATAGACTCGATCCACTGGGTGACAACAGAATCAGGACGGTATCTTTTCGGAGCAGGACTCGAAGGGAGGTGGTAGAAAGAGTCTTCGAGGAATGATGCGTGTGGACGCTTCGGAGGGAGAGGCTTTGGCTGTTGTACAGTCTTACAGGTTTGTGGTGGACAAAGATATTCTAGAATATGATATACTATTAGCACACTTCTTGTTGAAAACAATAACCATAACTAACCTTGAAACTGTGCTCTTAAAGGTACTAGTGTCGATGCCTCGATAGGACCCGAAGTTGGCACACGCGTATTTGAGGTTGCTCCAATAGGCTGTGAAGCCTGAGGATCTGCTGGCCGTTGCTCAAGAGGGCTTTGAGATTCGTAATAAGATCCTAGGATGTGAGGTATTGATGCAGAACGCTGGCTTGATTGCAGGCGGTAACTTCGTCTCCGCGGTACTGGACTTGATGTCAATACCTTCGCAGTCATCAACGAGATAAGCTATAACGTACCTGGGGTGTTTTGATGCGAATCCGACTGCAGTCGCGAAGGCGCGCGACGCTTGCGGATTCGCGTAGATGGCAGCTTCATGACAGATTTGGGCAGTTATAGACAAAGTGTGGTGATGAGTTTGGTGTTAGTGTGAAAGTTTTGGAAGGACCGAACAAAGCTTTGGTGCTGGTGTGGAAGTTTTGACGGACCGAATGAAGCTTTGGTGTGGAAGTTTTGGACGGACCGAATAAAGCTTGTCGACCCTCGGCAAAGGTGGTTATCTCACCGATTTGATTTGCTCGCGTTCGACTTGGAACGTGATTTGTAGTGGGGTCATGTAGGGATTGTGGTTTGCTGTGAAACGACTAACCTAATCAATCGATTGATGCGGCTCTTTTTTTGGCTTTGAAGAATGAGTCACAATTGGCGGTTCGGGCTGATTCGACCCCGCTCCACCAAGTACGGCGCCTACCTCATTCTTGCGTATTTTCAATCGGTCCGCAAGCTGACTAACCACATTCGTTGGTACACCAAGGAAGATTGGAAGTGGCGTTACAATCTTGAATATCTCATTGAATAGGTTGCAGGGGACCTGTTGCTGACTTGGAGGTTCTAACCTCGTTCTAGGCCGCACATTTCTCCGATATACGGACACCCCAATTAACACGCGGACATTCCCCACTGATTAAGTTTGGTTTTTTCCTGATTAGGTTAGAATATCACGTGAATTTAAGTTGCTTGCATCTGCATCGTGACAATTAAATTGTTAAAATGCCGCGTGAACTTATTTGGGTGCTGTCACCTCTGATGTCTCTACGAACATGCCCACGCCCACGCTCATGCTCACGTGTAGTATACCCGGTATTCTGTTCAATGCTGATAGCTCGCGACGAGTCGATGTATCAACGCGAACGGAGCCAGCTGGACGGCCGCGGCACCAACAGTTAGAGGCTTGGGTGGAGATAGGTAAGGCAAATGCGAGGTGATGGGTATGGTCGCACTGATGTACACCACCCTGTGAAAGCACGTGTTGATCACGCTAATCAGAATGCGTAGATTTATACTTAAAAAAGGTAAAAATACGTTAAGACGGCCGTGCGTATTACTTTAAAAGGTATAAACTCTGCCGTTTGATCACCAAGATCAACACGCGCTTTCAACCGGATGCGCCAGGTGTGGATGCGAACAACTTAAATTCACGTGATATTCTAACTTGATCAGGAAGGAACTAAACTTAATCAGTGGGGTGTCCGTGTATCAATTGGGGTGTCCGCATATCAATTAGGGGGCGTCTATACAGCTTTACTAATGGTCAACAATAATCATACACCCCAATTGATATGCATACACCCCCTACCCAAACAGCTTAGATGCTTCCACTTCAAGTTAGAATATCACGTGTGTTTGACTTGCTTACACCCAAATCACGAAAATTTAAAGTGTTAAAATAGTTACAACACCTGTAATACATTTAAGATCGTCCTAAGTTAACTGGTGGGGGTAGGACTACGGAGTGCTCTGCGAGGCGTTATAAGAACCAGATGGGTGCTGCTGCCTCTACTTAACGTCTGTAGATGCCTCTACGGTACGCCCGCGACTACGCCCGGCCTGCGCTCGGGTAGTGCAGCCAGTGTTTCGCTCGAATGCTAAGAGCTTCCGCTGAGTAGGGTTATTAATGCGATTCGTAGAGCCACCTGGGCGACCGCGACGACGCTTTACAATTGCAGGCTCTTGGAGGGCAAATGCGAAGTATTAATTCAAGTGTGGGCGCGTGGTGTTGTTTTCGCGATTTTGGTGTAAACAAGTCAAATACACGTGATATTCTAACTTGAAGTGGGAGGATTTAAACTTCTTTGGGTAGGGGGTGTACGCGTATTATTTAGGGGTGTATGATTATTGTTGACCTTACTAATTAGCTTAATAATACCTTATTAATCCTTCCTTTATAGCTACCTCTTCTAATTGGATATATAACTGGCTCCAAGAGCTCCAAAGCCTTAAATTCTACTCCACGCCACCGCAATGAAAATCGGCTCCGGCCAAACGCGCCAAATCGGTTCGTCCAAATAGATCACTAGTTCTCAGCACTTTCGATTTCGAAACTATAGAAGAAAAAGCCTCCCGCCGAGATATCCTTTCCCAATCCTAATACGATCCATTACATAGGACAACCGCATTGATTACTTCGTCGGCGTCACGACCACGATTCTAGGCATGATTATGCTCATCACGCCGTTATGGGTTCTTGCTCTTGTGAAGAGCACAGTCCACAGGCTGGGTGTTATTACGGCCTTCACTGTAGTCTTTCTGGGGTTGGTTGCGTTCGTGATCGTCACGAAGCCCTTTTTCGTAAATGACGCAGACTTTAAAGCAGATACACGGCCGTTTTAGTGGTCTTCCTTAAAATTACCGGGTAATTCATGTTACATATGGGCAGAATTTTAACGTCTTGGATGAGAGAAACACCATGAAATACGTTGGTTACTGCACTGCCTCACTTGTAAAAAAAAGGGTACTCGTAATTATATTACAGTATCACGATTCAAAAGTAATCAGAGTGAATTAATAATTAACCAATATTACAAATACAAGACCCGAAAGAAGATATGTTCGATAAATTAACGCTATGACGGCCTGCAAAATTTGAAAGGTGTGGTTTGAAGGCTACCATGGATACACGTGGAGCCTTATACGGAATCTCGCTATAAATTTAAAAATAAGGATAAATGGGCCAAGCTTTATGTGAGAAGCATCAGCCGCTTGAAGAAATTTATAGAAAACGAATATATTATGCGGAGTTTAAGAGTGAACCATAAGGAAAATGTTTATTCCGGTTCCTTCCCCCTAGCAGGGGCTTGTTTTACATACTTTTAAAATCACGCCACAACTCGCATTTACTCCATCTGAAAGCCACATAAGATCTATCCAGGCGGCACTCTATCATTTCTTAGCCGAGGGCTGCAAGGGAAAAAGGTGTATTGTGATCGAAGCAGTCTTCTCTACACTCCGCTTTACCAGTACTGTTGAAATCTCAATCTATTGCGGACCACTACCGTACTTCCAGGGGTCTTCACCAAGTAATTCCTCCGTACTATAAGTTCGGGAAAGACCAAAAGAGATCGGAACACGATTTGATGCAGCGACGACGCAGCAAAATCTGCTTGAGGGCATAATGTCTAAATATATGGTCGACTAGAGATGTCAGGGACCTAATGTTGGTGTTGCGTTGTGTCTTTCTAAAAAGGTGACTAGCAATAACCGGCTGGGTTGCCATGGAAGGACATTCCTGATGCTAGCAGAGGGGAAGTCACCAATGTTGCCTGAGTAACGGACGCTTGAAAAGCGTATATATTAGAGGGTAAGTGCGTTTTGGACGAGGTTGGGAGAGTTTTAGGAGCAATAGATTACCGTAATAGCTGGATTCCAGGGGGATCAAGTCAAGATTGGTCGATCGGTATACTTGCTGATAGTTTCGGAGAGTTGTATGATGATATTCGAGTGATTCCTGGATAGAAATGTGCTCAATCTGTTGAGATGTTGAGAATTGTAAGGGTTGGAATCGGTTTGTCGAAATGCCCGAGACGCCCAGTGCTTTATTATGGGTTGGTTATTCCTGAACAGCCTTTCTTTTGGTCAAAAGCTTCAACTAACAAGTTCAGGAGCTAGTACAGCCCTGCCGTGACTCTGTTCTTGGCGCGCGTGAAGATCGACCGTTCTTGGTAGCACGTCGACAGCTGACGTCTGCCTTCACAAGTATGAAGCTTTGGCTGTAGATAAACCCGTTTGCACTGCCGCATCTCTCCAGCGCGGGTGCGACTGCAAGTTCAACCCTTTTAGGCGTAGTGTCATCTTCATCGATGTTCTCCATCTCCGATTCGTAAAACTGGTATCCGTACTGCATGTGGGATTTTCCGCCGGTAAAAGTAATAAAACGATAGTCAGCTATCTGCTTCTTGAATTTCAAATCAAGCGCCACTGCAGCTGAAACAATGGTCTTTAATTCTTCTTTGCCCAGTCTTAGGTTCTTGGTTGCCCAAGGTCTCAGTTTCCTCCGAATTCGTCCAGCAAACTTAGAGATCCATTTGAGAGTGGGTTCAGGGTCAAAGTTGGGTCTCCATTTGCCCTCAACTTGAGGGACCAGCAAGTTGACAGTCATTGCACGCCATTGATGGTATTCTGCAGCGTCGTCTTCGTTTTTAACAGCTAAGGAATTAGTGATTACGCCAATTCGGCGGAAGGACTCTAGTATACATACCGCGCCTGAGAGCATCATTCAAGGGGCGAAGCTTTCTATCACCGAGTTTCCCTGCCCAAACATAACCGCAACCACTCAGATGGCTGTTAAAGATGCGGCTTTGTAATTTACTCCATATATATGCTTGGATTAGGAGAGGCCTATCGTAAGGATTTTTAAGATATGCGGAGTAATTGTCCGTGAGATTGCCGAAAAGTTCTCTTGACGTGAATAGTGCCGGCCGTTTCTGCCTCTTGGGTGGCCCATTAAAATACTGATCAGTCCAATTCCGTATTCCATTTCGCAGTGCTAGCAGTTCTTCCATCATAGTTCTCTCATCTGAATTGTATTTTTTTTTAGACCGAGTGGTTCCATTCTTGAGGGTGGAATTTTGTAGCTGCAGCCGGAGCGAATCCCGTTCTCTCGTTACCTGATAGAGTCGTTCCATCAAGTCGTCTTGGCTTGACCCGTTTTTGAAATTAGGCCTGGATGCCGATTTTGGTGGAAGAAAAGGCACTACATTCGCATTTGTACGGATTGGGGTAGTCTCCTCAATGGACGACTGGGAAGACTGCGCCCAGTCATCCCCATTGACCGCTAGAACCGCAGTTCTTCCACCGCTCTTCTGTCCGACTTCGAATGACTTCCGGTAAGTCTTGGACATCAATTCCTCTTCGTCGGACCACTCATTTTCAGAATCTCGTGCTGATGGACTCTCCGTGCTATTGGAGAGAAACGGGTTCTCTATCGGCTCGTTTACGGAAGGCATATTCAGGACGTTGGCGGAAGGGCAGGTCAGCTTCAAGGCGGTAAGAGTCTGGTCTCGTACGTCTAGTTCAGGCGTCAGTACTCAAAGAGTGGTGTCAGCTGTGATTTCTTACCTGAGCTATCCTCGGTCATATCAGACCTGAAAGCATGGCGCAGCCCTTGACGATCGTGAGAACCATCCGGTGCGCAATGTAGCCTTTTGAGCGTAAGTTCTCCGCCGGGCTATCGGCAGCAATGCTCACAGTGCTTTTTGGGTGGAGAGCTGCACAGATGGATCTGGTAAGGCCAATTCGAAGGCCACTGTACTCGTTTGAGCTTCCATGGGGGCAAAGCTAGCCTTGCACGGATTCATCCGTGTTAGCTTTGGCGGTTATGCCAGCCAGTCAAGTGTTAAGCAGGCGACTGACCACTATGAGGCGTGATAGGGCGGGGTTTCATGCAGGACTGGTCTGGCTTTGTGGTTCTTGCGGCCCGGCTCCCAAAACGATACGTATACACGTGATTGACACCGCCACTGCTAAAGGGGGTAAATAAGAGACATCTTCAACATCACTTTAGTAACGCAAAACTGTAACGCAAAACTCCAGTCCTAACTGACAAATCTGTACTATTGCTGTTGTGTATCCCCTTATTTGTAGTGTGATATATCCACCACCAAACCCTCAATTGCCTCCGGATGAGACTTAGCACACAGCTGCTGCAAAGCTACTCTTCTCGTAATAGAACCCAGCTCGATATGTGGCGCATTGCATGCGGCGTTTCCATTATAATATTCATGAGCCCAAGCTCTGACGAGTAATGTGACTGCATCTCGAAAGCGAGACACTTAACCAACCATTCTTGCGAGCGGCAAGACACGTTGGCCGCTATCTCAATCCATTGCATCTAAGACACATATCGCTTAGCCATCACTCTGTTCCCATCGCCGTTATACGTCAAAGTTTAACGCCATTGTCTCTGTCACAAAGCTAGCGCACATCACACCGATAGCTCCACCACCTTAGCGCATCCGGTGGAAAGCACATGTTGATCTTAGCAATCAAACAGCACAATTTAATACCTTTAAAGCAATAAGCACGACCATTTTGACGTATTTTAACGTATTTTTGGGTATCAGTCCGCGTAGTTTGATCTGCGCGATCAACACGCGCTTTCAACCGGATGCGCCAAGGTGGTGTACATTGTTTGGATTATGCCATATATAGCCTTCCCGGAGAAAATCCTGCGTTGTCCAAAAAGAAATATAATGGACCTCAAACGCCCGCAACACATCCACCCTATGAAATGTTAAGAAAGTTGCCTGGAAAGCAAGAATGATTGCATTTGCCACATTTCCATAAATAGAGCGCACGTCCCAACTCTAAAGTCCGCAACAAGTATCAATAACTCAATAACAAGCCCAACCCATCTACCACCCCCTGATGATCCTCATGCTATCTTCAGCACCCAGGCGCGTCCGGTGGTTAGCGTGTTTTACTAACTTTCCCTTAAACAGCAAAAATACCAAAACTTCCCCTACAAAAAAGCCGTGCAGATGTGGCTGCGCTAACAACTGGAATTGACAGGAGGGTGTACATATGGATGTAATAACTCTCGCCACGTCATTCAACAATCGTTAGACCTGCATCCGGTACTACGTCCTGGCTGAACCGTTTGGCTTCTGAATTGAAGGTAAATTCGTCTACCGAGCCGCACCATCACCTAGCAGAACCATCCACGAAGCCTTTTCTTTCAAGAATATGTGAAGCGTAACAGGCGGAATTTTGCACCGTGCACTGTCTTTATCAATCGAGCCCATCGCCGAGCTAGTATACCGCGGCTTGACTTTGTACGTCATGGAGATCGGAGTTCCGCAAGCGTTGCAGAACGTTCTACCCGCGACTTCGGACAACCTGAGCGTTTGAAGGGTAGAGCATGCAATAAATTTGATCGATGAGGTTTGGCACTCTACCTAGGGAAGAAAAGCAGACCCAGAGAGCTTTCGACAGGCTGAGCAATGACAGTATGCCGCCTCTTCGTGCGGAGTTGCAGACAAGTATCGGACCCCTCCGCAGCGGCATTCACCAGCAAATGCAACGTTGGAGATGCTCGAATCCAATCCTAGTTTCTCATATATTCAGTAGCCAATCTAATCCTTAAGAAGTAAAGCATTTATTATTAGGCTTTTCTACCTTTTTTTGAGAGTTTACCAATGGGCTTCACTATTGCTCATCTTTTCGAGAAATACCCAAAACTGTATCGACTTCTTCAACTTTTCCATCCACAGCGGCTTTACTCCATTCTTCTCTGAAAATCTCCTTGGCCTTACACTGCACCTTTATAGATGCTCTGAGGTGTCTCGCTGCTTCCTCGTCGATATTCTTGTCGAACACATCATCCGCTTCACTAACGTCATAATATCTCTTCCCATATCCTCTCTGGTTATCAACCCGCACAATGTCTAGGACAATGAGGTCTTCACCCTCCAATAGTTCTCCGAGAGAGTCTTCCGACTTCACCCACTGCCGATAATATGGAATCGGGACCCGCATACAACTTGCAACCCTCTCAGCTACTTTTCTAAAAGCAAGATTCATGGTATGTGTCATATCCAGAGCGATTATGCCTCCCGGCTTCAAGTACTTCGTCCAATGTTTCAGCGCAGCTTTCGGACCCGGGAAAAGCACGAACACGGATGCAAGGCCTCTTCTCGCTCTTTCCGAGCAATCGCCTGTGCCAGCATCCCTTCGCTAATATCAACTCCGATGACGCAGCCACTAGGACCAACGGCGCTTGCTGTTAGGAAAGAAATGAGCCCTGTGCCGCATGCTAGGTCGAGGATCCACTGCCCGGGCTTGATCGGGAGATAGGAGACGAAAGTTTTAGCAAAAGAAGGATGCTAGGAATCATTGTATGAAGGACCGCGAGGGTCATAAAGACATTTGGCGGAAAGGTGCTGTGGTTCTGCAGGTGTAAGAGACATTCTGGATAGGGAGGAGATTGTCCCGTTTGACTACTGAATTTTTCGACGAGCTTGAAGTGGCGCAAGTTATCAGAATCGTCACTTTTTCCAACTTCTATAACTTTGCATACAAGCTTAATTCGATAGGCACTCTAACCAAGCGTAATAAGAAGGGGAACTGATATTTCTTCAAATAGACAATACTGAGCGTCTGCATCTGAAGTTCACCTATGCCCTTTAACTCATCAAGGGTTCGAATTAGTTAATGCAGTCTTCAACGTTGGTCTGCACGTTTCTCATAAGGAATCACAAAGTAACACCATGTGTACATTTGGTGATGATGGATGACGTCTGCACCTCAGAAAATGAGGAGTTGTGGTTCGAAGGGGGATCATTCTTCTTCCGGGATGATCCTCTTAGGCCAACCAGCTGTTCCATGCTTCGACTCCATGTCCTCTTTAGCAATCTGACATTCAGGCATTCCTACAGCATACTGCTTGCCGCTAGAATCGACGGTGCTCGTATTGGAGCTGCTCGTTTCCTCTTACCTCACCACAGGTGATTCATCGTGAAATTCGTAAGGCTAGGCGAACCCCACAGAAACAGCTCCCAAATCTCCTATTCAACCGGATTTTCCGCCCCTCTCACTTACTTTGATTAGCTAACTTCATTAAGTGGATGTGCAGCCTTCTAATCTAGCAGCATGCCCTACGGATCTGATGTGTAATTTTGACGATGCTTGGCACACTATGCCTACCTCCGTGGACTAATACAAATCGATTCTGGTAACTGCACTGCTCACTCAGCAGAGCATTCCGTTCCGAATTGATCCTATCATTTGAACCCTAGATTTATACGGTCGGAATCGTGATTGGGTAGCGGACTACGTTCTGCCTCAGCCCTCTAATAATACAGGCTGACTCGCTAGAAAAAAGCCTTGCGCATCTGAATGGAGGCACCGACCGATGCTGGAGTTAAGATTGGACTACGAGCTCTACGAAATCTAAACAAGGACACCAGGCGTCGGAAATGAGGTAGTCCTCGCTTGGTATTCGAAATAATGAAGTGTGGCTCAACAGTTCACGCCTTGACGGATAACACATTCTCCCCTTTCGCGTTGCAGGCATATCGACCAATTACTTGCTTCGGTTCACGTATTGTGTTAGGCTTCGACAACGGAAAAGGCTTGCACAAACGTGCACAAACGGGCACAAAGCAGTCGTGCAGGAAATAACGAACCACCTTCGTAGAAGGGAATTAAGCCTGGAGCAACCTGGCTTCGGAAAGCTAGATCTTGAGAAGTCGGAATTGGAGGTCCCAGAGCCAAGGAATCCTAATCCAGTGAAACTCGGTCTTCAATTGCCCAAAAACAGTTTACGTCAATATCCACACGGCAAACAGGTAAAGGACGAAGACGCAAAAGACGAAGAGGAAAAAGACGAGGAGAAAAGGAATGAAGAGAAAACCGAATTAAGCAGTTGCCGTAGTCCAATCGCTTTTGATTATGGATGGTATTGATGTCGACGCTAGCTACAACGGCATGACTACGCTATATCTGGCGACGGGAGATGGAGAGGTGGAAGTTCTCAAGGAGCTTCTCAAACACAAGGTGAATATTGAGATAGCTCCAGAAGGAGAAAAACTTCTGATTTTAATTATATCCCAACACCATTGTTCCGTTGTCAAGGTACTTGACGCTGCAGCCAATCTTTCAACGCCGCTTGGAGATGGTATGATTTCCTATGAAGAATTTAGACACCGGGTTGCAACACCAAAGACACCGGCCCAGCTTCGAGACTCATCGGCTATCGGAGCGTACGGGACGTCTAAGACTGCATCCGAACAACTAGAGGGGGGAGTAGCGCAAAGTCTTAACGAGTTTTATCAAGAGATTGCTCAAATGACATGGGAGGTGTAATTCGAACTTGGTATTCGTTCAGCTTCTCTGGCTGCAGTCCGTCAATGTCTTTCTTACAGGTCCTAGAGCGGGCTGGCATGCATTATCCAAAAGCAGTTTCAACTAATGTTAAATTCCTGGCATCCTTCTGCAGAGAGTTCTCAACGGGAATGTAGTGTCGATATTAAATTGCGAGGGACGGGTTGAATCAGGAGCGCGTCTTGTTCGGATTCTCTCTTTTTGTGATCATTTATGAAATGTCAAGGTCAATAACTCGTTGAAGGGAGGAAAGAATCGCTTGAAAGACACGAAATGCTCCGCCTCCGTTGTGTGGTAGGCACGAGCTGGATCTAGGCAAGCCCTTTTCCGATGTGATTGAAGGCCTCTTCGGTGCGGTTTTTATCGACAGCAAAGGCGATTTAACTCAATGCGAGTCACTAGCAAATAGGATTGGAGTATTTTCAAGCCTACATTGGATGACCCGCAATAGCATAGATGTTGTTCACCTAAAGAGTTGCTTCGCGGAGTTGTTACCAGGTGAGAAAGTTACATATGAATTTAGAGGGGGAGATGAATCTGGAATAGAAAAGTGGTATGCTGCTTAAATTGGTGATCGGGAAGCGGCTTGCGTTTCTAAGGGGTTTTCTCGTGTGGAGATGAGGATTAGAGTTGCTGAACTCGCAATTCAGGCAATAAAAGATGCAAAGATGGCAAAATTTGAGAGGTCCTAGTAAGTGAAATGCGTGTAGTGAAATGGGAAGATAATCAATGTTCATATCAAGATAGTATCATGATATACAAGAGGCGTGAAGTAGTTTTTAATCAGCCTCCACATGCAGCACGAAGTATTCCAAACCACGGAAACCCATCCAAATCTCTTTATTCGTCTCCTGAAAGCGCCAGCCACTTCCATTGCTATGTTTAAAATCACTACATGCTCAGGTGCTTTGACAGTGGGTGAACACTCACACATATTTCTTCCCTCCATCAACATGGAACCCAGGCACAAGGCCCTCCACCCCATGCCGGTTTCGCTAGCAAGTATACTTCGACCCTCGAGCATCGAATCTGCAACAAGCAAATTGCACTGGACAAGCCCATCAAGCAACCCTTTCCCCTCGCGGGCCCAGCGCAGGGCCAGAGGACGCCGAACTCCCTACTCCCTGACCAAATCAACAAAACCCTTCCACCCCCCTCATCACCGCCTCGAGAACCCAGGCGGAGGCTGCTGAAACCCAGGCGGCAGCCCAGGTGGGGGAGCCTGTCCCGGCGGGGGGCCAAACCCAGGCGGCGGGGGCGCAAAGCCCGGCGGGGGCGCAGGGGCCGTGAAGCCGGGCGGCAAGAAGCCCGCGGGGCCACCGTAGCCCGCCTGGGACGGTGGCGGGCGGGCCGGGAGGCCAGAGGGCGGCGGGGGCAGCGGAGTCGTGGAGGGCGGGCGCTGCTGCTGCTGCTGCTGCTGGTGCGGGGGCGGCGGCACGCTCTGGAAGGCGGCGGGCGGGGGGTGCGGCGGGAGGCCAAAGCCGGATGGGGGCACCGGGGTGCCGGGGACGCTGTGGGCGTCACCGTTTAGCACGGTGGGGCCGCTGGGAGCGGGCGGCGCGAAGAGCTGTTGGGGGAGGGGTTGTGCGGTGGGTTGGACGTTGTGCTTGCGGGCTTGAGCGGCGAGCATGCGCTCGGCTTGGTCGCCGTGGCGCTCGCCTTTGCCGTCCTTTTTGTAGGCGTATTGGACCGAGATTTCCTTGTTCATGAGGTATTGGCCGTTCATGTTGGCGATGGCTTCGTCAGAGGCTTCGAAGTTGGAGAAGGATACGAAGCCGTACCCTTTGGAGAGGTTGGCATCGTCGCGGGCGACCTGGGGTTGCGGTTAGTTCGGTGCGTGGCTTGGGAGCGAGAAGGGGAGAAGGAGGGGACGCTACCTTTGGCGCAGATATCAGGCTCCCGAATCGGCTGAATGTGTCGTAAAGTGTCTTCTCATCCACCATGGGGTCGATATTGCCGATGAATAGCTCCGCGCCCACTTCTACCGTCTTCTGCTTGTCGGCTGATGCTTTGTTGACCCTAATCGGCTTGCCGTATAGGCGGACTTGGTTCATGATTTTCGCCGCATACTCGGCGTCTTCCTCGCTAATGAACTCGACAAAGCCATAGCCTTGGTGGGTCTGAGTGACACGGTCCTTGGGTAAATGGACGTTTACAATGCGTCCGGCTTGGAGCATCAACTCCCATACTAGACTGTCCGTCACTCGTTCGTCGAGGTTGCCGATGTAGACGGTGGCTTCTTTGTCTTGCTCCCTAGGAGTTGTTAGCGAATGAAAGTGTGAGAGAATGCGGTGGCAGAGAGAGATACTCACCAATGCCTTGCGCCCGACATGTTCGGTGGGTTTGGTAAATGTTGTGGTGGAAGTGGAGACCTTGGACGCGGCGAGGTCGAGAAAACCGGTGGGAGTGTTCCTCAAGGCGGGGGTTCACGGCAGAATTGTAATCCCAAGAAATTTCAGCCCGCACGACCTAATTAGGAACACTAGCAACTTTCGAGGGTTCAACCTACACCTTTGCCTCCAACAGCCAGTCGTCACTACTACCACCACATCTTTACGGCCTTTCCACCAGGAATCCCTTTCAGCCATCTCCCGCAACGATGCAGCTATCGGAGGAATCAAAGGTCTGTCACAGTTGAGCTGGGACGGGTCAGGCACGGTATTCTGACAATGTCTTTCAGGAGCGCATCGCCAGAATCATTGACGTCTCGCGCATTACTTTACACTAGTATGTCTTGATGCAATGGCAATTAGTGGAATCGCCGAAACTCACGGATTGCAGTGGCTATCTTCCCCTGATTCTCTATCTTGGTATGCATGTCACTATCAAATAAGAGGGCTGCCGTCATTTAACATTTGTCTCAAGGTTATACCCGCAGCGAGCCAAGACCTTCTCTCATCCGGTCAGTGTCTCTCGCGGACATGTCGCGAGTGATATTGACAAATTCCAGGCTTTTCTCTCCTCTTGCATAGACTCGGCGAAAAAAAGTCCGAAAGGGTGGATTCCGGTGACTGTGGAAGTGTAATATATACTGGGGGCGTACATGGCTATAAGTGATGCTTATGGTTGCACGAGGATAGTCAGACGGCGAAGGAAATTGTTGGACTGGCTGCCGGCCTTGGGCTGAATCTCTCTTGAAGCGTTGTTGATGTGGCTTTGTGGACGACTTTCTGCAGTCTTTCTTCGGACAAGTAAGATGTGAAGGTAGGCTCATCTAGCCCGTCCAGCCTGTCTTGGAAGCAGATAGGTGACGCGGCCCTGTAAAACACGAACATAATTTTCAATTACACGTTAGTGTGTGAACTGTGGCAAACCATGGCGAATCATGGCGTTCTTTTGCATAGCTGCAGCGACGATGGAAGCATTTCGGTGTATTTGGTGGAAATAGCAGGTCGACTGAGCGAGGCGACCATGAGGCGGCCACGAAAATAATATTTACTGCACGCACAGGACACATTGCGGTTTGCTGCCTTACACATAATGTGAGACGCCTCGAACCGAACATTGGCGGGACATGGCGGGACATGGCGGCTCATGGCTGCACATGGCTGAGCACCAATGGTGTTGTATAAAACCCCCCACGTGTTGTCGTTCATCGGCCTTTTCCCCCCAAGACCCTACCACAGACTGCCCCACAGCTGCCCCGTAGACTGCCCCAGAGACTGCCCATGGTCTGCCCATAGCCTGTCACCCTTCAAAACCCACAACTCTCACCGATCAGCCAGTAATAGTGTCTGCTACCACCACCGTGAGGCACCGTGGCCATGGGCGCAGAAGGATCTTCGCGCACGGTCTGCCTCGTGGGTAGGCAGCTATTCATCCCCCACTCGTCACAAGCCGTTACAGGCAATGCAGTCTCCAGAAGGACTTGGATTATCCCATCCTGCCGCTGAAAATATATCGACTGCTGGGCTTATGCAATCCCTCTCCGACACGTCCCAGACATGACTTCTTGAGCTGGTAATCTGTAACTTTCCGTTCGCTCACGAGCGGGTTCCTACATCTTGCACACCATCACCCTGCCTCTATACGCAATTTCCCGACCTTGTGTGCCCCGCGCGCCGGCGTACCGCCAAAATGAGTTTACCTTCGATCGGCGACATTCTAATGCTCTCGCAGTTAGCATGGAAGATCGGCCGCGCTTTTACTGCAGGACGTAAAGGCGCTCCCGTTGAGTTTCTCGACGTCGAAACCGCCATTAATGGCCTTGCCAAGGCCCTCAAACTCCTGGCGGAAACTCTCTTTGCTGAAGCCGACGACAGTGTGTTGGCTAAAGCCGACAGCGAGACCAAGTCTGGTGTTGCTACCATCTTGCTATCATGTCAGCGCACCCTGCAGGACCTGGACTCCTTGATGGACCAGTACCAGGTTATCAAGAAGCATCGCACAAGCGGGGGCTTCACCATTGAGAGGTCATGGAGCGATCTTGTGCTCTCCAATTATCAGTCCATGATGTGGACGACCGAGGGAGGGGATGTACAGACTCTGAGGAATATGGTTAATATGCATACCAGCACCGTTGCGCTCACCATGCAAGCCTTACAGAGGTAGGCTTTATACCGCTGCAAAGTGCGAGCCTAGTACGAAACTGACGATGCCTAACTTAGCAAATCCTTGTCGCGCCTGGAGAGCACCGTGACACCCATGGCCGAAAAGATTGATGACATCCGTGACACCAGTGGCGACCTCAATGGCAAGCTTGAAGAAGTTCACCGCGTTGTCGTTGGGATAAATGGCGAGACTCCGCGCATACCGCCGGTACGGGATGGCGACAGTAGGCCACCGAGCTCTCTCCACCTCGACACTCGCCAGCAAAACAACCGTTCTCCGGAATCCTTTAAGCCTCGAGAAGTGTTTCAACAACGCCAAAACAGCCGCTCTCCAGAGTCCTTTCCTCCACGAGATGTATTCCCGCAACGCCAGAGTTCTCGCGCCAACCCCCCCCTGACTCCTGAAATCGCCGCCTCTGAACCCTCCTCCGCAACATCCTCCATCCACCGCATCTCGGGTTTCAGCTTTGGCGGCTCGCAGGGCTACCACTCGGGTAGCTACGCAGGCTCAGAAGCCGGATCCAGTAACGGCTACACCAGCCCCACAGGCGGCAGATCTCCCATGGCAGACCGCTGGCCTTCAAGGCGCGAGCCGACTCTCGTCAAAACCCCCGAGCTGGAGGAGCCGCGGGAAAGCCAGACGACGATCCGCCTGCCTCCCAACATGCCGCCTTTGCCCCCGCCCGCAATGGACATCCAGCCCGATCCGGGAATCCGGCCCGTCATGCCGCTGCAGAACTTGCGCTTGGTCCCGCCGTCGGCGCCGGAAGTGGTGATGCTGCACCGGAGCTCGACGACTGCCAGCCAGCAAGAAGCGTTTGAGAGAGGAGCGTTCAGGAACTCGGCGATTCTGTGTGATTTGTAAGACAACCCCCCTAGTAATCTCTAGCGCCGCAACGCGACGTAAAAATAAAAAAGCACTGAAAAAAAAGAAAAGGAAAGGAAAAGAAAAGAGAAAATTTACTAACCAATTGGGCAGACGCGGCAGCCTCGTGGGATACACGCAAACGGTTGAGACGGAGGAAGACCCGTACGGGGTCGAGATGGTGCAAGCGGCAGCCTCGTGCCGCATCTGCGTGGTGCGCAAGCGCGAGACGATGCCGGACCGGTCGATCCGCATGGTGACGTCCATCTGGGCCTTCAGCGACGACAACACGGTGCGGTTCCAGCAGAAGCTGGCTGACGGCGAGCTGTACGTCCCCTACTCGTCGTACTTCTCGCCTGAGAAGATCTCCGTCACCGTCCCGACCGAGGTCAAGTTCTACGGCATCAGGTATGGCACCAAGCCGGCCAAGGTGCAGAAGACGAGCTGGATCAACTACGTCTTCGCTGACGTGAAGAGTAAGCCGATTTCGCTCCCTATCCTAGATTCCCTTCCCACCCCCTCCCCGGTCCACGCACTCCAATCCTCCCACCCCCCTTGAATCCACGCACCCTAACCCTCCCTCCGCAGGCGCCGCCCTCTTCCAAAACGAGCTAATGGGCCGCACGCTCCTGGGGACCTACAAAACCGAGAAGACGCTCCGCATCCACGAGGGCCTCTCCGGCGTGCTCGCGTACCAGGAGCAGATGTGCGGGATGGAGAACCTCCGGCTCTGGGAAGACGAGTCCACCAACGCCGTCATCGCGACGATCCACTTCTCCGCCCACTTCCGCAACGGCTACCTCGCCTTCTACCTCAACAGCAGCGCGAACCCCGTCCGGGTCAAGGATGAGGGCGGCCGCGAGGTTAAGATCAAGGGACTCAGGGTTCTGCTGGATGGGAAGGCGGATGGGAAGGGGCTTGTGAGGAAGGATAGTGGGGCGGGGGTGTTGGAGAAGGCGGCGACGACGACGACGACGGGGGCGGGGAAGGAGGAGAAGGGGGAGAAGAGGAGGAGTGAGGTCGACAAGAGGAAGATTGTTAATGGGGCGCGGGTGGAGTTCGCGAGCGAGGCGGAGAAGAGGGCGTTTTTGGCGGTCGTTAAGGAAGTCCAGCGGACGATGAGGGAGTTGCCGGATTTGGTGGGCGTGTGAATAGGGATGGGAGAGGAAAAGACCCCGGGGTTTGAGTTTAGGTTTGGGTTTGGCATAGGGGGTTTTGGATTGGCTATGATATACTGAGTTTTGTTATGCGGGCAGTTTGGACGCCTTTGGGCTGGGTTTGGATTGGCAACTTTTTGTTTTTAGCACCCTGAGGTTTTTTGAGCGCGGTTCTATGTGTCTGGGCGGCTCGTAGTTTTTCGCATTGTATAGCAGCACAGCGGTGAGTTTGCGTTATTTTCTTTTTGTTGCTTTGCTGCGACGGCTCGGGAAGTGCATGGCTGCTGCGTATGCTAATAGCGCTGGGCTTTTTGTGGCGAAAAAAGGGGCGGATGATATGTTGTGAGATGAGGTTGAGAGATATCTAATTAGATCTGGCATCACCCGGCTTGAGCGGCTAGGAAAAGTTCTCGAGGATCGAGTTGGACTTGACTTCTGCAGTGAGTGATGTGGTTGGAATTTAGGAGGGGTGGGGCGGAGCGCGCCGAGGTGCGAGAGGAGGAGTGGAGAAGGTAGATGCTAGATGGGGAGGGAAGGTCAACGCGAAGGGAATGCGCTGTCCTTCGAACGCTGCACGGGCTAACTAACTGCACCGTGCCGGCGCATCCAGCGGTTAGAGTATTTAATCGATTCCCCGTTACCAAACTCAGCATTGCGTGAAGGCCGTGCGGGCGTGGCTGCGCTAATCGAGGGGATTAAGGAGAAGGTGTCCCGAGGTCCAGACTCTTCCCACAATCGTCAGCCAAGATGCAGCCAAGCGGAGTAAAATACGGTTGAGGTTCTACTCGATTAGACGAAATGGCCCTGAAGCCACAGAGGGTGTTCGCTCCACCGGAAAGTCTCCCGCAGAATAAAACACGAGATGCGCGAAGCGTCTGGATAGGGTATACTCTATAAACTACTAGCTCAACGCCCGGCTTCATGGCTAAGGGCACGTTCGATAACTTTTTTTGACCAGTTGGACTCCACCAGGTGGGTGCTCTAAAAAAGCCACCTGGGTCCACCTAGGCCGACCTGGTCGCGAACGGGCCACCAATATCGATATCCACCTGGTAGATGCTGTCCGTTCGACACCCCAGGTGGATTTTAGGTAGATTGGCCGTCTTAGCAGCTAAAAAGGAGGTTCCACCTAGCCAGATGGAGGCGTTCGCGCTAGCCGCAATTGTACTCCTAAATATAGTATAGCAGCGAGTTTTGTCAGCAATTAAAGCCACCTAGGTAGTTTACCTGGGTGAATTCCATCTGGACCTACCGTTTTAAAGGGGGGGTTTAGATGGAACACTGACACAACCGGTTGATTAAATCTGCCCTCCTTTGTAATATATGTGATCTAATTTAACGTTAACTATAAAGCCTTATATATTGGCTATAGTGTTTATAGGCGTTCTAGCAATAATATTGCTGCTTTATATGCTTATTGAGTATATAAAGAACCTTCCAGTATTAAATGGCAGGCGCTAGTAGCTTATTAATCCGTTTCATAGTGAGGTAAGAACGATAGAGCTATTATATGGTCCTCCGTAGGTACTTAAAACGGTAACACGCCTTAATTAACGAATGTTTAAATTGCTTCTTAATTGGCTCGTTAACAACTACAAACTATATATATAGGAAGGTATATTAGTGGAGCAGAAGCTAATAATATTTATAGCTAGATACGGAGGTAGGTTAACTGAAAAGTTCGTGGCGTAGGAGTTTTAGTACTTAACGTCTACAGTAAGCCTATTAGTAGGTAATATTTAATAAATAAGACGCTATAACTAACCTCTATTAGCGCCTTCTATAAGGTTCTTAATGCTCTGTATAAGCTGTATAAGGATATTATTAAGCTACCGCCTAATTAAACGCCTAAACGGGTAGAATCCGACAATAAAATATAGCCCTTTTTTATAGATTGTATTGGCGCGCTTAATAGCTTATATATACTAATATTAGTTCCTAAAGCTTAGCAACCAATATAGCGCAATAGGAAAGGCTAGATCTCGCAGAATGTATTTATAGCATATAATTTTAATATAAACTTCGTGTTAATTATACCTAGATGGGAAGGCTTTGCATATAATGGCCGCGTGTTCGCTTTTACAAAGGATAGTGGCTTTTGTATACCTCTAGGTCGCTATTATCTAGTAGATGCTAGCTATGCTGCGGACAATCCTATGGTGCTTATTCTATATTAAAAGGTGCGATATTATCTAAAGGAATAGGCAAAGGTGAATAAGAGGCCAAAGAATAAGAAAGAACTATTTAACTTACGCTACGCTTCCTGTGACGGCCAAACCACCAGCCAAAAGGATAGTGCACGAAGAAGATCAAGATCGACTTCGCAGCTTGTGGTTCAACATATATGTACCTGAATGGGCGTCAGGTCACGTGACGTCACAACCGTCACATCACCCCCGCCTCAAGACAGGCTTACGTCCTCGTAAGCCACCCCCGCCCAGGGCCCTCACGACCGACGCGCAGCACAGCCCCCTATCCACTAAGGGCTCACCTCAGTCTGCCATACATGCCGATCCTCCGACGCGCAGGGGCCACCCCACGTGTGCATTCGTGTGGTAGTTGATACACTGCTCGGTCCTAGGACCATGAGGTGGGGTATTGTAAGCGCCCCGGGAATCGAACCCAAAGCTACCCCACGACCAACGTGGTACACGATTGATCTTGATCTTATGTGACGGCCAAACCACCAGCCAAAAGGATAGTTGTTGACCTGAATCGGGTTATCTTATCACCGACTCAGCTACTTCCCATTGACTCGGTCATTGACTCAATCATTGACTTGGTCATTGACTCGGTCACCTACCCCTTGTTTCCATTGCCACCCCCCTACCCCCTTCTCGTTCTCATTTCCTACACCTTTCCTATGTATATATAGAGGCTCTAGAGCCACTATTCAATAGACAGAGTCCTCAATCTTTTCTTACAATTGGTGCACGGACGTCCGATTGACAGTTATGAGCCCGGGTTGCTTGCCGTATTGCCCCTATTCAACTATTTGATTTAATTAATCTATTTGATTGATATACCCCTTATTAAAATACTACTTATTACCAAATCCTTTAACCTTTCTGTAAGCACCTTTTTAATATGACTTCTTAACCACCTACCTAAGCTATCACCACGACGGTGATATTATTAAGCTAAGCCGATTGGGATAAATGGATTAACCTTATTAGGCTTCGCGCCTAAATAGGAGACATATGGGAATACGTTGACCCCTTAACCAAACGGGACAAGTTGCCCCAATTGATTGAACCAGTCTTTCCTAGACCTTAAGATGTGAAGACAGGAACGACCTTATATGCAGCTCTCTCTAAGGACAAGAAGGATGAGCTTTAAATTCTCTGTAAGAGGTATAAGACAGTAGAGAAGGAGTATAAGAAGCAGAAGGCGGCCTTAACTTCTCTACGAAGCTATACCACCGGTATAGTAGCCAGACATCTAAACACCTACATACTGGGTATTGACTCGGTATACGACGTACTAGTGACTCTTAAGGAGAGGGTTGCCCCTACCAATACTACACATCAGCTCTACCTATCTACTTAATACGCTAAGGTTAAAAAGGGCCCAAAGAATCAGAACTTCGAGACCTGGTTATAGCAGTAGGAGAAGACGTATAACGACTGTAAAAAGATTAAATTATCAGACGTAGACGGCGACCGAGCAATTAGAGACTTTCTGCTAGCGGTAGAGCCAGTATTACTAAATTAGGCCTTAACGTGGAGGGTCGAATTTAACAAATATAACTAGGCTAAGGACCACGTGATATCCATATATCGACTAGTCAACATATATTAAAACTATTAACGATTAAAGACTGCCTAGCAGAAGAACAGAGCTTAGCTCAGTGCTAATATAGTAAGCTTTCAGGGTAAGCTAATTAATAAGGCTCCTAAGGACGAGGCTCCTAAGGACAAGGCCCCTACCACCTCTAAGATAGCACGGAAGAAAGATACCCCAACGTGCTACTACGGAGCTGTTTACTGGTTCCAGGACTGTCCTTATATTAACAAGTCAGTTTAATTAAAGGACTGGAAATCAGACAAAGCTACGGCCAAGAAGGTTAAGGAAAAGATTGCTAACGCCCTAGAATAGTATAAGTAAATACTTAAGAAGGTTAGGAAGCAGTTTTAAGAAAAGGAAGCTACACGGAGCCTAGACAAAAAGGAAGACGATAGTACCTTTTATATACATCAAATAGGTGCCTATAAAGCAGGCACTAACTACAAGCTGCGTAATAGCGTAATCCTTAATAACGGAACCACTATACACATCATCAATAATCAATTAAGGTTTATTAACAAGCTTTAACTAAGCAATAACTTTGTATATGCCAGGACGGGTATAGATCTAGTTAAGGGTGTAGGGACGGCGGCAATTACTATCCGAACGCTATTAGGTCCTAAAAAGATCTTCTTAGCTAACGCAGCTTATATACCAGGTTTTCATACAAATTTAGCCTACCTAAGAAAGTTCAATAATAGGGACATATAGTGGGACAATAAGAAGAACCTACTATACAAAAATGACCACAAGACGTTCGTATATTGCGAGCGCTATTGTAATTAATTAACCCTAGAGTATAACGAGCTGCAATCAAAGACCCTAAGCAAGGCCTCATTCGCAATCCAATTGTGAGACCCCCTTCCTAATCAAGAAGTCGCTGGTAGACTCTGGCACAAGAGACTAGGCCATGCAGGACCTGATGCGATTAAGCATTTACCCCAAAAAGTAGGTAGTGCGAAACTTCGAGGTCTAGCGACGATTGACTGCAAGACCTGCGCTGTTAGTAAGGCTCACGAGATTATATCAAAAAGACTACCTACTAGTAAGGCAACCAGACCCTTCTACCAAGTGCATATTGACTTGTTTTAAGAGATCGTGGCGTATAACGGTCATATCTAGATAATACATTTCTATGACGAATTTCTGTATTTGAACGAGGTCGAGACCTTCGCCCATAAGTCGTCAACGACGTAAGCAATTATATGATACTTGAATAGGGTAGAACGTCAATATAACCTAAAGATCGTCATAATTCGAATCAATGGCGAAACGTCTCTAGGTGGCGAGTTTAACACCTAGAGGACCTAAAAAGGTATATTACTAGAGCAGTCGGCCCTATATATAAAGTCTCAAAACAGTTCTGCCGAACGTTCTAGGGGGGTAATTATTATTAAGTCTTAATGCATGCGGATTAAGGCTCGATTACCAGAAGAGATCTAGCCAGAAATTGTTAGGGCTATAGTATATTTAATCAATCGGACACCGAGCGCCTAGCTTGGCTAGATGACACCTTTTAAGAAGCTCCAGTTAGCACTAGGGCTTTCGCCATTAAAGCCAAATATAGCTCACCTATAAGTATATGACTGTAGAGCTTACCCGCTTAAATACAAAATCCTATATATATAAAAGCTTAAGCTAAGGGCTTATATTAGATACCTAGTAGGGTACCAGTTAACGAACATCTTTAGGGTTTATATACCTAGCGAAAAAAAGGTAATTTAAACAAGAAACATAACGTTTAATAAGCAATTACTCTATAACAACAGTTAGCTAAATCTCGTAAATCTACTCTAAAAACGCGCGGATCAAATTTTAGAGGTAATTAATGTATTAAATATTAACAGGACGCTTCAGGAAGAGCTAAATAAGACGTTAGATAAGACGTCAGATAAGGAGGACAAGGTAGATATTAGTGGAAGTTAATAAGTAGATTCTGATGAAAATTAAGATTAAGTGATAGATCAAGATAATAACGTAATCAGCCCACAAGCCTCTAAGGACGACTCTATACTAGGCCTCCTTACCCTAGCTAAGACACCAGAACCTTAATTAAATATTACTAATATAAAGCCGTTAAGGGCCTTAATTAAGCAAAAACCCTAATTTAAACTCGTTCCTAGAAAACAAGCCTATCTAAGATAGGAGATCTATGGCGATATAGGCGATATTAATATTATAACAAGCAGAAGAACTAAGAAGCCCTTAACGCGTTAAGAAGCTTACCTTACAGATATTAAGCAATCAGATACCCTTCCTGCCTTTTATAAAGCTTTTGCTACCGGAATTAAATATTACTAGAAGCGATTACACCACAATGAGCTTCCATCACCACCTTGTAGCTAGAAGGAGCTTTAAGCTCACCCGTACAAAGATAGCTTTACGGAAGCCGCTAATAAGGAATTTAGTGATCTTAAGCAGCGAGGGACATTTAAGACCGTCGTACGGACAGTGTCGCTTAACGTCTTACCCGTCACCTAGGTATTTACTTATAAGTTTAACACTAATAGATATCTAGTCAAATTTAAAGCCCGTCTTTATATATAAGGTGACTTACAACGACCTAGCGAAAAGGACACGTATACAGCAACTCTTGCAGTAAAAATATTTAGGGCTATAATAGCGATCGTCGCTACATGCAATCTGGAGACTTAGTAATACGATATAGTTAACGCCTTCACCAACAGCCTTATTAATAAGACAGTCTATATCGAGTTTCTAGATAGCTTTTAACAAAAGGGCAGGTGTCTACTCCTTTAAAGAGCCTTATACGGCCTTAGATAATCACCATTACTTTAGCTTAATAAGTTCTTAACTACCCTAACGACCCTAGGTCTAACGGCAGTCAATAAAGAATTATGCCTATTTCACAACGACTGGCTAATCGTGTTCTTCTACGTTAATAATATTGTGGCAGCCTACCGCACAAAAAACCTACCAAAGCTTTAACTCTTTAAGGAAGAGCTAATAAAGAAGTACAAAATTAAGAACCTAGGAGAATTAACCTAGTTCTTAGGAATTAGAATCCTCCGCAATCGACCTTAACGGAAGCTTTAGCTTTATTAAGATTCCTATATTAATAAGATCGCCAGCACCTTTTATCTAAAAGATTATCGTTTAATATATACGCTAATAAGTACGGACAATCTCTTACCTAATCCAGAACAGGCCTCTAAGCAGCAGGTCTATATATATTAGAGGAAGGTCGGCTCACTACTATACGCCACCTGCATTACACAACCTAACGTTACTTAAGCCTTAAGCAAGCTTACAGAATTCCTTCGCAATCTATCGCCCCTATATAAAGCCGTAGTCAATTAAGCGATTACATACCTCTATTAAACAAGAACCCTAGCAATTAAATACTTAAACAGGAATATTAGAAGTTAGATCGTCGTCTATATAAGCGATACTGCATTTAGCAATAATCCTATTAATCGGAAGAGCACTAAAGGCTTTATATTTTCACTATTTGGGGGAGTAATTAACTAGCGCTCCACTAAGCAGAAGACAGTTATAACATCAAGCACTAAAGCTAAGCTTAAGGCTCTATTAAATACAGCTACTAAATTAATTTAGTAGTAGCGCTTCTTTTAAGCTATGCAACTCTATACAAATAAGGAGTATATAATTAGCTGCGACAACCTACAGATAATTTAACTGCTTACCAAAAACGGACCCCAATTAAGCACAAAGCTTCGTTATATAGATATCCACCAGCATTAGCTTCGCCAAGAAGTTTAAAAGGGCTCAATTATAATCAAGTGGGTCCCTACTACTAACATGACGGCTAACGGTCTCACGAAGGCCCTGCCAAGGCAGAAGCACAAGAGCTTTATTTAATAACTAAATCTAATTAATATTAAGACCCTATTATAGTCAGATTTAACTATACTGTTTAACCTATTTACACGATTTCCTTATTAAATTCTTGCTTTCAGATGGTTTCTATTTAGTTCAACACTATAGATATTTCCTATTTAGGTATATCCAGCTAATCACCTACCAGTCAATCAACTGGGGGGGTGTGTCGACCTAAATCGGGTTATCTTATTACCGACTTAGCTACTTCCCATTGACTTGGTCATTGACTTAATTATTAACTCGGTCATTGACTCGGTCACCTACCCCTTGTTTCCATTACCACCCCCCTACCCCCTTCTCGTTCTCATTTCTTATACCTTTCCTATGTATATATAGAGGCTCTAGAGCCACCATTTAATAGATAGAGTCCTCAATCTTTTCTTATAATCGGTGCACGGACGTCTGATTGACAATAGTGCACAAAGAAGATCAAGATCGACTTCGTAGCTTGTGGTTCAATATATATATACCTAAATGGGCGTCTAAGGTCACATAACGTCACAACTGTTACACTTCCTTAAGGAATATAATTAAACAAGCATTTAGCGTCTTAAAGGCCTGCTTTTCTATACTTAATAAGGGCCGTAAGGGCTATAGCTTAAAGACTTAGGTTAAGATTATATGGGCGTTAACGGCGATTTATAACTTTATAAATATAAATAGCTGGGACCTAAATAAGGAGGACTCTGGCTATATAAGTGAGGAGGATTTAGATACTAACGAATTTATAATTCTATATAGAATAGATAAGCGGGAAATAAGCTAGCGACGGGAGGATATAGCGGAGGTAATATAGAAGTAGTATTTAGAGATTCTAGATGTAAGAGGCGTCGATATTTAATAACAAAGTAAGGTAGAAGTTTTAAAAGTAATAAGTAGTAGAAATAATTAGTTTATAAACGGAGTATCTAGAGCAGTTAAATAACGTACAACACTACTAATAAAAAAGTTATAATAGATAATTTAATTATAGCTTAATTATATTGCTAGCTTTCTTATCTAATTAAGCTAATTTCCTTACTCCTACTACTTTGTTAATTAATACTGGCTACTTAATATATATAGGCTTTGGCCTTATATCAACTATTAGTTAATTTATATACCTATTTTAAGCATCGCCGTTAAGAGAATTAAAGATATAGGTCCTACTTTTTACTTTAAACGCTTTTAGAATAAGCTGCTAATTAGCGGTAGTAAGGTGCCTAAAGTCCTTAATAAAGCTATATATAGCCCTCTCTATTAGTAAACTTTGTAATGCTAATAGTATTATCTCTAAAGTACTAAAAGCTACCATTGCTTTACTAATACTCTTACTTAAAGCCTCCGACCCATTTAACGTCCTTAATAAATGGCCTTAATTAGTAGCTTTGGCTGCGTTCTTTATCAACCGCCGTACTATATTAAGGTCCTTTACTTTTTGGGTGTTTTAAGGCCTCTTTTTTACTACTAGTAATGGCGACTGGCCTACCAGAGAGGACGCTACACTAAGTACTGATAAGGAACGTAAGGGCGTTAAAGGCCTAAATAAGGGAGTAGATAAGAAAGCAGGTAAGGGAGTAGGTAAGGGAGTAACACTCTAGCCTTCTATTAGTGTACTAGATGGACTCTATTTAATTGTTTAGAGTGGAGTGTTTAAATACTTAGTAACCTTATTTTCCTTCTTGCGCTCTACCTCTATATTAGATAAGCTAATATTATTATCTTTCTTATTATTCTAAGCCGAATTCTTATTAAGCGCGTTATTAATTGACGTAGCGTAATCGCCGCTGGCTATCTTGCCCTTAAGAAGCTCCTTCAGCTGCTTAAAATAAGGTAGGTGCTTCTTTTTAAAAGGTCTCCTTTTAATATACTAATTAAAATAGCCGTCTATTACTTTAGGCTCGTTAGTATATAGAAGACTAGTAACCTTATACCTCCCCTAGCTAGAATACGCCTTTATATAAGACTCCTATTTACGCTAGCACATCTTCTAGTAGTTATACTTATTAGTTAGCTGCTCTATAGTAAGAACCTAGCCTAATTTTAAGCTAATAAAGCTAATAGCGTCGACATAGTCGGTAGCTTTAAAGGTAGCCCCATTTATTTCCTTACCTTAGGTTATTAATAGCCTTAGGAAGTCTAAGAAGGCCTTATTTAAAGCTAAAAGCCATAAAAATCGTGCCTGCTTATTAATAACTTTGCCCTCCTATATAGTCTTCTTCCTTTAAGTCCTTTTAGTAGCCGGCTTACTAGCGTCCTAATTCTTATCCTGCTTATTAGCCGTAAGAGTTATTACTACCGTAACCCTCCTTGGCCGCTTCCTTAAAGACTCTATTGCAGATATTAATATAGGTGCTTGTGCGGGTTTAGTAGAGGTAGCTGCTTTAAAGAACGTTATACTAGGTATAGTATTCGGGGGAGGGGTGCTAGCAGAGGTATGGGTAGAGGTAGTAATATCGGTAGTGTCGGCAGGGCTGCTCTTTATGGGTGTATCGTCGTCGGCCATTAAAAGCAGTAAGTAGATATTACGAATTGGTTGATATTAATGAGGCTCTCACTGATCGTTCTATATAGGGTCCTAGGCGGATTACATAACTATAGCCTCACCGCTCTTTCTATCTGGCGACGCTCCTTTCTGGCGAATCGCCTACCGAACGAACGCCTTCTACCAGGTGGAAAGCACCCCTGCTTTGGCGTCTAGAAGAGGCGCTTACACCCTGCAGATTGCGCCCAGGTGGGCCTTAAAAGTATCGACCTGGCTGCGCCCACCTGGTGGAGTCGAACCGGCCAAAAAAAGTTATCGAACGTGCCCTAAATAGAATGCTAACTCCCCACGCTCGCTAACGCCGCCCCCGTCCTGCAGGACGGCAATGATGCTCTCTCCGGCAGGGACCCATATATTACAACCCCTACCTCATGCCGAACCGTGACCCGATAGTCGCGAACCTATCCGTCGTTCTGGCGGGACTCTGTGCAACTGCAGCACCCTCCATGACCCTGATCACAGAGGAGAGTTAACCTAGATTTACACTGGCTGGGAACAGGGCGGACTTACTTCTCGATCAGCAGCGCGCCTTTCTCGCGGTCTACTTTCCCATACTTGCGGTTCCGCTGTGCGATATCGAAGAACTCGTCGAGGTTGTCGGTCCCCATGAGAGCGACGGTCTGGAGCAGCTCGTCGAGGTTCTCTTTAAGGATAGGGTTGTTGAGGCTGTCGACGAAGGAGGAGAGGAATTCGGTGTCCGTGGCGAGGGCTTGGACAGCGAAGGGCGTGATGCGCTTGACGGTTTCGTCGAGGGGGAGGTTCTGGGAGGAATGTAATTAGTGGGGTGACGAGATTTTCCGCATTGAGCGGACAATGAGAGGGAGTGAACGCACTAAAATCATAGTGGAGGCGTGGCTGAGAGCATCGAAGTAGATGAACTCTTTGATTTCCGTAGGCAGCCCGAGAAGAACTGAGTTCATAATATTTGAGAGGTAGCGGGTGAGCTCTTGCATGTAGTTGCTGGGCTCAACAGTGGGCCTAGTGGACATCCTGAAGCTGTGTTAATACCTCAATTAAGTCACGTTCAGGGCTTTGGCGTTGCAAGCACATACCAGTCGTATTCGGCTGTCTCGATCAGATCGTCGATCTTCGAATTCACCAACTCGAAAATACGATCCGAGGCCGTCTTCTTTGCGGTTCGGAACTGCTCTGTTGCTGCGAGAACTACCGGCCCAGTGTCGGAACTTGATGAACGCGCTTGAAAGAGCAGGCCTTGCAATTCCTGGCAAGCGGTTTCGAAATGTTCCAAGTTAGTGAGAATCTGGACAATCTGTCCAGGATACTGTGAGCTGAGCCGGTCGACTAGCGATTGGCAAACTTTCTCGCATAGGAGCTCATCGAGGGACTGTATGGACATGTGTTAGTTTGCTTTTGCTGGTTTCCACTGTTCAGCTCTTACCGTTTTAAGGGTTTCGTCAATAACACTGGATCGTTTGAAGTGGTCGTCGGAAAAGAGGTATATCTGATTGAGGAAGTTGCGTATATCGATACAGCAGAGCGGATACATTTGGGAGAAGGGGAGCACGCAAGGGAAGCTAACATAATTGTCAGCTGGCCCGAGAATGGCGAGTAAAATACGTACGTGAGTTGATCGCGGTCTTTATCTGGCGTGTACCAACTGACATTAACGACCTTGTCGTATTCTTCATGGTTGTTGATTGGCATGGGCATGTAGTCATCCGTGGAAACAATCTGTATCCCCGTCAGCGGATGGTTACGAAATCGAAGCAGGTACTAACTTCTTGGAAATCTTCACTGAAACGTTGCTTGAGAAGTTCCGAATATTTTTCAAAGAGGATGAGCACTAAATTGTTGAGAGTAGAAACGTTATAGCCCCAGTGCTAGCAGTTAATCAGTACAGAACGAATATGTGGTGAGAAGTAAGCCAACCTCCAGAGTTAGGATAAACAGAGCAACTCTGCCCTTGATCTTTAGAAGTAGTTCGTCGTTGTCTACTGTGTGCAATGCGCTGGAGATCAGTTTGATAGTGCTTTTGCACATGGAATCCCAGAGCTCATCGACCTATGAGACCATCAGCTTCATTACTCTTGTGCACCGTCCTTAGAGTTCAGTGGTTGCCAACATCAATTGCGGCCCGGAAGTTTTCAGTCTTCTTCATGGTTGCTTTCTCGACAATGGCGAACCCAGCAATACTTTCTAGTAAACTACTCAAATCCGAGCCATCATCATCTAATAGATTCAGTGATGACGGAATAAGGAGCTCCTTCTGCCTCCGACGAGTAGCCGCATATTCTGCCCGGAAGTGGTCGCTTCGGCCAAGAGTCTCATGGATGTGCATGCACTCAAACAGAGGCGAGAAGTATACCTGGGTCTCCGTTTCGTCGTTATTGAGTATGTCGAATTCGTCAGTTTCGTCGGCAACAAGCTCCATCGCAGAATTGAGTTTAAACTTCAGGAAATGTTCATCCTCCTTCATTCTCTCCTCATGCCTCGTCCGCCTCATATCCGTGTGATAAAAAGCTACTTCGCCCAGGTACTGAGAAGCTTCTCGAATGCGGTAAAGCCAAGTGTTCAAGTCTGTCATCACAGCCTCGGCAATCAGTCGCTGGGTTGCTGGCACAGATTTCTCAATCGTTTCGGCAATTTTGTATCTGCTGATTTCCTTCAGATGCACATTTTGTAACTCATCCAGAGCACGGAGCGCGGCATAGTGATTCTTCTTAATAAGCAAATCATGAACCTGGTTGGCAAGACGAAGGACATCCAAGCATGCATTAAGTGCTTCAGAGGTTTCATCAATATTTTGCCGTACGCCGCGAGAATCCACTAGGGATTTCTTCTGCTCCGCGAGCTTTTCCGTGCTAGCTTGAATGGATTGGTTCAGTTGGAGAATTTCCGTCGTCAATCTTACGGTACCCTCCCGGACCCTCAGCAACGAATTTACAGAGCTAACGAATTCCTGGTGATTGTTGTTGCACATCTTCTCAATATCAGCCTCCCGCTCAGCGGAGAGTTGGTTGAGAGCCTGGATGAGATATCCTGCGCGATCTGAATAACGGACATCTTTCATAACAGGGACAAGCTGGTCGATATAGTCAGAGTCAGAGGATGACTGGGTTATCTGGCGCAATGCGTTAGTTTTATTAGGCACATTATGCAGTGCAGCCTTTGATCTACCTGCTTAACTGCCATATACAGGTCATCCCCGGGATCCACAGCGGAAGGCATGATGCTGTATTTTCCAAAGAAAATTGGTGAAGTTTCGCAGGTTAATTGTTTTCCAAGATTACATGATGAGTTTTAAGTAAAATTCACAGTAATTTATCCGCGTGCGAGCATATATCCCCAAGAAATGACACTCGACGCGTTCAATTGCCAATCCATAGAAGCCGGTGAAGTCGTAAGCCATACCGGAAAATCATCGGGCCTTTCGAGGCTTGGCTGACATGGGTCTTCTGCGATGACGGAGGTCGAAAAGTCCCAAACCCCACTAAAAAACGAGAATTCTGGGCAGGGTCGGAGTCATAGAGCAATCTTCAACAACATCACTCTCAGACCTCAGATATATTCGAAAACAAATAGGGCGTTCAAAGTCTGCAATTATGGATTCCATGCTTCGTAAGTAAAAAGACTCCCCAATTGGAAGAAAATTAATCCAGCTCCGCTAGCCATCATTGGGAGTTCTAAGTAAGTTTTTTACCATCATATACTATGATAGCTAGCTAATGATAGTATAGATCGGCTCTCCTACTTGGAGCGGGCTTTGTGTACGTCTATTCCCCTACCCACAAGTAATATTTCATAACGCTAGAAAAGCACCCGTCCCACTGCCGAGATTCTTGGGAATGCAGGCATCAACATCACAGTTGGTATGTCGCCAATTTGGATATAGAGGATGAATATTAATGGCCGATTCAGCATGCAGAACACTCGAGAGAGCAGAGAAATTAGCCAGCGGTATCAAAAATGCCCACGCGATAAGCGTAAATACTGTCGTAGTTCAACATCTCATCTAAATTTACTAACCCTCTCAGCTTGACGTCAACGATTCCGAGGCTCTTGACAGAGAGGTCGCCAAAGTTTCCGTAGTCATCAGTCTTATTCCCTAGTATATAGACCAATCTCGTCTTGCCTAAAGATTTTTGTTAACGATTTCTAGTACCTTTCACGCCACCGTCATCAAGTCCGCGATCCGAAACAAGAAGAATGTTGTCACTACATCATACGTTTCCCCGGCCGTATGTTCTCTAAAATAATACCATAATGTGTAGAAGGCGCTGACTTTAAAAGATGATGGAGCTAGATAAGGAAGCGAAGGAGGCTGGCATTACGGTCATGTACGAACACTCAGTATTGCGCAAGGGAGAGCCAAGCTAATTAATTCCAGGAACGAAATTGGGTAATAAACTTACAAAGTGTCCAGATCCTCCAGAAATACTAATGTTCTTACATGCTCGATCCTGGTATTGACCACTTGTCAGCTGTACTCACGATTGATGAGGTCCACAAGTATAGTTTCAGTCATTTAGATAATTGGAGTGAACCATTACTAACAATTAGTACAGGGCAGGTGGTAAGGTCTTAAGTTTTCTATCCTACTGGTAGGTTTGAAGAACAGCTTTCATAGTGATAAGAGCACTGACGTATTGTTAGTGGAGGACTGCCAGCCCCAGAAGATTCAGACAATCCACTGTATGCAATCCAATTGGGCTGGGGACCACAGCTTAGGTAAATAACAGAGTACAGTGGTTACAAGTTCAGCTGGAGCTCCCGTGGTGTGCTACTTGCGCTAAGAAATCCCGCAAAATACGTGAGCGCAGCAACTTCCAGAGCATATGATTTGAAACTAACTATTCTTTTTCAGTACAAGGACGGCAAAATCGAAGAAGTCGAGCCTCAGGATCTGATGGGCACTGCGAAGCCATACTTCATCTATCCCGGCTATGCATTCGTGGCCTATCCAAATCGCGACTCCACCCCCTACGTACGTCTTGGATACCCGTATTTCCCAACTAAATTAGGACTAATCCATTGGTGCAGCGGGAACGGTATTACATCCCAGAGGCTCAGACTATTATGTAAGTGGAATGCTTGTAGATCTAAGACTCTTACTAACACCTTTTCAGTCGCGGGACTCTGCGTTACCAAGGTTCTTGAGACTCGATTATCGGTTACTAAAGTCTATCTAATTCAATTAGGTTTCCCCGAGTTCGTCCGTTGTCTAGTGGATATGGGCTTTTTAAGCGGTTAGCGCAGCTTCACGGCATACGATTTATCCAAGTTTGTGCTTATGCTGATATTGTATGCAGAGGAGGAAAAGGATTTCCTCAAATCAGGCAAAAAATTGAGCTGGAAAGAGGCTACTGTCAGTCGATTTGTTATACATAATGTCGCCTGTAAACCATCTGACCTCGAATCTTAGGCTAAAATTGTCGAATCAACATCACTAGACGAGACGTAGGCGCACTTCCGGGGTTTTTAGACTATTTAGTGCTAACCTTAGTGGTAGCGATATCATCTGGGCTATTAGCTCAAGAACAAGCTGTAATACTCATTTCTCAAGCACGTAACCACGAGTTATTCAAAACTGACCGCTGCATAGTTAAGGACACTGACGAGAAGAACCGCATCATTGATGGGCTACGCTGGATTGGTATGTTCAGCGGTGAAGACATTATCCCTTGCGGTAATCCATTGGATACTCTATGCGCAACTCTCGAAAAGAAGATGCAGTATGAAGAAGGCGAGCGCGATTTCGTAATGCTGCAACACAAATTCGAGATCGAGAACAAGGACGGCAGCAAAGAAACACGTACCTCTACCCTCGTCGAATATGGTGACCCCAAAGGATATTCATCGATGGCTCGGTTGGTGGGAATTCCTTGCGCGGTCGCGGTGCTCCAGGTACTTGATGGAACGATCAGCGAGAAGGGAATCTTGGCGCCAATGACGCCCGAGATCTGCAGGCCACTGTTGAAAACATTAACTGAGAACTATGGAGTTCACATCCGAGAAAAAGTTATTTCGTAGGCGTGTGCATGCACTGGCCATAGCCTCAGTGTATGGAATCAACATGGACGGTGGTAGGACTCGCTTCGGTTATCAAAAGCATTCACTCTAAAAGCATATCTAGAGATATACTAGAAAGAAGGGGCTTCATTACAAAGTGGTAGAATAGTTTATGGTATCACCTGTATCACAAATGTGCCCAATTCATGATGCTCCATAGCATATTCCGAGTTTGATGTTTCACCAGTAACCAACGACCTAGACGCTCTTCTAGGTTATCAGGATTTCCTCCGAATATTTGCATGTCTCATCAGGATGGCAAAACTTATTGTGATTGAGTTCTTGGGTTGCCACAAATTGGACAAAATCAGCAACTTTTCCAAATCACAGTAATGGGCGATTTTCCCCAGCTCACTCCGAGTTGAATCGTCAAGCTTCTTATTTACTCCTTCGTTAGATGCGTAAATGGTAATTGAGTTGATAAAGAAGAGCTACCAAAAAGCCTGGTGTTCCAACGTACAGTTATGAATGAAACACACTCAGTGTGTCCAACAGTCAGCGGACAGCGAGCTTTAAGGTCTTATAGCTGGATGACTCAGCCAAGTGGATCGCTCGCTGTCCGCTGCGTCAAAATCAGGTACGCTGACTGTCACGCTGTCAGCTCGCTGTCCGAATTAGGCAATTTGTATAGAGTTCATGGTGTTTCATTGCGGATTTTTGGCAGCACCTCTCTATGTACAAATATTGACATTACCCGATCAAAAATTGACCTTAATTTATCCAATAGTGTCCAAATGTATCCAAAATTATCCTCCGTAGATATTAAAGTCGGTAGCAACGTCAGTGGTAAGGAAAAAAAGCAGCAGTAAGGGCTTTAGAGGCTCTATTTTTATGTTAGATTTAATTAAATATAAAGCTCTATTGAATGTATCTTACCAAGCTGGCTTATAGCCAGTAAGATTAATATTTAAGCTCGTTAGCTAGGGTGTAGTTAAAGCTCTATCGGAGTTAATACAGTTAATTAAACTGCTTAATAATAGGCCTTTAATTAACCACCACTTCTGACATTAATCTGCTTTAATCATGTCGGCCAATAGTTAATTACGCTCATTAGTAACGATCTTTTTAGCTTAACTAAAAGCTTATTCGCATATAGAGCTTATCGCTGGTATAGAGAATATATTAAGGGCGATCTCGGTAAGTATTGGATAAAGGATTTGACCGATTTTAAGCCACCAGTTAAGAGGATTAGGAACGACGTTGTTCCGCTTATAGCTGTCGGAACTAATCTTAATAAACTTAAGGCCTATGTTATAGTAGCGGTTAAGCTTACTGGCGAGCTTAATACGCTTTTAATTGCGCTTTAAGGAAGTAAGGCTCTTATCTACGACTAAGGACTGTGTATATTTATTAGCTAAATCGTTATTAGATTTATAAGGGACCTTCCTACGTTATGGCTTAACTGGTTCCTTATCTTCCTTATCTACTTGCTTATTAATATATTTATTAAATAGAGTCTCTATACACCGCTCGGCGTGTTTCCACTATTGGGGCTACCGTTTCCACTTATCGCGAAAGTAGGCGCGTTTAAGAGACGGATGAAGGATTACTGCGGCGAAATAGTAAGGGCTCTCGGCCTTTATTTTATTAAAATATTTGTTAATTTTTTTGATAGCTATATTAACGCTAGATTTAAGGAAGGAGTTGTATTCGTTCTTGGGGCTCTACTAAGTTCGCTAGAGGATTTGATGGAGGAGCTTTATATTAGTGATTGACTCCTATAGAGCGCCATATAAGCCTTTAACACTAGGACTATTAGCGTCGCCTTCTATACGCTTGGTGGCTAATATAAAAGGCTTTAGGATCTTAATAAGCTGCTCTACCTGCTGCCAATCTTCATCAGTAAGCGCGTCCTAAGATAGGTCGTAGCTATTATTAGCGGGCTTCCTCTAAGCTAGTAGATATTTATTAATTGCCTTGCGAAGAAGTAATGCACAGCAGAGCATAAAGTAGGTTAAATTCTACCGAACACCTCTATCCTTAATGAGCAGAAGCTCTACTTAATTAAAAAGATCGTCCTTAATGCATGCTTTAGCCTGATTCTTAGCAAAGTCCTCCTAGCGTCCTATTGACCGTATAATATATTTAACAATATTATAAATTTTGCCCATAAAGCCTTTCTCCCGCATAAGGTTAAATTTGGCTTAATTGCTTGCATTAATAAGTGAGCGTTTAAGCTTGCTTACGCCTTTACCGTATAGTAAAGCTTTAATAATAAGGTTAATAATATAGCCAACGCACCGAAGCCGTTCCTTTTTAGGCACTAAGAGGCTTTATAAGAGGTGACTATAGAGCTTATTATTATTACTAGAGTTATTGGTTATCAAGGAGCCGAGCTTATAATTAATTTGATACTTTTGGATTACCGTTACTAAAGCCATTACTATATTCTCAGCAGTATATAATCCTCGCAGTCGTAGAAGGCCTAGAAGCACTAATTAAAGCCTACCGTCTTTGTCAATGAAATGAGCTACTATACTAAGTAGCGATATTCCGTTTGTAGATGTCCAGATATTATAGCTAAGGTTGATTTTACTAAGTGCGGTAAGGAGGATATCTTTAATACTGACGCGTCGCCGTTTAAATGCGGCCTTAATCCAATCGCTTAAGGATATAGGCGCCTTTAAGAGACACTCCTGAATCTGAGGACGGTTAAATATTAGCAGAGCGCGCGTATAAGGGCTTGTAGCTTAACGGAAGGTAATATCCTGTAGAATTGTCTAATCAATATAGGCTTAAATATAGCCAGCTACCTAAAACGGCTGGCGTTTAAGGCTGGTAGCTAGAGTAGAAGCTTGATTAGCTGGCAGTTATATACTACCACTATAGCTTTTTAAGTTAATAATAAGGCTATGCTTTGATTTTAAATGGCCGCTAATATAGTTGTTGCCGTTTATTATAAGCAAAGCACCTAGTCTTTAAGCTAGATGGTAGAGCTTATATAACTAAAGCCTCTTTTTGCCTAAAGGACCGTCCTAAAAAATGTCTGCTCTATACTTCCATATTGGTGATATAGAGGTATTGCTTAATAGTGACCGCTTATTAATAACTTGGTATCTATATTTGCCAGTAAGCTTACCATATAATATTAAGTAGAGATTGTCCCAATTAATAGGAAAGATACAGCCGTAGTTCTGATCAGCTAGAGGAGGCTCTTACAATGTAGAATCATTTTAATCGCCTAATTTGGTATCATCGTTGGTTGGAAGAGGGGAGGAAGTAGTTAATCCACGAGACCTGCGCGGTACTAAAGGACGCGTAGATAAGGTTAATAAGAAAGAGGTAGAGGAAGAAGCAGAGGAAGAAGCAGAGGAAGAAGCTCTGCTACCTTATTGGGGCGTAAAATGTAATATACTTTGTATTTTGTATAGGTAATAAAAGGCACGTTTTAATATAGGGGAATAGGTTTAGACGCGTAGTAGAAATATTGGGAAAAATGCTTATTTACTATGGCTAAGCGAGAGATTCCCAAGGGTTGGCTAACCGGATCTTAGCCGAAGATCTAAATTCTACCAAAAGCTTCAAAACACCACCAAATCTTACCACCAAGGCAGCGAGCTGTCAGCTCGCTGTAGTCTTATTACTAACTAACTGTTGACTAACTGTAACTACCCTATACGCCGACTGACTACTCGCTGACTGCTTACCTTATCAGCTTCTTGGCAGCTACGCTGCCAGCGTCACTAGCTATTAGACACACTATATAGGCCTAATTATCTTCCCTTTTTATACTATACGCGTACCTTAAACTAAAGTAGCAGATTAAGCGTAGTTAAGGTATTTAGGCTATTTCTTATTTTTAGTGCATTATTAACCTAGCATATAGCATAGAGACGTTATACCTCCTTTATTGCCTTATAAATAGCCTTAGCTTATTATATAATAAAGGGAAATAGTAAAGAATTATTAGTTATTTAAGGGTAGGCGTTAAAGACTAGTAATATAGGTATAAATCTACCTAGGCTAGTAGAATTATTAATAGTTTTAATAGCTATTTATAAGGTAAGTTTTTTACTAATATTCTTTAGTTTTAAAGAAATAATCTTATATATATAGCGTAGTGGCGTATAATATTAGTTTACTTTTTTAATACTATTATATACCTTAATAGGGACTTTCTTAACCTTAATTACTATTACTATTATCTATTATTAAAACTCTATAAATAAGAAGTTCTTTCCTATATTATATATAATTTAATTAAGGGGTTTTAAGTAGATATTAATTTAGTATAGTTAAAAGGTATTTTATATATTCCTAGCTAATATATCCTTTAAAAAACGTGCGGCTTAAAAAGAGGTTAAGAAATTAATAACTTAGAGTACTAGCTTACTGCTAAGATATATAATATTAATAATAATATAAAAGTTAAAGTTATAGTTATTCTTAAGGGTAAACTTAAATCGGCTAGGGGACTTCTAGTTTATTTAGTAGTAATAATAGTACTTTATAAGATGCTTAATTGCCTTAAGACGTGTTTAATTATAATTTAGAGCTTTTTTAATTTAATATTAATCCGTGCTTTTACCGGCGTTAATTAAAAGATAATTAGTGGCGCTTAATTTAGTAGTTATATTTAATTTAAAATAAAGCTCACTATTTGGTTAATTGTTTTAATAAAAGGCCTTAGATAGAGCTTAGGATTAGTAATATCTTCTACCTAGTTAAATCTAAATGGTAATAATAAAAATTAATTAAGAGGACATTGTATAGGCCTGCAGCTGTAGTAGTAATCTATTATTAGTAAGGGTAGTAGCGGTTAGAGGTATAGTAGGTAAACGTATAAGTAGAGCTCTAGATTTAACTTAATAATTAATCTAAAGAAAAAAGCTGTAGATTGATTTAACGCTAAGAGCTTAAGTTTAACTACTATATATAGTAAAGCGTGCGAATTTAACGCGGTTGCTAATCTAAAGGAGCTTTAGATTAAAAAGTTGCTAGATTAACTAAATAGATACCTTTAGATTAAATTAAAGCTCTAGATTAACTTGGTTTTAAAGCCTTTAGATTTAAGTTAGAGCTATAACTAAATACACCTTTAACCTTAACTTTATAGCCTATTTACTAAAGAACCCTAAGCAATTAATAAATAGATAGGTAGCTAAAATAATAGTATAGTTGGCGTAATTCTAACTTAGTTAAGTAGTTTTAAGTAATACTCTTTTCTAGTTAATAAAGGAGTAACTAGGGGTAACCCTACTTACGTATAATAGGCACCTAATTATCTTCCTAAATAAGTATATTTTTAAGATTATTAAGCCTAACGCCTAATTTATTTATATCTTTAATATAAAATAGAAATAGAGTGTTTATAGGAATAATATAAAAGGTAATATACCTTAAGGGGGTTTAGACTCTAATTATACTAAGAGAAATTATAGTACCTTTACTAAAATAAATTGTATATTAGCCTGCTATTAATTAGTTGATCTAAATAGAGCTATTAAGCTGCTAAAGAGCTTAAACTTAAGGTTCTCCTACTATAGATACTCCTACGGCTTTTATATCTAGTATAATACTATAAAATATATTTACTAAGTATTTATTATTAAAGAAAAACATAAAACTCTTCTTTAGCTTATTAAAGATATTTAATTTTATAATAGAATAGAGTGTAGATTAGTTATTAATAATAGCGACGGTTTATATACTGTTTACCTTACTATACTCTATAAAGTATTAGTTAGAAAAGTAGTTCTTAATTTATATATTTATAAGGAGCTATTTAACCTTATTAACCTTATCCTTAAGATCTTCTACGCCTTTATATTAAACTAGAAAGCTTTAAAAGTAGGTATTTGTACCAATTTAATAGTATAAGTAAGTTAGATCCAGGGGCACGAAATACATATAGTATTGTATACTCTTTTAGATAATGGTAACTATCTCTTATATTGAAGAAGACTACGTAGTCTATATACTAATACGTCCTCCCCCTAATTAGTTAGTGCTTTATAAGTGTACTAAACGTATAAGCGAGTGGTTAGTACACTAAACGTATAAACGCGTACCTAGCGTACCGAGCGCGTAGGCACGCGGTTGGTACGATGGGTACTTATTACGGAACGTGGGCAGTGGCTATAGAGCGTATATATTTAAGGAGTCTATAAGACGTTACGCGATCAATTATAAGGGTTAAGGGCGTAAGGAGGTAATATACCTACGCGTAGCTAACATAAGCTGTACGTAAGGTGTATATAAGAGCACGGGGCTCTCCTATAGAGGCCCCTACGGTAGGGTTCTATAATACTACCCCCCCTCCTATAGAGGCGGAGCTCCGGCGACGCTATGGTTACTATATATATATAGAAGGGACACTTAAGGTATAGAAAAGAAGAAAAGGGGGGTATTGCTAAAGGTTTAAAATAATATTATATAATAAGGCTTGGCATCTAAGAATCTGACTAATTAGATAACTTTAACCGCCGGTTAAAGTTCCTAGACATCTTAACGATATTCCGATTACGTAATCGCACTTTACCGCAATCTAACGGCAATTTGCCCTTACGTGGTAATATATAACGGTTTAACTCTATAAGGGCTCCCATAGAGGATTAGGTATAAAATCTCTGCTTAGGCCCTATTTCTGTAGGTTTATATAGTAAAAGTTACTAATTAAACCCTTTGCATTTTTAAAGTCTTTCTATAGTTGCCATTCTAGCTAATCTATATTAAATCCTGTATATATAGCTCTGTAGTAAAGCTGTTATCCTCTGCCTTTGCTAAAGTATTTAGAGTTAATAATTTGTTTAACGGTCCACTCCTTATAGTTCTTATCTTTGTTCTTGTCTTAAATTAGTACTAGTAGGGGTTTAGGCTATATCTGCCCTAGTAAGGGGTTAGGCTAATAGAGGTATAGTAGCCATGGGTAAAATATAGGCTATATCCCACGGGTAGCTAGGGTAGGCAGGAGTTCTAGCTTATATGCGGCTCCCCTATTAATAACTTATTTAATTAGATAGGGGCTAAGGTTCTTATAATTAAGTAACTTTATAGGCCTCTATATAGAGATATTGCGTATATCTAGCTATACCTAGTCGCCAACACGCATCTCCAGTAGTGGCGTTCTATAGCGGTTAGTAAAGTAGGCCTACTTTACTTAAGCCTAGGCCATTTCTCCCTTACAGTAGTTAAGTAGATTTTTTATACGGTCTGTATACTAGTTAGTAAGTAGTATCTTAAGGCGTTTTCTATATAGTAGTTTCTTATTAATAGGTTCTAGTGGCTCTATACCAGATTGGGGGTAATAACCCTTATTCGCGAAGAACGGGGTAAGTCCTATAGTGGTTAAGACGTAGTTATTCGCTGCGAATTTACCTAGTAGGAGGTAATCTACCCAGTTATCTTAACTATAGGCGACTACCTGTCATAGGTACGCTTTTATACTAGTATTAGCGTTTTCTAGTTGCCTAGTAGTTTTATAGTAGAAGGATATAAATATCTTAACGGAGATGCCAAGGCATTAGCAGATTCGTCTCCGTATATCGGAGTTAAATTATACGCCTTAGTCGGACGTAATCAAGTCGGGTAACCTATATAGTCGGTAGACTTTGCGAAGGAAGGTGTCAGTAACGTCGCTAACGGCTACGCCTTTAGTTAGGACGTAGTGGCGCTCTTTTATAAGTTGGTATATTATTATAAGGATGTTCTTATAGGTACGGCCGTGTTATTTATAGGGTGGTAGGTTAATAACGAAATCTATAGCAATATCTGCCCATTATTATATAGGTATTAGTAGAGGGTATAGTAGTCCTTAGTACTTTATATTAAAGGCCTTAACGCGCTTATAACTATAGCAGGCGCCTATAAAGCGTTTAACTAAGTCTATTATTTTTAGCCAGAAGTAATATTGGCTAAGAAGCTTATAGGTTTCTTCTTTACCTAAGTGGCCGCTTAATCGGAGGTCGTAGGCCATTTAGATTAGTTGTCATTATAGATTTTCTAAGTTAGGGATAAATAGGCGACCTCTATAATAGAGCCTATTCTCTTTTACTTCTAAGGCTGCTATATTAATCTAGCCTAAGCTTTAGAGGTTAGTAAGTAGCGTATAGGCGCTAGCGGTCTTTACGGTAATAAGTTAATATAGTAATAGGTTAACAGAGGTGTTATATGCCGTAGTAATAAGCTTATTAATTTTAGGAAGTAACTCTAGTTCTATGGTATAAAGCTAAGATGCAGTTAGCTCTATTATAGGTAGTATACCTAGGGCCAAATTTTATACTTTTAAAATCGTTTATTGTTGGAACTAATTATAGGGGTTATCTTTAGACTAAGGAATGCCTTATAAGCGGCGTATTAGGCTATTAGGTTTAGTACCTTATACTCCTAATCTATATATAATTTTAAAGTTAAAACTAGAGAGGAACTCGTTCCAACGTGCTTAGGGTTAGTTTAGTTACTTTATAGTTATAAAGTACTTAAGGTTGCAATAGTCCGTAAGGATTTTAGTTAGCTAATTAGGCTTTACTAAGGAAAGTTCTGGTTAGAATTCTTTAAACGCTTATACAATTGCAATAAGTTCTTTATTATAGATCTTATAGTTATACTCTTATAGTATAAGCTTAGATAAGTAGAATATAACTAGGTAAAGAAAACCGTTATTACCTATCTAGAAAAGGACGCCTACGTTAATATAGTTTAAGGAGTTGGTTTTAAAATAGAGTTATTGTCCTAGTGTAAAGTAGGCTAGGATAGGTGCTTTAGTAAAGGCATTTTTAAGGTCTTAAAACGCCTTCTTATATTTAGGCGTCTAGGTAAAGCGTAGGTACGTTTTTCTTCCTTTTACTAAAAGGCCCTTTATTTATATTATTGCTATAAGTAGTACTACTACGCCTAAGAAGTTGTATATAAATTTCTAATAGAAGTTAGCAAAATTAAGGAAGGCTTATACGTCCTTAATACAGTTAAGGGCTTGCAATCATTAGCCTTTTTAGTATCGTAGGTTCGGTAAATTTAATTTTATTAGTTAGCATTTGCGACTAAGGGGGTACAGTAGAATTACTTTGTAAAATTAAATCTACCGTACCGTAAACCACGTCGGATTTAGATGCATTTTCGGCAGAGCCTGCAGCCGTACCTTAGCTATAAATC
>Ga0307515_10001627_pt1 | contig 49976 bp, 5 predicted proteins | sample 17_EM_MG_FD_194513 | JGI IMG/M metagenome (GOLD analysis project Ga0307515, IMG submission 194513) | Populus trichocarpa ectomycorrhiza microbial communities from riparian zone in the Pacific Northwest, United States - 17_EM | ecosystem: Host-associated > Plants > Roots > Unclassified | place... | reverse complement strand
GGGTAATAGATAGCTGAAATGGGAACGGTAATCTGCCACCAATATTGATCTGCAACCAATATATTGGGTGGCGGTAACGCCGTCTTGGAGCCTTCCAAGCGGTGATCTTGTGTCTCAGCGCAGTGTCGGTAGTCGGTTACAGAAAGAAATAGTAAGAGTTGTTTAAAAAAGTTAAAAAGCTATTTACCTAGGAGCTAGTTCTTAAAATTTATTAACTAGAACTAAAAACAGTTATAGAAATAGATATATTAGACTTTATACTAGGGGTATACTTTATATAAAAATATTAAGATAGATAGCACCTAGTAGTATATTATAGTTAAAAAATAATACTACTAGAGTTAAACTATAACATTTATAATAAGGAGTTATTAGGTATAATTATAGCATTAAAGAAATTAAGAGTATTCTTATAAAGTATAAAAAAATTATTTATAGTTAAAATAGATTATAAGAACCTAATAGGATTCTTAATAATAAAAGAACTTAACTAAAGATAGGTTAGATGGGCGGAAATGCTTACAGAATACTATTTTCAGATTTAGTATACTAAGGGCATAGATAATATATAAGCGGACGCTCTAAGCTAAAAAGCTAAACTATAAAATAATAAAAAGCTATTAGGGACTTTACTATAAAAAGATATAGATAGACTAATTAGGTATAATTATCTAAAAATTATAGCAACTTAAGAAGAACTAGAAAGAGTTTATAAGTTATTAGAAAGCTTTTAAGTATAAAGGATCTTTAAAATATAGCTAGAAGAATAGTTAGAATATCTAGGAGAAAAAATACTATATAAGTATAGGGAGGCAAAGTATATCCTAAGAAGTATAGTAAAACACTTTATAGAAGATTTCTATAAGGGAATAACTTAAGGACATAATAGAGCTATAGGCTTAGTGTTAAGACTTTAAGAGGAGTATATTATTAATGGAATTTAGGGCTTAGCGTAAAAAGTTACTAAGGAATATCTAAATTACTAGAGAAATAAACTAATGAGGTATAAGCTATATAAAGGGCTATAACCTATTAAAATACTAAAGAGACTATAGGAGGTTATATTATAGAACTTTATTATAAAGTTACTAAAGTTAAAAGACCCTATTACTAGATAAGATTATAACGTAATCTTAGTAATAGTAAATAAGCTTATAAAGTGAGAATACTTTATAGTATATATAGAGGAAATATTAGTAGAAGATGTCGCTAGAATCTATATTAAAGAAGTGTTTATAAGATATAGAGCACTAAGTAAGATTATATTAGATAGAGATTTAAGATTTATAGTAGCATTTTAGGAGGTATTTTTAGTGAAGTAAGAAGTTAGAGTAGTAACTTCTACCGCATATTATTAATAGACAGATAGTTAAATAGAAAGATTAAATTAGATACTAAAACAGTATTTAAAACACTATATTAATTACGCATAGAATAATTAGGTATTATTATTACTAGTTATATAGTTTATATATAATGCAATACTATAAGAAGGAATAGGCATATTACTATTTAAGGCGAATTATAGATATAAGCTAAGAACATTATTGTTACTATAGTAAGTAAAGAAAATAAGTAGTATAGCTAAAGAAAGAATAAAGATACTAATAAATCTTTATATAAGCTCGGACCCCTAGAACTCGGCCGCCCCCTAAACTCGGCTACTTAAGCGAATCGAACCCCACCACTTTTAAAGCTATCTATACTTAATTAAATCAACTTGACCCTCTACCCCTACGTGCAATTTAATATATTGGCCCCGGCCTTTCTATTTAACGCATTTTAAGGCTTTAATTTTAACTCCTTTGTCGTTATTTTAGCCTCTTTCTCCTCTACCTCCTCTATACCTTAACTAAATCTATATTTCTAAATTTTATATTTAGACCTACAGCTACCTACCTATAAAATTTTAGACCTTTAAGGTCTTTAAGCTGCGGTTGCGGGCTATATATTTAAGCGTCCTTATATATAGCCTCTACAGTAAGTTGCTTAAGTTGGTGACTTCCTTTTTAGAAAAGTAACTAAGTCTTTTAACTAAGTATATACTTGTTATAAAGGCTATAAACTACTTAATATGTATTATAAGGCTTTTTTGGGATATTTATAGTATTAAACTAATAGCGATTGGCTTATTTAAAGCTTAAAGTCTCTATTAAAGCCTTATTTTTAACCTATAGAGACTTAAAGCCCTTACGTGGATTCTATAGATAAATACTAAAGGTATACTACCTAAATTTAACTATTTTGCTAAAAGGCCTTCTTTTTAGGCTTTATAGTTATACTTAGTAAAGCAGCACCCTTTAATTTAAGTTATATTATTAAGAAATATAAGCTCTATAATTTAGTCCTAATATTTTAATTTTATAGAGGAGAAATACAATAGATTTAAGGGTTATTATATTAAATAAAGGAGTAGAAAAATAAGTTATATATTATATTATATATATTTTAATAAATACTTAATTATATAGTGGCTTATATAGCTATTAAAAATAATAATTAAGCTTTAATGCTGAAAAAACCCAGTTTTATATAAGAAAATATTAGTAAATTAGTTAAATATAATAATATTTATTCTTTTGGCTATTTTTTAATATTATATATATCTAATAGGGCGTTTCTACTTAGTAGAATTATATTAATTAAAAGTGTTTTCCCTTAAAAATTATAAGAAGATTAATTAGGTAATTAAGAGCAGATATTATCTCTATAATAAATACCTATTTATAATTATTTAGTAACTATATAAAAGTTATCTCTTTAAAGGTATGTTTAGTAGTGATTTAATTTATATACACACTTAATATAACTTTAAATTCATTTATATATTAGGTATTTTCTACTTATATATTAGCCTTCCTTTATACTTTTCTATAAAGGTTATATAATTTTTAAATTTACTTTAGCTGTGCCCAATTAACTTATATACTTTCTGTTAACTATAGAAAAAAAATTTATATAAAGCTTTTATTTAAAATAGCTAATTACCTATATTTTACTTAGGGGCTTTATATCGTTATTTTAATTAATTATTTTAATTACTATTCTTTTATAATTATATATATAAGGGAATAAATCTTTATAAATCCTATTTAAGTACCCAATTAATAAGCAAGGCCACCTATATAGGAGTTAATTATTATTTATATTTATATATAAATTGCCTTAGTAGCATACCACTTAATTAATCGCTTAAAACCAACAAAGGGACACCGTATGCAAGTATAGCTTTTCGCGCATACTTATAAACACCTGATTTAAAATCTATAATAGCTATTTATAAGTTCTACTTATTTTGGTCCATATTGATCGATTCGTTGTGGAGAAAATAAGTTAACAAACAGGTGGTTTGATTTTAGTTAGGTGGCCGACTTCTAGAGGTGGCCGAGTTCTAGGGGTCCGAGCTTAGACCTTATAGAATCAGTAAAAAAGGTATAAAAAAGAATAAAAAAGTACTATAATGCTAAGAGATCTAAGGGACTAGATCTTAAGGAGGGAGATAAAGTGTAGCTACTATATAAAAAATTTAAGAGTTAATAACTAAGTAAGAAGTTAGACTATATTAGGCTAGGACCTTTTAAAATTAAGTAAAGGATTTTACTAGTTATTTTGTTGTGTGGGAAACTGCATTAGGAAATGGAGGCTTCCTTTATAGGCAAGGCGCCCTCGCTTATTAACCCCGGCTAAGCTAAGACTGCCCCTTAACCTTAACTATAAAAGGCCATTTCTCTTGCTGCTTTTCCTCTTATCCTCTATCTTTCCTTTCTCCTAACGCTGCGCCTCCTCCTCTACTTACTGCTAGTCCCTAGCATGGTCGTATTAAGGCATTTCTGCCATCCCCTTAGCGCTTATACGTATATAAGTCCAGCCCGCTTATTGCTTTATTCCCCTATATCTTAGACTAATAATTAATATAGTTAACTACGGCCTTTCTAATAAGCGAGTTTCTATTCTATAATAATATATAAATAATCTTAACCTCCTTTTCTAATTCCTGCCTCTAGAGCTAATAGCTTTAATTTTTATTAAGCTCTTTTAGCGCCGCCTCTATCCGCTAAGCGTATCTATATCCTTATAATTCTATTCTCTTTCTTATATATACCCTCTTTCCTTTTGCCTTCTAAATAATGCTAGTTCGCAACCGTCCCATAGGAAGGGGGTTAGGGGAATTCCGTAGTTACCAGCCGTATTAGCACTATTGTCTTATTTAACTCTACCGCATATCTCCTTCTAAGGTAGGGAGGGATAGGTGTGCCGTATTGCCCCCCTTAAGGGCTTAAGCGAGCTTATGTCGCACTTGTTTTAACTAACCTATACGCTATTTTCTTACCTAGGATATACTGTTAGTTAGACGGCCCGCTTTAGCGTTTACTAATAGCTAAAGCCACCTATATTACGGCTAGTATGCCTACTAGGCTACCTAGTGGAAAAGCAGCTAGACGTTGCTGATTTAAGCGACCACCCTATATAGGGCTATATTAGGTATTATTTAAATAGATATTATATGGAGCGTTGCCTAGGCGGCTATATATACCTATTTAGTAGTATAGTTATATTACTACGGATATTTCGGAGATGCTATTTAATCTACTAGTTTAGGGCTAAGGGGCTATTAGCTCTGCCTAACCGCTTAGCGGTAAAGCGGTAAAGGATTAATAACCCGGCCTTCTAAGCTATAGGGCTATAGTGGGAACTACCTAGATTAAAATTGGAAGGTTATAGCTTTTAGGCGCATAATAGATTAGCGGTACCGCGGTATAACTATAAAGGAATCTCTAATACTAGCTAGCTATGTTAGGAGGGCGAGCATTATATAGTACCTATGCAGTACCCTATATAGTCCTTTACCTAGCGCATTTATATATCTGTATATAATTACCGTGCGAGCGGCAGGCATATCCGTTACTAGGCTATTAGCATTAGAGAGTCCCGCCCGCTACTAATAAGGACACTACCTCCTTCCGTTATAGATAGCTTGTAACGCGTATATATAAGCGGGGCTCTATATCCTGTTAATACGAGCGGCGTAAAAGATTAGCTGGATTGGCATTATCGGGAAGTAAATAGATATGTTAGTACTACCCTTTACTAAAGAACGAGGGTGGAGAATTTAAGCCACTAACCTCCTAATAAGGGGCTAGATGCGATGGCTGTATTAGAGCTAAATATACTAGCTTAGACGGGCGGATACGGTTTAATTGCAATTTGCTAAGGGTATTAATTAGGCGCTAGGAATTTAAGCCCTTATAAACCTTTATACCCTATAAATAGTAATTAACCCCGGTTTATACCGGAGGCGTATATATTAAATACTTTAATTTAATAAGAAACCTAGTTAAGGGGTAAAGGGTAAGGGGTAATAGGTAAGAGCTAGTGGCGAAGGGAGGACTAACGTGCACTTAAAAAGACCTTTAATTCCCCCTTAAGCTTTTAAAAGCTATAAAGCAATGGCAACTCTAATAATAATAATGTTAGCACTACCTTAGTCTTTATTTTATATCCCTTCTAAAATTTCGCTTAATAATAACAATTTCTATACTAGTCCCCCTGGAAGATTAATAGCTTTATCTTAGTACTATGCAATTATAGCCCCTAAGAAAAGCGTAAGCAGTAAACCTAAAAGGAGAAATAGGGGAGTACCTCTTTTCCCCCTAAAAAGTTAAGAAGTATTAGAAGCTTAGGCACTTAATAGTATATTATTCTACCTAGGGCCTTAATTTAGAGATTTTATCTAATAAAGCGCCTATAGACCCTATATATAATTATAAGAAAGCTTATAATAAGTATTATAAGAATAATAAGGATAATGAGGATAACGAGGAAGATCTTTATGGGGATAGAAATGACAGTTAAGTCTCTAGGGGAAGTAGTTAAAGTAATTATCCCAATAATTATCCCACTACTCTTCCTTTTTCCCTAGTAGTTCTAAATATATAGTTTTAATAACTAGTAGTAAATTTAATAGTTATTAAAGATAATATAGCTAATCTAGACTTGGAAGCTAAGGGTAATAAAGCTAATAATACTAATAACGAAGCTAACGAAGCTAGTGAAGCCGATAATTAACTGACACCTTATAGATTAGGTATACGCTTCCCCTTTTAATTTATAATGGCCTTATTTAATAATTAGTAGATAACTAAAATAATAGTAGTAATATAGATGATAAAGATAATAAGGAGCTGCCTTCGTTAGAAGCGCTAGAAAAGGAGGTACATACACCTATATATAATTATACTATACCCCTAACACTAGACAGCAATTAAACGGATAATTCGGCTAAGGGGCGTTACATTAAAACTACTTCGTAGTTTAAGTAGAAGCTTAAAATATTAGTAGCTGCTAATTAAAAGTTTTTAAAAGCTAAGAAGTTAAAGAAGCGGAGGTTTAATTAGCTTAATTAACTAGATAGTATTAATTATATCTCTAATACTTCTATTAGTGAGAGTGGTAAGAGCGTACAACCTAGGAAGTAATAAAGGTTACCTACTTTCTGGAGGACCACGCCTTCTGGCTTTTCTACCCTTGGTATTAACGATAGTAACAGTATTAAGGAGTAAGTAGCCTCTACTACGCGGCCTACTAGCTCCTCCCCTTAGCACTATATATCTCTTTGTAATACTAGACTACTAAAAAATGGGGCTAATAAAAGTTATAATTATATTCTAGACAATCTTGTTAACGGCTTAGCTAAAGAAAGCGATAATAAAGATGGTAAGAATATTATGGACGAAGGTAAGGCCGAGAACTATAGCAATAGAAGTAATAATAGTGGCGATATAGATAATGACAACTCTAGGGACGATAATAGCAGTAATAGTAATAAGGGTAATAAGGCCCGTAGGTATATAGGGCAATAAGGATTACCAACCCCTATTACTAGCTAATTAAAGGTAAAGTATACTACAAAGTATTATCTCTAGCGGTCTTACTATTCCCCTTTAATTTTATCCATGCATGCATCTAACTAAAGCACTGCGCTTACTAGTAATTATTATAAGCAGGTTGCATCTCCTATATATAATTGCCTCTATATCTAAAAACTGCTGCTAAGTTCTGCCTTTAGCTTTAACTCTAATAAAGCAATACTGGGAGCCGCCTTAAATACTAATTTAGAAGAAATTTTACTTTAAGCAGCTTTTAGGCGCTAAAAAGATAGGTTATATATACTAGATATCCTTCCTTAATAATTCCCTTTACCTTTTAACCTGGTTAAGCAGCCCTAGGAGCTAAAGCCCTAAGGGCTAAAGTTTAAAATAAAATTCACTAAAGAGGAAAACGCACTACTTATTAAATTAAAAAAAGGATATAATCTTCTATAGGAACAGATTAAAGACCACTTTTTAAAAAGAAGTCTTGGATTACTACAGGTGTATTACTATTTAAAATTAAAGGCCTGGCCTGCCGCGTAGAAAAAAGGGGGCTGGCCTGCCAGGTAAAAGAGACGGTAGTAATTATAGTGCCTTTCTTTCTAGTTTAGAGATCTCTTTCTAGCTTTAGGTTTTACTTCTGGCTTATTCTATTTATAGCGCATTTCCTATAACGTCCTATAATTTCCAATTTAAGAAAGTTAAGCCCTTATAAACTATATAGAGCGCTAGCAGGTAGAGGGATTTAGGTATATGTGCTAATAAAGTGTTATAAGTATTTATAAGTGATTTAACTAGATATCTACTGGCTATACTATATATAATCGCCTAACCGCAATATCGCCTAAAGCCGTAAGCTTAAGGGCCGCATAAAAAGGTCCGTAAGAGCATTACTTTTTTAAGGGCAGTAAGTAAGAGCTACTTATTACTACTTATAACGCTATAGACGATAGAAAATACAAGGCTAAAACTACGTTTACGACCTAGCCAGCTAATTAAAATCACGTAATATAGTAGAAACCGAGCGGCAATCTGAATAATATGAAGTCGGGCGTTAATAATTAATTAACTTATATATATAATATAAAGGCGCATAAACTGCTACAGAAACTTAGTTTTTAGTTAATTTACCTTACTAATAAGAATAAGCCACGAGAATTCAATCCTTAGAGATATTTTAGTCGGCAGAGGGCTATATATATCTAGTGACTCTAATATACAGCTAAAATGCGCGTTATAGCAGACGCCTTACCCGTTCTACTATTTGGCTAGTGGCCTAATTATATACGTAATATTCTGTACTAGAAAGCTTTAATAGTGGGGCAGGGCAAATCTAGTAGCTTAGCCTAAGAGGTAGCTACTTAGCAATTCTCTTATATAAGCCTTCCCGTTAGGCACTAATAAGTAAGCAGCTATAAACCTATTAGCTATAGCAACACCTCTATTTTCCCTTATAAATTTCCTTTAACCCTACTTCGCTAATTATTTATAGTGTAGTTCTATAAAGCCGCTCTCCGTTTAAGCCTACAATCTACCTCTTTTTATATTTCTTATATTCTACCTCTCGCAGTTATCTAGCAATTCTATTCTTACTATTAAGGTAAATATTAGCTTAGCTATTTTACCCGTGCAGTATATGCCTAATTATTTATATCTTCTATAATAGTTGTGCTTTAATGCGTATATGCTTTACGGCCTTTTATTCTAAAATAAATTCCTAAATTAGTCGCTATTCCTCTTTAGACGGCTATTTATAATTAAGAACACTTTATAAAAGATAATATTTGCTCAATATTTTACGTCTATAGAATACCTCTCCTTTATAGCCACCAGTCCCGCTAACTTTTGTAGTTATACTTCTAGCTATACGGATTATGTCCGCTAAGGCTAGGGATAAGGCGCTTAGTAGGAAATAGGAGGCGATCGGAGCTTATAAATTTGAGATAATAGAGGACATAACTATAATATTTAAAGGTATATTATATGATATTAAAGACGGCAAAGGGAAGCTGGTTAAAGCTTTAGGTATAGAAGATAGATAAGTAATAAGAGAGGTTCTTACTAGGTATAAATGTTATATAATAAGGGTACGGATTAAGTTAGAGAAGAGGTAGTAATAAGTAGTAATCTAAAGCGATATATACCATTTATTTATAGATAAGAGTTAATCTCTAGCTTCTTCTACGGCATTTTCCTAAAACTCTAGAGTATTTAGATCTCCCAAACCGAATAAATTAAAGATATTCTGCCTATCCTTGTAGCCGATCCTAAGTACTAAGAAAGCGTCCTTATTATCCTCTTTTGGCATATATATAGATAGGCAATTTATAACTACTAGTCCTCCACTCTCCTTTTTCTTTCTTTATAAATTGCTTGTCCTTATTTTAGTGCGAAATAGCTTAGGGAGGTTTTTAATTATATAGCGCCTTGTAAATAAGAAAGAATAGTACTAGCTCTACCCTAGCAATACTAGATATCCTATTAATGTTAACTATAAGTAATATCTTATTAAAGGTTGTTTATAGACCTAGAATCTGCTATAATTCTAACTGGAGACGCTTTAATAATAGTTTATCTATAACTTAACGATACGCTAGCATAGTAGCGCTAGAAGGACTTTTAGGAGAGGTATTTATTTTAGATGAGTATTAAACACACTAAATTTTAGAGAAAGGTGTTTAACTCTTTTTTTTTTAATTGTTAAATAAGAGGGTGCTTTTTTTATCTAATAAATCTCCTTCTAAGATAAATAAGTAGTTAGTTAATAAGCGTTTAAAGCTAGTATACCGAGCGTTTAATTCGCGTCTTAGGAAAGTGGAGCTTTAGAAAGCCTCTCCAGTAACTAAGCGTCTTTAATTAGTGTTAAGTGTTCCTCTAATAAGAATTATTAAGAATTTATTTAAAATAAAAGGCCTTTTATACCCGTGGAAAGATTAATATCTAAAAGAGGATATTTTTAAGATAAAGTACTCCTTGCGTTTAGATCCGTTTTATAAGGTTATAGATTAAAGGCTAGTAAATGCGTCTTAGATAAAGGAGGATATATACTTTACGATCGGCCTTACTCTGTTAAGAATTAGTAATAAAGTTATTTAGGATAGAAGAGTTTCTCTACTAGTGGCAATAGTTACCTATAAAAACCGACTTTTCTAAGATAATAAAATTAAAGTGCTAATTAAATTAGCCTTATAAAGTTTCTTCGCAACTACGGCCAGTCTTAGTAGGTGCGGGGCAGTCTCCTACTAACTTTAAATTTTAGGTAAGCGGATCTAAGGCGCTATTTTACTTAGCTTTAAGATGGATACTGCTAAGGTAAATAAGAGGAATACTTTAGGACCTAAGGATCGGAAAACGTTTGTTAAAAGTTTGCGTGCTTATAGCCTTATACTATAACGTAATAATAATCGCTTCGCTAACCTTTCTGTATTCTCTTTTAGTAAATTATAATATAATTTAAATGCAGAATCCTGGTTTAAGAGTAATAAACTTATATTGTTATTAAATGTTGCTAATTCTTTTCTAAGTTTTTTAATTAGCTAGTTATTCTATTCTATAAATTTTAAGGATATAGTAAAATTAAAGATGGATAGATGGGACGGGGATAAAAAGGATAAGAGGGGATAGGAAGGATGGGAAGGATGGGAAGGAGATTTAAAGGATAGGGTAGGGCGGGATAGGCGGGACGGGACGAAATATAGCGGAGCCCAGCGAGTTTGGACCAATCGCGGCGGTATACCTATAGTTATTCCTATTCTGTATATGCTCTTTACTTTAATTAAGACATCTACCTAGCTCTTATGCATTAGGTCTATAGAATTTATATAGCCTAAATAGGTAACAGGGCCCCAATTATATTCCTTTCCGTATTATTTCTAGTTTAAATAACATTAGATAGCTATAAGCCTCTACTATATATACAACTGCGTATCTATTGCATATCCTTTTATATCACTCTAGTGCCGGAACTAAGATACTAAATATGAGCCACGGTTCTGTTTCTATAGTTACGGCAAGACTATATACCTTTACTTAGTTAAGTTCTATGCTATGTTAGATGTAATATTAATATAACGTCTCCTAGGATAAATAGGGGGAAGTATTTATATAGCATGAGGTGGGTTCTAGTAAATATTTGCGGCACAGTAGCAGCTTAGGTCCTATTAAAGGGTATAAAAAAAGGCAGATCTTTTAAAGAAATGATACCATCTACACTTAGCTCCTTACTCTAACTTTATACTTTAGATTAGTATTACGTTACCAAAGCTTTATAGAGTAACAATATTAGTTATATCTAAGCCCGTTACGCTAGCGCCTTTACTATCTTGTAATAGCATAAATACCCCCCCTAGTAGCCTAAGCTAAACGCATCTATATTATAAGCAGTCGCATTTATATTATAAGCAGTTAGCGCAGCATCTTATAACTAAAATACTTATAGCTGTGTTAAAGATAGTCTAAGCAACTTAACCTTCTCCACCTCCTCCACCTTTTTTACCTCCCCCTATAAGTTTAGGGGTTAAAGAGATACCCAAAGTAAGAGGTTCTAAGGTTAAAGTTAAGGTATTAAATAAGATATATGCTCGCAAAATCCCTAAAATATACTTAGAGGTACGCTAATATAGCGTCTACTATAGCTGGGATAAATAAAGCTACCAGTATAAGGCTATAGAGACTTCGCTAGATATATTAAGTAAGCGTAATATATATAATTAGTATATTTATATCCTTTGGAAGAAATTTAGTCTGTTTTTTAGGTGCCTTTAAATATATTAACTTAGATGCTAACTTTTAAGCTAGAAAAGGATAAGAAAGACTATAGTATATACCTAGGCATAAATTTAGGAGAAGTGAGAGACGCCTTATAGGTGGTGCTAAGCGGTATATAAGCTATCTCCCTTTGGGAAGATAAGCCTATAGTAAGTGAACCTTTTTATAAATATAGCTTATTCTAATTTAACTTCTAAATCCCTATAAACCTTATATTTAATTTTTTACCCTAGTTAAAAACATACTAGGAGAGTTTTTCTCCTAACTTAATTAGCGCTAGGTACCTTTAGGGGTTACTTAGATTCTTTAAAGACCATTTCGCGCCTATAACTAATAGTCTCCTACCGCTTCTAGACTATAGCAAAATTAATTTTAATCTCCTTTAGGCCTTATTTAAACCAAATACGTACGTCTTTATGATTTGCGAAGGCTCGGATTAACTAAGATACCTTATATATAATTTAGGCAACTTTAAAACCTTACTTTTTAGCGAAAAGAGCTTTAAACTTAACTATTACTATTTTAGCTATAATAAAAAGGCGTTTAGTGAGGTAAAAACCACCCTCTCTATTCTAGAATTCCGTTTAACTATAAAAATTATATCTCTTAAGGTATTTCCGCTAGAGTGTTATAAGAGATAAGCCGAGATAAAGTAGGTTCTTATTAGTAATAGCTAGAAGTTTATATCTTTAAGAGGCATTAACTACCGTAAATATAAAGGGATCGCGTTTTTCTGGACCAAAGATAGCCCGTTAAGATTTTCTATAAGCGGCCGCATTATAGTGGATATAATAGCATTTTATTGTTAGAATCCTAACTATAGTAAGCAGCTAATCGCTATAGATGCGTATAGAATAAACGTGATTGATTAAGGAACTAATTAGTAAGGGGACGTAAAGAATTAGGGTTTAGTTTCTAAGGAGATAGGAGATAATAAGTACCTAATCTATCCACTAACAGCCTTGGCCTTTAATTTAGTAGATAAAAAATAGGGTTAGGCTTTCTATACACTTTTTCTAGAGCTAGTGAATTATATATACTAATATAAGCACTAATAGGTGAATTTGCCGTCGCTAATATTAAGGACATTAAATGGAATGCCTTAGCATTTAAGTTACTTGTAATTAAGGAGGATAAGAAAATAGTACTTTAAGGACTTATAAAAAGCTACTAGTCTAGGTTTAGGAAATTAAAGTTTAATAATATAATTAAAGGGAAGGGGAAAGGCTTAGTTTTTTTGCTATAGTAAGTTTTCTAGTAAGGCATTGGCTGTTTCAAAGGCTAACCGTTTTAGTAGCCTACCTAGGGTGGGAAAGATATTAACAGCTAAAGCACTTACTGAATCTTAAAGGAGATCCCTTTATATGGTTTGTTCCCCTTTATAAGTGTATTTATATACCAGTTTAATTATAGTAAGGCTTATATAGGAGACCTTAATACGGATTTAGCCTATTTAGAATAAAACCTAGCTCTAATAGTTAAGAACGTTTACCGCTAGAGCGCTGTCCTTCTTTTAGACGAGGCCAATGTCTTTCTTATAGAAAGAACTTTAAATAATGTCTAATGTAATAGCCTAGTATCCGTCTTCCTGTAATAAATAGAGTATTTTTAAGGCATTATATTTCTTATAATAAACAGGATTACCGTATTTAATGCAGCTATATAGAGTAGAATATATCTTATACTTAAATATAATAAGCTAAAAAGGCTAGTAAAAGAGTAGGTGTAGAAGACCTTCCTAAAGTAAGCTGATGCTGCTGCTAATATCTCTAAAAAAGATATAGAGCGGCTTTTAGACTATTAATTAAACGGAAAATAGGTAAGGCAATATTTAAGTAAGAGTTTTAAGGCTAGTGCTAATATACTATGTTAGATTAAGAATACTATACGGATTGGTTATAGCTTAGCTAAAGGTAAGCGAGAGAAACTTATATATAAGCATTTAAGAATAGCTCTTACGTTAAACTAAAATTTTAAGAGTGACTTTAAAGGCGCTAGATTAGTTAAGAATTTAAACTTATATGCGTAGATTTGCTTATATATATATAGTATTAAATACGTCTTATAGATCTTATAGCTAGTAGTATTATTACTTATTACTTTCTTAAAATTACTTACTTACTCTTATAATAATAAGGCTATATAGTAGGCTATAGCGCGGGCGAATTACTTATAGATTTAGGAACAGGAGAACGGAAGCTGTAGGGCATTAATTCCTGTAGGGGAGTGGAAGATATAGGCGTTAGTTTTTATAAGGAACTAAAAGCTATAAGGTAATAGGGGAAAGCGGGTATTAATCCCCGTAGAGAACCGTAAGCTATAGAAGATTAGTCTTTATAGGGGAGTAGAAGAAATCGCTATTAGTTTCTATAGGGGAGTAAAAGCCGTATAGGAGTAGGAGCTATAGGATATAGTTCTTATAAGGCAGTAAAAGATATGGTTACTATATATAGGAACGGAATTTATAGGGGATTTGTTCCGTAGAGGAGTGGAAGATATAGCTAATAGTATTTATAGATCTGGAAATAGGAGAATAAAAGCCATAGGGCATTAATTCCCGTATAGGAGAGGAAAACGTGGCTATAGGATCCCGTAGGGGAGTAAAAGCCGTACGGGAATATAAGCTATAGGGGATTGGTTCCTATAGGGCGGTGGAATACGTAGGTATTAGCACCTGTAGGGGATTTATTAGCGTAGGGGATTTATTACCATAGGGGATTTATTACTATAGGGGATTTGTTACTATAGGGGATTTATTACTATAGGGGAGTGGATCCTATAGGGGAGTAGATCCTATAGGGGAGTGGATCCTATAAGGGATTTATTAGAGTAGGGGATCGGATTCTATAGGGGATTATTAGGAATAGGGGATTGGTTTCTATAGGGCGGTAAAATATATGGGCATTAGCTCCTATAGGGGATTTATTTAAGTAAAGGACTTATTTAAGTAGGGGATTAGCTAGAGTGGGGGATTAATTCTTTTATAGCCTCTATTTAGACGGTATAAGGCGGCTTTTAATAGGCTAGAGAGTAGGTTGTATGTTTTATAGAAATTTAAAGCCTATATAGGATGGTGGGGTATAGGGGCCTAGCGGAAGATTAGGTTATCCGCTTTCCTAGGTTTATTTAGCCTAGGTAACTCGCCCTACACTATTTTATATGCGTTTTAACTAAGGCTGCTACCTAGCCTTAGCCGCCTAAATCCCTATAAAACTTAAACCCGTATAGTAGAAGAATATAGGAAAATAAAATGTTATTCTTTTCTGGGTTTATTTAGCCTAGGCGACTCGCCCTATACTATTTTATATATGTTTTAACTAAGGCTGCTACCTAGCCTTAGCCGCCCGAATCTTTATAAAACTTTACTTATATAGTGGAAGAGTAATAAAATATTATTTTATCTACTCTACTAGCACCTTTAGATCCTTTCTTGTTTTCTAAAGCACCTCCTTTATTTAAAAAGGAAGTTTTTTATTATTTCCTTTTCGCCTCTTACTACCTAGAAATACTACCTTCTACAATTTGTTAACCTAAGGGATTAGTAGCTGATAGTATAGTAAAAAGTTATTACCTGCACCCTTAAGAAAATCCCCTTTGTTATCTACTTCTCCTTTCTTTATTTTAGCTAGCTCTTCCGTATCTATAGAATTCCACTTATTAAACCTATTAACAACGTTGCCTTTTCTATTAGGTCTATTATAGTAAATGCATATCTAAAATAGCACTTAAAAGAACGACTTAAAATTATACTAAGCTAAGTATATCTTATCTAGGAGCACTCTAATTGCCATAAACGCTTTTATGCCGGTCTTACCCCGCGCTCTTAAAGGCCTTTCCCGCTGCTCCTTAATTATAAGGTTAAAGTCAATTAAGAATACTAGCTAAGAAGGATTATTGTCTTCCTCGTTTATTATAAGGTTTCCTATTAAAATGTTATATTAGATAATGCCGGCCCACGTATATAAAGACTTATATCCTTTAATGCCACCCTTTAGTGTAGTAAGCATTACAGCCTAAGAGCTTACTTTGTAAAGAGGCTTTCCGTAATCCTTAGTAATAACGCGTTAATATACTCGATTTAGGGTTATAGGACGCCTTCCGCCTTTAGGCGGAGAGCCCGAATATATACGCTTACTAGGTGGTAATGGGGCGTTAGTGTAGCTAGATAACCTCTTTCTGCTAGAACTTCGGCCTTTCCTTATACTGATTTTTACTCTAGCCGATTTTGGAGGCATTATTAAGCCTTCTAGCTTATAGTTTGTTGCTCTTATAATATTTAGCCTCTTACAGACGTTATTATAAATGTTATCTTCTTTACCGCTTATATAAACTGTCTCGTGGTAATAGTACCTAGCTACGTTAACTACTTCTTTCTCCGTTACCTTATATAGCAGTTTACCTTCTTCTTTACGTTACGGGTACTACTATAAGTCTTTAATAACGAGGGGTATTTTAGAGGTATCTCCCTTACGGTATGCTTTCTAGTAAGTAGTTGCTTAACCAGTAATATAGTGTGCCCGCTTTATAGGTTTGTTAAAGATAAGATGCTTAGTCTAGCCGTTATATATAATTTTAATATACCGTTTACCATCTAATATTAAAATAGTAGGGTTAAACCTAAACTACTCCTTATTTATTTAGAGAAATCCTAACATTACTAAGGTAAATTGTAGTCCGTCTTTATTAATATTAAATAATAATAATATAATGCCTCCTACCCGGTTATACTCCTATAGCCGTATAATAGATCTATAGAGGGTAAAGCTTAGGATAAAGCGATGGGTGTCCTAAGTGGCGAAAACCTCTCTTATATATTTTCCTAAATTAAACTATACCTACGAGGCTATATCGGTGTTTAGATTACTCTTTAGCTCTTTTAGCATAAGTATATATAACTAATAGTATTAAGAGCTTTTGCTGGCTATTAAATTATCCATAAAACCGATATTTAGCTTTCGCTTTGCTGTAAACCCTTATAAGGGCTACTTAGTGTATATAATAAGCATTTGTCGTGTCTTTGGGGCGGACCTATACTCCTCTATAAAGCCTAAAAATAATTTAATTAGGTTATTAAACCACTCTAGGATATTAATTTACTCTGCACTTTTAGGCTAGTTACGCTAGTCGCCCTTAGTGTATAGTAGATTGTCCTCTTCCTTATATTTCTTAAAAACGGCGGCGCTTGCCTCTTTAAGACCTTCTACTTCCCTAAAGAATGCTTTATATAAGCTAGGAATCCCTATATAAAAAGGGCCTAGCTCCTCCTTTAGAATATAATCCACGTATTTCCTATATTTAGACGAATTAGTAAAGCTGCTTATATTACGTAGATATAGGGTTTGTTAAATATAGAGTGGTAGCAGTTAGGGGGGAGGTATGGACTCTATAATAGTAGCGTATACCTTTTCCTAGATAACCTTATTAGGTTCAATTTAAAGAATCGCATTTAGGAGAGGTAGGAACTGTTTAATATTAAAGCCGTTAGAGTTAACTGCTAAATTAAATCTTAACAGATTACTAAGGAGGTTTTTATTACCGCTATTAGACGGTAATAAATAAGAAGTAGGAAGGCTCTATAGAGTAAGTATTAGATTAAGTAAAATATTCTTTAGTTTTATAAGCGTTAGATAGAGCTTATACTAAGTAAATTAACAGTTACCTTTATTACTTATCTAACGTAACGTATCTAAAGAGTTAAAGACACCTAGATCTTTATAAATTGAGTTAAATAAATTATAAAAACTATTTAATCCCTCTTTAATAGGTTTTATTTTAATTATCTCTAATCTAAAGAGATTCGCCATTATAAAAGAACGCGCTGAGAGCTATGTTAGGAGGGCTAACGTAGTAGGCGGATAGATAGGCAATAAGGGGATATTAAAGAGATAGATGGTATAATAATAGAGATATAAGTAAGTATAGGGAGGTTAAGGACACGTCGGGCGCGTCTTATAATGAGGAAATGGCTAAGGAGAAAAGTATAAGGAAGGAAGTAAGGTGCGAGCGAATGTAGGGAGGATTAAAAATTAGGCGTAGAAAAGTTAAGCCAATCTAATGTGGCTTAGACTGAGGCTGAGCTATAATGACCTAAAAGTGCGAGGAGGTAGCGTTTTCTGGTTATACCTATTGGTTTTAGTTTATTCCGCAACGCGTGAGGCTCTTATATAGTAAGGCTAAAGGGCCTAAGCGGGTTAACTAGGGTTGGTTATATAAGCGCTAATAAACGATTATATGGCTAGTCCTAAAATAAGCTAAACCTAACATACCAAATATAGATATAGTTAACCTCTTTTTATAGTAGTTAATTGACCTATTTTTAAAAATAGGATCTAGTTTAGAACCGGATCCGGTTTTTAAAATTACGCCCTTTTTATAGTGGCTAATTGACCTATATCCTAAACCAAAATTAGTAACTAGCCTCTAAGAGTCGCAATTTAAGCTAGAACTAAAAATATTATAGACACCGAGACCATTAAGCCGTTTAGCTTAATACTACAGCCGCTTATAAAATCGGCTTCCCCTCTAACCACGCCACTAAGATTTTACCGCCCTAGAAGTAGGTCTCTTAGCGATTATCTTACTAAACTAAGTTAAGCGTTAAACAATAGTACGGTATTAAAGTATTTTTATTACTGTAATATATTAGGTATATAAATCTAATAGCCTAAGCGCTAATATTGTAAAATAAAGAGAAGGTAGATATAAGCGAGGCTAAGGTTAAAGACTAAAGCAGCAATAAACAGCAAGATAATATATCCTTATACTATTAGTTATATATCTAAACATCACTATAAGTGATATAGAATAGGCATAGGATCTAGTTTAAACTAAGCTATGTAAACTTTAGGCCTAACTACGATCCCTTAAACCCTAACCTTACTTCCGTATCTAGCCAGCCTCTAGCTTAAACTCTATTTCTTTATATACGCCCAATATATAACAGCAGGAGTGTGAGCATAAGTAAACGTAGATAGTGTGATGTTCCGTTAAGTAGTGCAAGGATATAAGATAATAGTTAGCGAGAATCACTCTAGCACGCTTAATAGCAAAAATAGGCTAGTATAGACGCTTTATAAGTAGTAGAAGTATTAAGAAGTAGAAGAGATATTCTATTAAGCGGTATACGAGATAATAATTAGCAAGGATTACTTTAGCACGCTTGATAGCAAACGTAGGCTAGCATAGACGCTTTACAAGTAGTAGAAGTATTAAGAAGTAGAAGAGATATTCTGTTAAGTGGTTTAGGGACATGAGATAATGGTTAACAAGGATTACTTTTACACGCTTAAGAGCAAAAATGGGCTAGTATAGATGCTTTACGAGTAGCAAAAGTATTAAGAAATAGAAGAGATATTCTGTAAAGTAGTTTAAGGACGCAAGATAACGGTTAGTAAGAATTACTTTAGCACGCTTAATAGCAAACATAGGCTAGTATAGACGCTTTATAAGTAGCATAAGTATTAGGAAGTAGAAAAGATGTTCCGTTAAGCGGTATAAGGATATAAGATAATAGTTAGCAAGGATTACTTTAATACGCTTAATAGCAAACATAGGCTAGTATAGACGCTTTACAAACAGCAGAAGTATTAAAAAGTAGAAGAGATATTCCGTTAAGCGGTATAAGGATATAAGATAATAGTCGACAAGGATTACTTTTATACGCTTAATAGCAAAAATGGGCTAGTATAGACGCTTTACAAGTAGCAGAAGTATTAAGAAGTAGAAGAGATATTCCGTTAAGCGGTATAAAGATATAAGATAACGGTCGGTAAGGATTACTTTAGTATGCTTAATAGCAAATATGGGCTAGTATAAACGCTTTATAAGCAGCATAAGTATTAAAAAGCAAAAGAGGTGTTCCGTTAAATAGTATATAGATATAAGAAGTAAGTCACAAAACGGTTAACTTATCGCTGCTAAGCATATAAAGGTAGAGGACTTGTTAAGCTCACTATAAAGCGAGTTTTTAACTTTAATCTAACGTATATACACATATAAATGATAATAAGATACTCTTAACATAGAAGTAACTAGATAGAAAAATAATACCAAGCTAAGGAAATCCTAATTAACGCCTTAATTCTTAACGCCAAAAAATAAAAACATAATTACGAAAATCTTTTCTTATAAGAAATTTCTTATTTCTTTGGCTTCTTGGAGGCTCTATCTACAGTATAATCTACCTTTCTCTTACGTATCCCTCTTCTTAATAAATCCTCTAATTTATCGTCTAGCGCCTCTCCTAGTTGGTCTCTTTACTTACTACTCTAAGCTATCTCTATTATAATATCCCTAAGCGGTTTATGTATCCTAGCATAACGATAGAGGTAACGTAGATTCTTAGTGTAGTATAATATAAGTCTCTTATGCGGTATAGCCACCGCTAAAACCTAGGTAGAATACTAGTATATTACTATGACAGGACCGTATAAAGATACGATTCCTCTATAACTAGGGTTTTGGAGACGTATTATATCCTTTATTATATAATAAGTAGGTAACCAAAATATAAGATACCTTACTTATCCGCTTAAAATCTTGGCATTAGAAATTATTAATACTTTAGATAGATATATAGGGACTAAACCATTCTCTGCTTAATTATTAGTATTGCTAAATAGTATAGGTGTCTTGTAAATATACCTCTAGGTACCGGCGAAATATATTTAAAACCTACGACTGTATTTATTTACTAGGATAAGCCTTTAATATAGCTCCCCCTAGGTTAAGGTAAGCCTATCTTAGCCTCACTATAGTCCTCTATTAGCTTAGGTAAGTCTATTTTAGTTTTGCCGTGGCCTTCTAAACCCCTAAGGTAATTAAGGTATATTTTTTATACACTCGCCCAAACTATATCCTCTTATATATCCTTTATATTATTGTCCTTTTCGTAAGAACTGGCCTTATTAAGTGTTTGGGTAGGTATATAAGGTATCTACTCCTACATACAGCCGGAAAGCTGCGATTGTTTCTTCTTCCGGCTATTAGATACCGCGTCTTTAGCATTAATATAATTCTGGGGTTTAAGGTTTCTAGTAGGTTAATAATTAGGTATATTATCTCCGGGACGGTAGTATATAGTGATTTTTTCACCGATTAATAACCTATAGGTTATATTAGCAACGTATCTAAGCTTAATTAAGGTAATATATATAATGTCTAGTATTCCTATAAAGATCGTAAGGGGTATATAGTTAAGAGGTTAGATTTAAAGGTAAGTTAATTTAATAGCATATAAGAACCAGGAGCATAACATTTATATTCCATTTCTCTCCTAGGGCGGAGTTAGGACAAAAGGTAGAAGGGAAAGACAAAGCACACCAGCCGCCCTTTTCCACCCTATATAGTGTCTATAGTATAATATTTAGTAGCTATAATTACTCTTAACTTATATATTATCTACGCCCAAGACTATAGGCGCCTGGAGCGATCCATAAGTAAGGCATTATTAGGAGTAGCTATTAGCTAAGCTATTACTAAATTTAAATAGCTAACAATCCCTAACGGACGCTATATGCCTTAGTAGGGTTTAGAAGCGTTCGTATAAAGTTATAAACTAGAATTAGAAGTTAATAATAACCCCTAATAACACCTCTTTTAGTAGAAATAGCATTATATAAGCAACTTCTGACGCCTATTCTTCCTAAGGTAAAACACTACCTAAGCAGTAGACTTATCCTAGCCAGTTAATCTTATATATTAACCCCCTATCTATAATAAAGGAGCTATTAGTACCTATAGGGTAGTTTAATTAGCATTCTAGCTAAGCCCTTTATAAGCGCTCCGCCTTATATAAGTAATAATTAACTCCTATTAATCTACCTTACATTAGGGGAGATCTTTTACTTAAGGCGCTAAGCAGCTAGTACTTAGAGGTCTATAGGCTTATTCTATATCTCAATAACATTAACCACAATTTCTCCTTAAGTGGTATCCCGTAACCCTAAGTACCTATAAGCGCAGCGTCCCTAAATTATTAGCTAATAAGTAGGCGTTTATAGATAGAGAAACCAACTTTAGAGATAGCAACAGCAACGTAAAGGTGTTAGCTAGTTAGGAAAGTGACTTTAGTAATAAGGATTAAGAATAAGACGCAGAGACATTATATAACGGAGAAAATAGTTTTAGCACTAAATATTAAGAAATAGGGGCAGATAGCAATAAAGAGATATTAAGTAACAAGGCCATATAGGCGACGGTTAGATACGATAGCCTTAACTTTATAGTCTTAAATCTATAAGTAAAGGATAAAAATATAAAGAAGAGTTCTAATAAAAGCTAGTAAAAGGGTTAAAACTCTAGCCTCTCTTTATTTAGCCTATCGCGAAATAAAATAATATTTTACTATTCCCACCAGAGTCTCTACCCGCTTGACTTATAGCGAGCTATAAAGTATTCACAATAATCTATGCTTTTACTTAGATAATTTTATTTACTACCTTAAAAGCGATAATAGAAGGTAAATTTATACTAATAACCTAGGATTTTTTAATTTTCTTATAGACCTAGGATATATGCTACCTTAGTAACTATTAATTATTTTTAAAACTACGGTACTTATAGATTTATATCTTAAGGATATAAATACGTTCTTTTACGGTGTTTTCCTTTTATTTAAATTATTTCTCTACTTATAGTATATAGCGGTTATTTATCTATTCCAGTATAGTAGGGAGGGGTAGTTAGATTACGCAAGGGGGCTTAAACTTATAGCTACGCTTATAGGGCTATTTATGTATATATATATATATATATATTTAACAACTACCTACAGCTTATTTAGCTATAAGTCTAGGGCTTTCTTTACCTCGCCCTAACTTTTATATATTCCTTATAGTCTAACTATATACTTATTAAGTAGTCCCCCTCCTTATACCATTTCTTCTTCCGCCTACTCCGTCTTACAACTTCTACCTACGTTATTCTTTTACTACCTTATATAGTATTCTATTTCCTTAAGCTAAAACCTAAACTTCTTTACGCTCTCCCCTATTAGGTATAACCTTAGGTTATTTCTATTATATTTTAGTACCTTTTCTATTAGGTCTCTATAGTCCTACTTTTTATATTTTAAAAAGTGTCCCCTTTTCTAGGGTTCTCCGCACTAATATAGCAGCTTTCCTCTTCTAATTTTCCTCCTAAACGAGCTTATCATGCCCACCCCCGTCCTTTTAGTTAGGATATACTTAACTACTTTTAGGTCTCCTCTTAGTTTAAATAGCCTTCCGTTTCCTTTAGCCATCTCTTTATAGTCTACTAAGGGTTCCCCCCCCTATTATTCTCCTATCCTCTTCTTCTTTCTTCTCTTATACTCCTCCCTTAGCCATCCATTAGTTATGTTCTCATGCTTATATTTTACTAGTAGTTTCTCCCTTTTTATATACGTGTACTTAGGGCATCTATCTAACAAGAAGAACTTATTCCTAAATTAGTACAGCCCCCTTAGGGCTACCGCTTCCTTCTTTAAAGTCCTTAGTCCGTTAATCCTAGTAAGTTCCCTTATAATATCTTCGTTATTTATATAGATCCTTACAATAAAATTTTTATTTTTCTCCACCCTATTCTTAGCTACCTCTCTAGCTACTTCCCTTATCGCTCTTAGCCCCGCGTTAACCGTAGTACTTTACTCCCCTATCTCTACCTTCCCCTACCCAAAAATCTATAATATTTAGTCCCTAATCTAATACCTAGTCTCCTTATTACTCCTACTAGTTATTATAAATACCCACCTAGTATTTGGCTGGTTTCTTAAGAAGGACTTCTTATATTCTTCTTCTATAATCCTTTCCACTTTAGTCACCGTCTTTATCTTCTATACCTATAGTTTTTCTCCTCCATCTTTAACCACGTACCATCTTAGTCTATTTACCCTAGCCTTAGAGTTCTTCTTCGGCCATATTACCAGGTATCCTTTCTTTAAACTATTTAGTCTTAAGGACGCTCCATCTCTTAGGTTCTCTAGAATATCTTTTATATTTAGAATACCTATTTCCTAGTCTATAACCTAGTTCCTAGTTCCTTAGTATACTTCTATTACGTGCCTTTTACACGCTATAAGTAGTCTCTTAAGGATACTTACTAGCCCCTATTACCTCTTTATTTTAAAGTTCCCCTTTTTATCTTCTTTTCCTCTCTACTATACCTTTAACCTATACATTAAGGTTAGTACAAGAACCGTTTTAATTAGCTTAAGGGTTACTTCTATGCGTAGTCCCATATCCTAGGTAAGTTTTTTAATTATCTTTATAATCCCCTACCCTTAGGCTACTCTTACTATAACATGTTTCTTAAAGCTTAGTTTATTATTAATATATACGCCTAAGTACTTAACCTACTCTTTTATTTCTACTACGTGTCCCCTAATTACCACCTATCCAGTTAATATCTTCCTACCTCTTTTTATAAATATTATTGCCTCTATCTTAGAGGGTTTAATTTCTAAGCTAAGGTCTCTTAGCTCCCTAGCGAGTTAGTTTACCTCTTTACCCGCTTTCTCTAGGGCTTCTTCTACCAATAACCCTTTAGCTATTACTAATACGTCATCCGCGTACGCGTACCTATTCTTCTTATCCTTAACCACCAGGCTAAGTAGTAGGCTAAAGATAACCGGTAACATAGGGGACCCCTATAGTAGTCCGTCGTCTATCTTAAAAGGGTTTCCCTAAGTTTCCCCCCTTCTTAGGTATATCTCTCTGTCGCTTATAAAGTCTATAGTCCACTTAATGATATTTTCTGGTACTCCCTTATCCCTTAGGACTTTATATACATAGTCTTTCCTTACTATATTAAACGCCCCTTTTACGTCTATAAGCACTACTGCTTTCCAGCTATCCACATCTTTATCTTTCTCTACTTCCGCTAGTATTCTTAGAATAATATCAGTTATAGACCTTCCTAGTATACCTCTAGCCTACCCTTACCTAAACCAGCCTTCTACTAGCCCTATAGTCCTAAGCTACCCCACTATAGCTCTCTCAACCCCTTTACTAACCACTAATAGCAGTAACACCGGTCTCTACCCCTTTACCATACTTACGTCCTTGCCTTACTTAAGAATAAGTATAAGTTCTACCTCTTTTATACTAGCTCTTCCTACGCGTAGGTCTTTGTTTACTAGTCTAGTAACTTTCCCCTAGTCTAGTTTAAGCATCTTTAGCACCTCTATTATAATCTTATCCTTTTTAAATGCTCTTAACGCTATATTAACTATAGCCTTCTTTACCTACTCTTTAGTTAGGTCCTCCTACTTATACTCTTTCCTACTCTTAGCGGACCTTATACTTACGTTAGCTTCGTCCTCCTCTTTATCCGGTTTCTTAGGTTTAAATAGGGCTTCTATAATTACCGTTACTTATTCTTCCTCACTCTTATTCTTATAACCCTATAACACTTTAATTTCCGCGCTTGGCAGTAACACTCTCTATTTTATAATTTTATACACGTCCCTATCTAATACTACGCTCTATACCGCCTTGTTCCAGAACTTAGACCTTATCTTATATACTTTTCCTCTTAGCGTTCTCCTTTTCTTTTTCCTCTCTATACCTTCTTTTTTAATTTATTACACTTCTCTTACCGCTTTTATAAGTTCCTTATTCCACTACGGGTTCTCTTTTACTATAGTTCTAGTTTCCCTAAAGTTTTCTTTTATTTTTACTTCCAACTCGTCCTTCTATTCTCTTAGGTTTCTTCCTCCCTATTTCTAGTTTTCTTTACACTTTTTTAGGTTAAGCTTACTCCTCTTCCTTTCTCTATTTACCTCTCCTCTTATCTCTACCTACGCCTATAACATTTAGTAGTTAGAGCCCAAGTGGATCTTATTAACCCCCCCTACGGCTCCTTATACATTACTAAATATTAGGTTTAGCGTTGCTCCTCCCCTTATAGGGACTTCTAGGTCGTTGACTAGTTATATACCCTCCGCCTATTAGTCTAGCATTAGTCCATAATAGCTTCCCCCATTTTAGTTTCATGTAAACGCCTTATTAAAGTCTCCTATTACAATCTTATTTTTCTTTCCCTATATTTTAGTAATCGCCCTAACTATCTCACTCTCTGTCTTTTCTTTTAGTAGTAAGTATACATTATATACGTCTATCCCTTCTACTAACACTCCTATTACGCATCTTAACCTCTTTAATAGTGCTCTTGTTTTTAGCCCGCTCTTCACATATATAAGCAAGTATAGTTTTTCTACTATCTAGTTTTCTAACAGGCTAAACAACGTATATCCCTCCAGTAAGATTATAGACTTACTTTCCTTATAGAGAATAGTTAGTTCCTACACCAGGATAATATCCGTATTTCTTTTCACCGCCTATACTAGTAGCGCTGCGTAGTATACTTTAGACTCCATAATATTATTATAGATAATATTTAGACCTATACTAGCTAGGCTCTTTCCTTTTCTTTATCTACCTTTGCCTACGTTTCAGTTATTTCCTTACTTTTATTCTTATTAGCCTCTTTAATTTCTCTAACCTTCCTCTTAATTTCCTTCCTTATTTATTTCCTTCTAGCGTTTACTACCTACTTATTAGGGTAGTACTACTATCCTCCTTATTTTTTAGGTCTTAGCAGGCACCTTAAATCCGCGCTCTTGTGTCCTCCGTAATACACTCCATATCTTATCTACTCCTCGCACCTGCCGTATAAAGCTCTTCCGCAATTTTTATACTTTACTTCCCTCCTATAAAGCCCTATATGGAACATATAGCAGTTCCTACACTATCTAGGCGTAGTTTTCTTAGCCACCCTTAGGGCCCCTATTTTATCCCTAAACAGCGCCATATAGTTCCCAATTCTTTAATCTTCCCTAGTAAACACTATTACGTTACACTTCTCTAGGTTATTCGCTAATAGGATTACCAGAATCTTCTTAGCCTCTCTATTCTATTATTTCTTTAGGTCTCTCCTAATATCTACCTTACTAACTATCGCCGTGTTCCCCTTAATCCGGCGTATCCTTATAACGCCTTAAAAGATAAACTTCTCCTATCTTTTACTAGTCTCTATCTTTTCCGCTCTAATACATATCGCTATCTCCTCTTTTTTAGCTATAATTGTATCTATGTTATACTTACTTCTTATAACCATCGCCACTGCCTTTCTAGTCTACGTTACCTAGGCCAGTCCTTTTCCTTCCTCTAGCGTTAGGCACTCCCTTCCGTTGCTACCTCATCTAGTTATTCCCTGCTAAACCTTAGAAAGACCCTAAGGTCTTATTTATAGCTGTTCTTTACTATTACAGTTTTGGCCGCCTTATTTACTTCCTCTTATATCTTTAGTCGGAAGCCTTTCTTTAGGACCATAGTTTACAGCGTTATTATCATTTTATCTAGCACCATATTTCCAATATTTTTTTTTTTAGTGCCGCATTTCCAGTATTTATCTTATTTTCCTTAGTAGGGGCCTTTTTTCCCATCTCTGCTATCTTTTCTTTTTATAGCTCATTCCTTTCGGTCTATACTCCCACCTTCTATACCTAATTAATTACGTTAGCAACCAATCCGTACACCTACTTTATAATTTCACCCAGTCTTAGCTATATAAGCCTTTCCATATTATTAAAATCTTTCGCCAATTATTTAGCGTATATTATTAATACTATCTCATTTCTTATCCTTATACGGTCTTTTTTCTCTTATATAGCTAAAAGTGACTTTAGGAGGTTAGATATTTATTTAGGTTTTTTAGTATAATACTAGCGATTTTGGGGTCCCATCCCCTAATCTTTATTATTTAGAGTACTCTCTAAGTTCTAGTTCTTAGGAGCAACCGCCGCTTCCTCTCTTATAGTCTCCGTAGCTTATATTGTAATATCTTCTATATCCTCCATACTCCTCTCCTTATACTATTCCTCCATTCCTACCTTAGGGTATAGGGATTGTTCTACGGTGTCTCTATTAAAAACCAGCCTAGATACTAGCTCTACTTATACCAATTATAACCTTAAAGGGGTTAGTCTAGGGGGTTCGTCCCTTAGGATTCTTTATTTAGGCATCTTTAGTTAGCTCGCCTCTGCCACCTCATTAGCCTAGGTTCTGTAGAAACTGCACCCTCCTCTATATAAGAAGCTGTCGCACTTATTAATAAGGACGCAGTTCTTTCCTCCTATCTCCGTGCAATATCTACATCTATCTTTTAACTTTCTAAAGAAAGTTTAATTCCTGCTGTATCTAGCACCTCCTAGGCAATCCCACTCGCACTTACACGGCCACCCCATTATATCCTCTATAATTCTTATCTTCTTTTCTTTTAAGTATTCTTTTATTTATATAGGAACTTCTCTAAGTATATAGGAGGGGGCTTTAAGTCATTATAAAGTTTATAGGAGTCTTTATACGGGAACTTCTTTAATATTTTTAGATCTGGGACTTATATATTTCCTTTTTTTGTAGTTCTAATATTTTCCTAACATTTGCTTCCCATTTACAAGCTAGGCGTTAATAGAGGGTGCTAGGTCAGATCACCCTGCTTACGCGATCATCCCGCTTACACAATCGCCCAGCTCGCACGATTACCTAGCTCGCAGGATTGCCTAGCTCGCACGATCACCTAGCTTATAGGATTGCCCAGCTCGCAGGATTTCCCAGCTCGCAGGAGCACCATGCTCGCACAACCACCTAGCTCGTAGGATCGGCCAGCTCCTACGGTTACCTAGCTCGTACAATTAAAGCCGAAGTTATTAAACCCATTAATACCCTATTTATATGCTAGGCGTTAATTAGAGTAACTAAGAATAAAGGCACTATTACGAGGTCCTAAACTAGACTGGATAATGTAAATAGGGTACTTAGAGAGTTAAGGGAGGGGTTAAGGTAAAGGGCCGATTTTTAACTCTTTTGTGCCGGGGGGGCTAAAAGCGCGGCTACTTTCCTAATTATATTTTAGCTAGTTTTAGCCAACCCTACTACCTTTAGTGCTGGCTTTTAAATGATATTAATAGGTATATAACTAAAGCAACTCTAATAGATCTGGGCATTAGCTGCGCCGCGTAGTTAAATCGCGAAGCGCTCTAGCTATATCCTCCTCTCTACGTTTTATGTCTAACTCTTCTTTTACCTTTTTTACCTTTAGCCTCCTTTACTTTCCCTTTTTACCCCTTAAATTTCTGCGTTAAAAACTACTAGTAGGACTTATACGGTAACTTTTAGCCCCTTTTTTTACTAGACCATACTTTATGTAGAATCTTGCACTATTAATATAAAATTCTATCCGTTTAATTTAAAAGCCTGCCTTAAACTGCACCTTTTATAGTAAACTAGCAGGATTTGTTACTATTAATTCTTAAGGATTGCTTATTATATATAAGGGCTAAAGCAACGCTTATTAATTTCTATAATCTATTCCTTAGCGTTAATATAAAAGGTAAGCGTATATACGCCTAACGCCCTCTTAATTTTCCTTCTATATACTAACAGGATATTTCTTAGAGCCGCCCTCTCTTTAGCATCCCTATAAAACCTTATTTATCCGTTTCTCTTATATATATATATACTCTAATATCTATCCTCTAAGAGTCCTATTAAGCTCCGCCTTATAGTTAATCTAAATAGCACAGCTATTATATATATTAGATAAAATTAACTACCTAATAGGATTTAGCCTAAAAGATATTATTTTTTAAAGAAATTTAGGCATAGTATGCCTTAATAAATCCTCCTAAACTATTATTAAATCCCCTTATACTGAGAAAAATACGGACTTTATTATAATTAAGAAGAAGATTTATAAGTAATTTGGTAAATATAGGGGACACTAAGGAGTTCTATGTTATTATAAACCTTATAAATTAGGCATTTACCTTAAATATACCCCTAACGGTAATCTCTAATCTTTCCTTAAGAAGCGTATAAATAATATTAATATTAGGCAACGACTCCGCTAGGCTACTTAACTTATAGAATCTCTAGGTTTCGCCTATTATATAGGCGTTATTTATAAAGACCTAACGTCCTAAAATATATTCTTAGATAAGAATCTAGACGCTAAATTAGCGGACTATACTGGTTCTTTATTAAATGGTTTTCCTTTTCTTATTATAGTAATAGCTAGTTATTAATATCCGGATTAGCCCTATCTATTAAAGGTAATCTCTTCTCGTTTGGCTCTATATTATATAAAATTATAATTAGAGTTACTCCTTACTACACATTATCTAAGGCTAATATTTACGCTTAGTATTTAAAAAGCGAATTTCCTAAAACTAAGTCTCTGCAAGCAATTGGAAGTATTATTAAAAAATACTAGTAAGGCCAATATAATGCCTTTAATGCCGTTATTTAGGATTTAAAAGGTATATTTACTTTAAATTTTATATTATATAACTAATAATTTAATAATATAAAGGTGTATAGCGGAATAAATTTTCCTTAGCCTTTCCTACCACCGTTCTCTCTAATTCGGTTCTTATTATTATAATTACAGCTATTATAGCTTTAGCACTTTTTACCCTAAGATTAGCGCGCGGGCTTAATTAGTTATAAAGTAATATATACTAGAATAGGTTCTTTTTATTAATAAGAGCGCAGACAGCACTAACTTAGGAAAGGTATTTTAGACAAAATTTATTCCTCTTACTTATCCTAAGCTAGATCTCCTTGCTATTCTACCCTTTTACTAGCTTAGAATCCTTATAAGGGTATCTAATAGCTTTTACTGTGTTATACTTATTATATCTTTGCTTTAAAATTATATACTTTATAGGCGCCGTGCACTTATTATATTTTTTTAGCATAATTAATATAGTGGCATATTACCTTAAGATATAGTGTAGTTCCTTAGGCCAATATCGCGTACGCTAGGTTGGAATTCAGTATATAGGGTTAGAATTTTTTTTAGACTAGTGGATTTAAGTAATAGTATAAAGTTATTTAGAAACTAGGGGAATATACTTCACCTTTATATATATTAGTTTTTATATAAGGGTGCTAAATTAACGTGGGCCTTAAGTCTGCTTTTAATACACATATAAGTCTGCCGCCTTAATTAAGCCGTATATATACTGTACCTAAGTATCCTTTATATACATCGTATACAACCTATAGGCAGCAGTGTAGTGCGACTAAGGTAATTATGTAATTAAGGTAATAATATTTTAAAAGTAAGGCGGTTTATCTAAGTTTTAGAAAATAATTAGATAACTTAAAAACCTATAACTATCTTATAAAATAGCAGGCGGGATAGACAGGTTACTTTAAGTAGGTGCATTATATATATTAAAGGCTTTAAAATATATAGGAAGAACCTTTTACTACTATTTCTATAATCTAAGCTAGCTTCTCTAGTTACCTTTATAAGCTTCTCTATTATAAGAGCCCTTTTTAAAACAGTAAGGTTATCTCTAACTACTTAAGCTAGATCTTTTGCGGTAGCTTTCCCGGAGCTAAACTTCCTATTAAAACCTTATAGCTCCTTTATATTTAAACCTAGCTAACTTAATAACTATAAGATAGGTTTTACGGCCTACTTTAACTATTCCACTAACTATTTTAACGTTTGTAGCTTACCCTAACTAACTATAATATAAGAAGCGCCTTTAGTCTCTTTTATTTTAACCGTAATTTTATATATTTTGCTATTACCCTATCTATAACTAATAATTTAGACCTATTACATTATTTAAAGAGCTTACTTAATCTTATTATAGTTAAACTAATAGTGGGCGAATATCCAATTTATTTTAAGATAAGTTTATCTCTAACTGTACTAAATATAAATTATATTAGCTAATTATATTTAGTCTAAACCTAACTATTACGGTCTAGTGCCGTCCACTTTAGCGAGGGGTTAAAGATTAACTCTATAATTTATTTAGTAAGCGAATTAGATATAATATACCTTTAAGAGTATAAAAAGGTTAAGAAGGTTAAATATAAGAAGGTTAACTTATTAGAAATTTAGCTTTAGGTAGTAGCCTATTTATATATTAATTGCTAAAGCCCTAGCATTTTATCTAGTCTTATATCCTCGCACCTATTAGCCGGAATAGGGAAGGATATATATTTATATAGGGAAATATAGGTTAATTATTAGATAATAAGAGCCGCTAGAATGTTTAGGTATAGCATTCTAGACTATTTAGTTAAATTATACTATAAAAACAATATAGTAAATAAGTTAGCTTCTAATATATGCGATATCTATCTTTATATATTAAGGCTTATATATATACTAAGCATTTTCCTGCTACCCCTCTATTTAGATAAAGCTAGTTATATAACTAAAAAAACCCCACTTATCCTAGTTTACTAAAAAGTATTATCTATACTTATTATTAATTACTTAACGGTAACTAGGCTATATAAAGCGGTAAGTAAGACCTCTGCTAGGATCTTAGTAATACTAATACTAAAAAATGCCCTTCCTTAAATGTAGTTTCTGTATAGTTAATCTAATATAATAAAATTCCTTATCTTTTTTATTGGAACCCTTCCGCTTTTATAAACGCTACTTATACCTAAATATTTATATTAGATTAAACTAGATACTAGTAATATAATTAAGAACATTTATAAAGTACTAAAGAAGTAAGAAACTACTTTTATACCGTTCTTAGAGCTAGGTATAGAGAAATACATGTTAAAGGAAGTAGATTAGAAAGTTTTATACCTTTATAGAATAGCTTAGCCGAAGTTATTTATAAAGGTAAGTAGTAAGCCATTAAATTATATATAATCTGCTAATAATTTAGCAGCCTTTATAACGCTAGGTTATTTTTTAATTCATAAAAGAGGATGTATATATAGGAACTTAAAGAGACTAGTTTGTTATTCCTATCTAGGTCTTAAAGGCGCCTATATATATTACCGATAAAAGCACTAAACAGTAAGTAGAACTGGCTTACGGGTATACTATCTTTTATACTGCCAGTAAACTAGCCGCTATTAGCAATAGGGTAATATTTCTTATCCTATTACTATAGCCGGTCTAAAAAAAAGCCTAGTAGGCAGCTTATAGCTATAGTTCTATATTAAGATTTACAAAGTCTAATATTTTAAAGAAGTTATATTATAGTTCAAAGAATGTAGGGAATTTATTAAAGTAGTTATATTATGGTTTAAAGTCTATAAGGATCCCTAGCGTAAAAGGGACTTTATTCTATATTAGAGTTAATAATTCTCTACTTATTCCGTTATCTAATATAGCTAAATAGCTCTTAGCGTCTATTAGTGGAGTAAATAGGTTTAATAAGAAACTTTTAGGTCTATTCTTAGTGTTAAATAAGATAATTGTGCCTTTATAATGTGCCTCCTACTATATAGGGTCTATTAGGACCCCTAAGTTACCGTAAGTTACTCCTATTTAAATTTATAGCTAATTTTCGCTAAATAGTCTGTTTGGCCTAGGTATCTGCGCCTACTTATATACGTCTTCCTTAAAGTTAGGTACTAGTTATAAAAGGCATTTATAACAGCACTTACTATATAGTATACCTCTTCCCTTATCTGTTAAATTTGATATATTAAATAGCTGAGCCCTATTATCTCTATGGCCTAGTAATAGATTATATAAATTATATTTAGGATTTCCTAATAAGAAGTTAGAATTTCCTTAGGTATATAGTTCTACCTACCCTTACTAATGCTGTTTTTAGTAGCATATCCATATGCCTCCTGTATATACGGTATCCCCTTATCTCTTTAGATTTTAGGTTATTTAGGTTACCTACTATCTAGTTACTTAACGGGTTTTAATCTTTACTTTAGAGCTTCCGGAATCTAATTAATTGCTTTATACGCAATAGCTATAATAGCACCTAGTAAAGTTAGTATCCACACTAAATTATAGGGATTTTAACTATACTAATGCCTTCTTTAATTAAGCTCTCGGTAAGTGTATAATATTCTTTTAATATATCTAAAATACCCGCAGCTTTAAAGGCTTAGATTAATTTATTGTAGTTAAAACCTACCTTTAGGAACTTCTTTTCCTATTTAAGGTTATGGTTAGTACATAAATAACTACTATTTACTGCTAAACTTATACTCTATCCCCTATCTCTAAAGGAAGAAAGAATAAGATACTAGGCCCTCCTAGTACCTCCCTAATTAAGTAGTACTTACTTCTACCAGTAAAGAAATCTTCTATCTCTTTAGTAAAGTCTTTAAGTAGGGTTTTGGTATTTAAGCCAATTTTATAGAAGTCTTTAGCTATTAAGCTCGCTGTATATCTATCTTTTAAGAGCTTTTATAGAACTACTTAACCGAATCTGCAAAGGAGCTAGTGGTGTACTTTCTTTGTTTTAAGAACTAAGTAGATAAAAACGGTATAATTAAGTAGATTTCTAAAAAAGCGCTTCTAATCGTCTATATAGGTTTTCTAAACTTAAGGGTTCTAAAAAGCCGTCTTTCCGGCTTAAACTTTAGCAAGAAATATCGTAACTTTAGGGTTAGGCTTAGAATAATATATCTTTAATAGACTTAATTATAAAATACTAGTTTCTTTAGAATTAACCCTAAAAGTTATTTTTTTTGCGAAAGATTTTAACTTTAACTTGGCTTTATAAACTAACTTAAGAACTTTATTTACGTTTTAGAGTAACTATAAAAAAGCTTAATAAAGAGGCGATATCTATAGAATAGGTAAACTTACGCTTAGCTCTAGAAGCGCTAGCTCTTCTTATACTAGAGCAGCTTTAAGTTTCATAGTAATATTAATTATTTTATAGGTGTTATAAGAAGTCCTAACAGCGAATAGTGGGTAAAACCTTTTGCTTTAAGCAATGGTAAGCTAGCATAAATTTAGGGCACTAAAAAACCTATAGGTTTTTTAGTGCCCTAAATCTATACTAGTATAAAGCAACTCCTCCTATATACTAGCCTCCTCGGCAACGCGTCCCTAAAGAGTTAAATTAATTACTTAAACTAGACAGATAGGAGATTTTTAAAATAAGTTAATACGAGCCTTAATTAAGGTTCTATATCCTAAAAGCCTTTCCTACTAGGAACTAATTGGATTCTTCCTATATTTCTACAAGAATTAACTCGATCCTAAATTTAAGTAGGTACTTTAATATTGCTTTACTAATAGCTTAACTATATTAAGCCCGGGTTCCGTTTACCGTTGCGAAACTTAGGGCTTACTAGCAGAGTTATAAGGCCTGCGGGCTGACTAGGCTAAAAATGCAGTTGCCTTCTTTCCTTTACCGTAATGCACGCTCCTCTACCTGCAGCTGCTGCGTACGTTTATATAGTGTTTATTTATTACCTTATAATTTTCCGTACTATCGCCCTGTAGTATTACAAGCCACAGCGCCTTTAGTAGCATCTCGTCTTTAATATAGTATTTCTTTTCCTTATTCCTAGACTCGTAGTTACTGCCTTAATTAGGTATATAAAGCACTGGATTATTTATCTACCTTAGGATACACTATAACCAATAGCTGTGCTGCTAAGATCTTTATTGGCGATTATATTAGCTGCTAAGGTTTATAAGGCCGCTATACTAAAGGAACTTACTAATAGGAAGCTAGATCCAATCTCTATAGGGTTTTATTAGCATGTTTATAAAGGGCCGCTAGGTAGTCCGTATTACTATTCTTTTTACTTTTCTACTCCAGGGCTTAGATATTAGGCGATTCTTCTCTACATCGCGCTAGCTACTACTATGCATCCTAGTAGTAGTAGAAAGTTTTCTAGTGCATATCTTATTTGCTATAATTCCAGTCTTTAAAATATGGCAAGTAGGCGCGGAATAATACGTGCGGAATTAAAGATCATTATAGGTGACCTTAAGGGTCAAAATACCTGGCATTATTCTAGCTATGGCAGGTATAATTCTTCTTACTATTTATTAGATAGATTATTTCCTTCTAGTAAGCAAATATATAGCCTTTAAAGATATCCGCTAATAGAGGCTAGGGGGAGTGCATTATAGCATATTTTATAATGTTTTCCTTAGACTGCGCAAGGGTTTTAAATTATATGTTATAGGGTATTCTAATAATTAAAGACGGCGAATCTAATATTTTATTTAGAAGAAACGGCTAAAAATAAAACTACATCCGTCTATTATCTATTTAAGCATTTATTAAAACTAAAGCGGACTATCTACGCCTTATTCTTAGGGACTTCTTCACTAACTTTACTCCTAATTTTGCATCTTCATCCTTAACACCCTTATTCTTATTAATTTTTAAACATTTTATCTCTGCCATTATGTGTTGCAAATTATATTTATATTTATTATTCGTTGCTACAGTATCCGTGGCTATAGTACTGTCTATAGTATCTAGGGTGTTTATAGCGGCATCTTAGGCGGACTTTATAATAGATTTTAGAAAGGTATTCCTAACCTTACTAGTAATATTTATAGCGGCGTTAGAGGTAGCTTTTGTGTCTGCGATAATAAGGTCGCCTATAATAGTTATAGTAGTCTTTAGTCTCTTCTTTTAATATTTCTTAGTCCCCCTAATCGTCCCCTCTAATCTTTATTTACGAAGATATAAAGGAGGATAAAGCAAATCTGCTATAGCCTCTGTGTCTTTATAGCTAGAACCAAACTTATTAGCCTTCTTATTATAATAAAACGCTATTACCCTTACTATAGATATTTAAAGCAGAACTAGAACGTGAAATAGTAAGACGCCTTACGCTTTAAATAGAGTATACTTCTTTTATAATAAAGATAGAAAGTCTATATAGAATTAGTCTTTAAAACCCGATGCTTAATTTTATAAACCGTATAAGTATAGCTTTTAAAGTATAAAACGCCATTTAATGTCATATGCCTTTCCTTATATACTAAATAGCTATAGGGAATTTTTACATCTAGTACAAATAGATAGAGATATTTATCTTTAATATAATCCATTATCTTGGCTGGCTAACTCCAACAGAAAATCCTCTACTGGTAAGGTAAACGCTCGTTACCTATGCAAAATAGACTGGCAAGGGTTATATTCTAAAGGGTATAAATAAGGCGTTGCCAAATCTTCCTACTTTATAGTTATCCCTTTTAACAAGTCAGGAGGCGTATTTCGTTATTAAGCCTCTTAACGTGAGTATAACTTTGTAAAATTTCGGATAAAATCGATCCGCTAGTTAAGGTATACTAGCTCTATAAGATCTCTATCTATTCTATTAAATACTAAAATAGGATTAGATAATAACAGACTAAAATAAAATAAATAGTAATAAAGAATAATAAGATAAGCGCGTAATAACTAAGAAAAAGTTCTATATATAAGGAATGTATAGTTCTAAATTTACTAGTTATATACCTTTCTATAGGTACCAGAGGGTTAGTATAGGATTCTCGCATAGGCAAGGCGACTTACCTAGCGGTGCCTCTTAATTGGATGCCATACGCTATACACAAGGGCTGCGTGATTTTTGAAATACTTAAGTCCTTTAATCTACTCTAAGCAATAAGGATACTTATAGTAGAACCCCTACCTAAACACTCCTTCTGTAACGTAATTATTAAGATGCTTTTATAGTATATCCTTTTTTATAAATAGGCGGGTCTGCCTTAGCATTAAGAGTTAGTTATTACCAATGCAGATAAGGTAAATAAGATTAGTAAACGTTATAGGATATAGTAGCTGTATTATCCTAACACCTTCTTCCTTAATTAGGACCGCGCTCCGCGTCTTATCTAGGTTTTCTTAAAAAGGCGAGTCTAAGCTAATCTATTCTTTCTGCCGCTTTGCCTATTAATAGGTACTAGTATTGGCGTCACTTGCACCTCTTTTTACGCCTATTACACTTTAGTCTACTTTAAACCCAAGTTAAAATTTAATAGCCTTACTTAGGATCCTATTCTACTAACTCTCTGATTAATTACAATACTTAATAAGATTGCGGATAAACTTTATATAGAGTTTTATAGCGTATCCTTCTTCGAGCTTATTTAGCGGCTAAGATAGTAGTTTAGCAATAGTAGCACGTTCGCGAAATTTATACTATACAGCTAAATGGGTAGTAATTTCCGTCCTAACGCTACCACTAAGCTACCTTTTAATATTGTGATTGTTAATGGCGTTATAAAAATTAAGAATAACCTAGTCCTCTTTTCGTTTGCGTAGGACGTTTATAACACTATAAAGTTTACATCTAGCTTTGTTGTAACGGTTATATAGTTTCGTTCCCTTCGCGGTATTAATAGGGTAATATCCCCAGCTCCTAATCTTTTACTTATATCGCTCTTATTTCTCGCAAAGCTATAAAATATTAGGGTGTTAATTAAATTCTAGCTGGAATTTAAGCTTTTACTTATTAGTTAGACCTATAAGGGCCCGCTTATCCCTTAAGATCTCCATCCGTGCGGTATATTAAATAAGGTCGTCCTATAATAGAGTCCTAAAGTAGATTAACTGGAAATCGCGCTTAATTAAATCAGGTAAATAAAACCGTTAGTAAGTATTACTGTAATAACCTATTATCTAATTTCGCTCTTTTAGAGTAAGGGTGCTTAGAAAACTTAGTTAATATATACACTTATATTAAATTAAACACTTACTATTTAATTTCCTTCTAGACGCTTGTTATAGCTAGTAAAATTTAAGCAATTATTTAAACCCGGCCACTTAGCCTAACTATATATAGTAATCGCGGCATTTCTAGTAAGGGAATGCTTTAGTATCCAACACTCCCTTATAACTAGCCATTATCTTAATATCTTAAAAAATAGGTCGTTTCTCTATCTCCTTCTTAAACTTTACTTTAAGACTCTCTTTTTTTACTAGGATTTTAAGTCTAAAAATCTCTTCTAGTAAAGTATAATAGCGTTAAAATATATTATTCGTAATGGCAAGGCTTATAAGATAGGATAGGATATAAAAAGCTAGAATGCTTTTAAGACGAAAAATGAACCTCTTACTATAGGTCTATTAGCACCATTCGCGCCATCTTTAATCAACGTTACTATATACCGTCTACCTGTGCCTCTAGAATTCTTAATATATATAAGACTTACAAGGGCAACAGTTGTGGTTTAATTAAAGTTTTTCGCATCGCGAACTTTTAGGATTATAATATATTTATATAAAAGCGCTTTATTGGAGCCTCTCGCGCTTAAACTTTTAATAAAAGCTTAAGGTCTTATTACCGTAACACTAGAGAGGAAAAGGATTGCTTCTATCTGCACTTAAAAACAACTATAATAAGGCTTTACGTCCATTATTTAATGGGCATTAATAATTATATACAAGTCCTATATATATATAACATCCTTTTCTTTCTCCAACATATCTAGCTTATATATTAGCGTTAAGTAGGTTAGGATCCACTATAATAAATTAGCCAGGATTTTTTTTTAAAAAAATTAAGATTACCTATATCTTGTATATTAAGTTCTACGCTATTGTTTATACTATGGCCTGCCACATCTATAAATTTATATAGTATTTATCTCCAGTACGCCTAGATCGTGCTTTCCTTCTTAATTCGAGAATTCTTCACGCGCTATTCGAGGTATGTTTTAAATATATCGGCCATATACTAATAAAGGGTCTCGGTTAGGTTAGACTTAACTTTTAGGCAGAACCTAAATATAAATCGTTAGTATTATAAGGTAAATTTTAGTTTAAATATAAACGAACTTTTCCTAATTCTAAAACTTATACTTAACAAGAGAAGTAGACTAGGGCTTCCGTTTTAACTTTGCCCTTCCTTAGTCCTTATAATACGTAATCCTCTACTATAAATATTCCCCCTTAGAATTGGTGTCTTCCCTAGCTTTAGAGTTAGAGCTTAAATCTAAGTCTAAAGCTAGCTTAGAATAAGATGGCTTACCTAGTTTAGAGTCTAAGCTAAAGGCTGGATCTATATTTCGCCATTTCTTACTTTAAAAGGGTATAGTGGTTAAACGCGTAGTGTTTTAGTACTTTAGTAGCTACTAATTGCCTATACGCAGAAGCTAGCTTAAGAGCGACTGCTGTTAATAAAAACGCTAAAAAAGGCTTTACGGGAGATCAGCGTTCTTAAGAGCGGGATAAGGCAAAAAAACCCCATAGGTAGAAACCTGGAAATAGAGTATTAGAAGTAAACAATATAATAATAATAGAAAATACATACGTAGCTACTATAGGAAAAGGGTTAAAGGAGTATAGTATAGAAGGGAGGTTTCGTTATATAAGGGTAGTACTTTTAGCGGAGGATAAGGATAAAGGTAGGCGGCGGACGTCCATAGCTTCTTAAATAACGTTAGCCGCTAAGGGACGTTTAGGGAGCTTTAAAAGGTACATTATAGGGTTACACGCGCGATTCTAGGTTTAGTGGGTAAGTAAGGGAGACCCTGCCGTCCTTAGCATACTTAGTATGTTGCAAAAGCGGTGACAGATATAAGTCTAAGTGAGGAGAAACTGCCTCCTAAAATGGGGGGGAGGAACCTCTAAATCCGGCTACGTCTTCCCCAACAACAAGATTCTAGGAGTTATATTTAAATTAGACCTATTAGCTAAAATAAAAATTTACCCTATATAGTATATTGTAATGCTAGAGCTAATATATGGGAATATTAAGCTACTAGTTTATAAGGCAGACACGTATAGAGGACAGGAAGAGGATAAATAGTAAGTTTTAAAGATTATTAGCTATAAGGACATTAATAATAAAATATAGTATAAGGTTAAGTAGATAGGCTATAATAAGACTACCTAGGAGCTACTAGAGAATCTAAAGAATGCTGTAAAAAAGGTATAGGAGTATTAAAAGAAATTAGGTTAGGTAGTATTAATAAAAAAGGATTACTAAAAAATAAGTTACCTAAAGGGGACCTAAGAAGAGTAGTTGTTAAGCTACTTAGATCTATTTCCTTTTTGGTTAAAAAGAAATCTATTCTTTTATTATTAAGTTCTTGTAAGCCTTATTCTATAAGCTTTTACTTTTTAAAATAAACCTTTTTATAAACCTTCTTAAGACGAAGTAACTAAGTAAACGCCGTAATATAGGCTTTAAGGGCCTTCTGCTCTATATTATAAGAATATTTTAACTTAGTAAGAGCTTAAGATAGTTTACTATCTAGCTGCGTAGTAATAGATTAAACATAAAACCCTAAAACAAATTAATTAGGGAACTAGACGACCATTAAGAGTAATAGGTCGTATATATTCAGTATTAGAGATAGAGCGAACGTTATAGGACAAATAAATATTCGCTTTAGTACACTTTAAGCATAAGGAGGGTTATTAGGAGAAAGGACTTACTAACGCTATATAAACTAACCCCTCTTTTAAATAGCGAGAATATAGAAATGGTATAATCTTACTAAGAGATAATATTGTAATAACAGTACGAGTATAACGTTGCGCCTATAAAAAAGAAGGAGCCTTAGGTATAATAAGCAACGATATTAACTAAATTAATTAGATGGATATTATACCTTTAGTAAACAACTTAGAGATATTTAGAATCTTTAAGGACAAAGATAAAGAGGAGGGAGATGGTGTTACGGACGCTTTAAGTATAATATTATAACTACTTAAAGAAGAGTTAAAAGAAGCTAGTTAGTTAATTTAGGTATAGTTTAGAATAAAGCTAATAGAGCTATATAATAAGGAATAGTAGCTAAGGTTATATAACGTTATATATAGTGTATGTAGTGTATAAAGGGAATATATATATAATATATATAATACGTATATTATATATAAGGAGGATTTTATAGAAGTACGGTTGTGTATTTAAGGACCTTTAGTCCCTACCTAGATAGTTCCTTCCTTATAGTAATTCTTAGAATACAATTAGAGTTAATCTATTAGGCAATTACTCCACTAGTTATTATTACATCGTTAACTTTTATTTGCTTTACCTATATACCTAGCCTATTAACAAGCCTATTATAGTACTTGTTATAAGGTTCCGTTATATAGTATATGCAGTATATAAAGGGAATGTATATATAATACGTATAACACGTATATTATATATAAGGAGGATTTTATAGGAGTACGGTTGTGTATTTAAGGACCCTTAATCTCTACTTAGATAGTTCCTTCCTTATAGTAATTCTTAGAATATAATTAGAGTTAATTTATTAGGCAACTACTTTACTAGTTATTATTATATTGTTAACTTTAATTTATATTACCTATATACCTAGCCTATTAATAAGCCCATTATAGTACTTACTATAAGGTTCTATTATATAATTACTACTTAGTTATAGTATTAAATATAAAAAGTTAAACAATATGCTACTAAAAGCAGCCACTATAACGCTATTAATGGCGGCAACTACTTCGAGGTTAGGAAACGACACTAGTATAGTAAATACTAACTTACAGTAACCTATAACAGTTGGATAATTATAAGAGATAGTTAACTAATTAATAACAAATAATATGGCGCTAAAAGAAAGGGTTAATAGAATAAGAGCGGTAAAGATTAAACTACTATTAATTAAGAGGTACTTAGGGGAAAGATTAAAGCTTAAAGGATTTCTTACGTAAATGCACTTTAAGGTTACGTAAGAAGGAGTAAAGCTGCTAATACCTATAGATCGGATAGTATATGCGGGACTATTCCTATTAGGAAGGGCACTTAAGTAGTTTAAGCCTTACCTTATAGAGATATAAGTAAACGGAATAATAACCACTAGTTAGGAGGTATGGTTTATATTTTTAAGCTAGGAAGGGTTTGTAGAGCAACTTATATAAATATTTAGAGACTTAAAGGCAGTAACTATAGCAAAAAGAAAACTCTAAAATATTACGTAATAAACCTTAGCAATTAAGTATATAACGTAGTTCCAGATATTAGTAATATAAGTAAAATAGAATAATAAGGTGCTTATAGCATAGTACAAACAGGGACTTAAGGCTAAAGTCTAGGACGTAATTATCCTAATAGAAGATGCGGACACCTTAAGGGAACTAATAGATTAAGTGATTAAGATTAATAATTAGATCTACTAAAGGGAATAGGCTAAAAAAGGTTAGGATAGAGTTTTATAGTTATATAAGACGTAGAGTACGTAATAACTAAAGCTAAATTAGAAACTATAGTATAGCGTAGAGCTAATAGACCTAAGTAGTACTAAAGAAGCCTATAAGAGATGGAGAAAGAAACTATAGAAACTTAGAGATTAAGGATTTAGTAATTATAGGACTAAGGAGTAGAGGCTAAACTAGGGATTTTAGTAGTAGAAGACGTTTAGGCAGACTTTATAGTAAAGTTAGTAGTTTAAAGATAGAGCTTATATAAATTATAGAAAATAAGGTTACTTTATAAGGGATTATAAAGATAGTTAGAGTTACTATATAATAAAGGGAACTAGACTAGTTAAAGATATATATATATATATAGAGATAATAGTATACTACAAGGAATAAAAGAGTGTTTAATTAGAAGTTTTATATTTTATTATAATAACGCATACTAAATTTATAAAGATGCTAAGTATAGCGTAAGCTATTGGCTATAGGAGCTAAAATCCTTAAAATATAGGAGAACTAACAAATTATCGCGTAGATTAGATATTAAAGATGACGAGTTTAATATAAACAAAATATTTATAGATAATAAGGCGATAAAGGTAGCTTACTAGGAGCGTATAAACCTTAAAGAAGTTATATTAAAAGTAGAGACTAAGACCGCTATAGAGTAAGGTTTAGTAACGGGAATTATAACACTATTAGATACGGTATCTATTGCTTTATAAGATAAAAGGAAGAGTATTTTATAAAGATTAAGTAAGCAGATAACTGCTAGTGCTAATTTATTACTTAATAAAGGTAAAAGGCTAAAGGCTTAAGATTCTTAAGATAAGATAAGAGATAATTAAGATTTTTAAGATGAGATAAGGTATACCTAAGGACCTATAATAGATAGAAACCAATAAAGTAGGGCAATAGCTTAGTTTAAAGATATATAAATAAGCTTAGGATGGAGTTTCCTATAGGTATAAGACTCTTAAGATAAAATAAGTAAGATTTAAAACTCTTAAGACGAGATAAGAATACCTAAGCCTAGTTAGACTAAGGTAGGAGTAAAGCTTAAGGCAGAAATAAGCTTAGGATTAAGAATTCTATAGAACTAAGACTTTAAGATATAAATAAGGACTATTAACAAGATTAAGAAGTAAGAAGACTTTAAGGATTTACTTATAAGACGCGAAAGAAAAGAAACTATAGAGGAATTTAGGGCAAGAATTATCATATAGCAAGATTAGAAACTAGATAAGAGATTTAGTATACTAGGTTATATAAGGGACAGAGCACCTATATAAAGAATTACTAATAGGCCTAAGGCAGGCATATTAAGAGCTAAGTAGCTTATTAAACTAGAATAAGAAGAGGATCTAGGGATTTTTACTAGGTTTAAAGAACGACATATAAAAGGCTATTACGATATAATAATAAGAAGATACTTCCTTACAGATAAGCCATATATACTTAAAGGGTTATACTAAAAGTGGTATAGACAGCGATATAATAACGAGTAGGAAGATTTTTATATATAGTTAAATAAAAAAGTTATCTAAGACCACCTAATTATAGAAAAGGCTATAAGTTATATTAAAGGAGCCTTAATTATAATATTAAAAGATCTAGAGGAGTAATTAGAGGACTAGAGAAGTAAGAGGTAAATCTTAGTACTTGTAAATAAAGTTATAACGCTTAAATTAATATAAGAAAGGTTTAAACTTAAAGATAAAAATAAGCTAAGAGTTAACCTAAAATACTAAGTATATTATACGTTGGTATAAATTATATATATAGATAATACATATAATATATATAGAGCACCTAAAGATAAAAACCAAAAGTACCTAGTAAGGATATATTAGGCACTAGATAAGGCGAAATATAGAAATGCTAAGTATATATATAGTTAGCACCTAATAGAAGTATAAACCTAAGGGGACTTAGTATTTTAGCTAGGAAGATTTCTTACGGAAGAATGCCTAAATAGAGAATAGTGGTGGGAATGCCTAGAGAATATATATCTATAGTATATTAAGGATAAAAAGTAAACTAAGTATTAATTAAAAAAAGACTAAGTATAAATAGGATTAAGCAGCTAATAATTAAAAAAAGTAGAGGCCTATAAAACTAAAGGGAACTAATAATAAAGCCTTAGACCCTTAAAGGAATTTAAGGACAATACTTAAACCTATAAGTTAAATAGCAAGATTAATAGTTTAAAGCACTAATAGATAATAGGGTAATAAGAAACTATATATTACTAGTAGCAGTTAAAAAAAATAGGGTTACCACATAGGAAGAAGGAGTACCCTTACCTATTAGTAATAATTTTAGGGGATCTAATAGCCTATAGAGAAGGCATTATTAACCTTAAAATAGGACCTATTTAGTTAACTATTAAAAGGAGATAAATTAAGATATCTTTTAATATATTACTATTAGGGAATAATAAGGTAGTACTAGGAATGCCTTAGTTATAAGAATATAATCTAAAGATCAATTAGATTATAGGTTAAGTTAAAATTAAAAATACTTAATAATATAAAATGCAATAGTAAGCTAAGTTAGTATAGTACTAAGTAGGGGCAACCTATAAAGAAACGGAAAAAGGGCTAAGTTATATACTAAAGAAATACTATAAGTATAGTAAGAAACTATAGTCACTAAAAGTAAGAAGCTGTTAGAGTATATAGTATAGGACTATAAAATAGAATTAGAACTAGGAATAAGTCTAAGGTTCTTTCTAATCTATAAGCTTATTAAAGAAAAAGGTAGAGCATTAAAAGAATTTATCTAGGAAAACTTATAAAAGGGATATATTAGACCATTGTAGTTATTAGCAGGTTATCTAGTACTATTTATACTAAAGAAAAATAGTAAACTAAGGCTATATATTAATTATAAACAATTAAATAGCATTACTAGGAAGGATAGGTATCCTTTACCCTTAATTAGCGAAATTTAAGATAGGATAGGTAACGTATAAATCTTTATAAAGATAGATTTAAGATAGGCGTACCATTAGATTAGGATTAAGGAAGGTAATAAATAAAAAGCAGTTTTTAAGTTAAAGGAAGGACTATATAAGCTATTAGTTATATAATTTAGGCTTATAAACGTACTAGTAATATTTTAAAAGTATATTAATAATGTGTTAGGAGAATACTTAGATAAATTTATTATAGTATATTTTAACAATATTATTATCTACTTAATAACTAAGGAAAAGCACGAAGAATATATTAAATAGGTCTTAAGGAGACTATAAGAAGAATAGATACTAGTAGTAATTAAAAAATGCGAGTTCTTTACTAAGAAGACCGATTTTATTAGATTTATTATTAAACTAGGCTAATTTAGTATAGATCTAAAAAAGATTAAGGCTATAGTAAATTAGTAAGAACTAGAAAACGTTATATAGTTAAGATTGTTTTTAGGGTTTTATAATTACTATAGAAGGTTTATAGCATAATAATTAAAGGATATTAAACTATTTACGCAATTAATAAAGAAAGAAAAACTATAGATATAGGGAGAGGAATAGCAGAAATTGTTTAAAATAGTTAAGGAATTATTACCTAGGAGCTAGTTTTTAAAATCTATTAACTAGGTCTAGAGATAGTTATAAAAACAAATATATTAAACTTTATATAGAAATATTAAAATAGATAGCACTTAGTAGTATATTATAGTCGGAAGACAATACTACTAGAGTTAAACTATAATATCTATAATAAGGAGTTATTAGGTATAGTTATAGCATTAAAGAAATAAAAAGCATTCTTATAAAGTATAAAGAAACTATTTATAGTTAAGATAGATTATAAAAACCTAATAGGATTTCTAATAATAAAGGAACTTAACTAAAGATAGGTTAAATGGGCAGAGATACTTATAGAATACTATTTTAAGATTTAGTATATTAAGGGTATAGATAATATATAAGTAGACGCTTTAAGTTAAAAAGCTAAACTATAAAATAACGAAAAGCCGTTAGGGGCTTTACTGCGAAAAGATATAGATAAACTAATTAGGTATAATTACCCGAAAATTATAGTAACTTAAGAAAAACTAGAAAGAGTTTATAAGTTACTAGAAAGCTTTTAGGTATAAAGGATCTTTAAGGTATAACTAGAGGAATAGTTAAAACACTTAAGAGAAGAAATATTATATAAATATAGAGAGGTAAAGTATATCCTAAGAAGTATAGCAGAGCACTTTATAGAAGAATTTTATAAGGGATTAATTTAAGGATATAATAAAGCTAAAGGCTTAGTATTAAGACTCTAAGAGAAGTATATTATTAATAGAATTTAGGGCTTAGTATAAAAAGTTATAAAGGAATATCTAGATTGCTAGAAAAATAAATTAATAAGGTATAAGCTATATAGAGGGCTATAACCTATTAAAATACTAGAGAGACTATAGGAGGTTATATTATAGGACTTTATTATTAAGTTACTAAAATTAAAAGACCCTATTACCGGATAAGATTATAACGCGATTTTAGTAATAGTAGATAAGCTTATAAAGTGGGGATACTTTATAGTATATACCAAAGAAATATTAGTAGAAGGTATCGCTAGAATCTATATTAAAGAAGTATTTATAAGGTATAGAGCACTAAGTAAAATTATATTAGATAGAGATCTAAGATTTATAATAGTATTTTAGGAGGTATTCTTAGCAAAATAAGGAGTTAGAGCTGTAACTTTTACTATATATTATCCGCAGATAAATAGTTAAATAAAAAGATTAAATTAGACACTAGAACAGTATTTAAAACACTATATTAATTACGCATAGAATAATTAGGTATTATTATTACTAGTTATATAGTTTATATATGATATAACACCTTAAAAAGGAATAAGTATATTACTATTTAAGGCAAATTACGGGTATAAGCTAAGAATATTATTATTACTATAATAAGTAAAGAAAATAAGTAGTATAGTTAAAGAAAAAATAAAGATACTAATAAATCTTTATATAGACCTTATAGAATTAGTAAAAGGAGTATAGGAAAGAATAAAAAGGTATTATAATGCTAAGAAATCTAAGGGACTAGATCTTAAGGAGGGAGATAAAGTATAGCTACTATATAAAAATTTTAACAGTTAATAACTAAGTAAGAAGTTAGACTATATTAGATAAGGACCTTTTAAAATTAAATAGAGGATTTTACTAGTTATATTTAAATTAAACCTACTAGCTAAAATAAAGATCTACTTTATATAATATATTGCGATACTAGAGCTAGTATATAGAAATATTAAACTATTAGTTTATAAGGCAGATATATATAGAGGATAAGAAGAAAACAAATAGTAAGTTTTAAAGATTATTAGTTATAAGGATATTAACGATAAATTATAGTATAAGGTTAAGTAGATAGGCTATAATAAGACTACCTAGGAACTACTAGAGAATCTAAAAAACGCTATAGAAAAGGCATAGGAGTATTAAAAGAGATTAGGTTAGGTAGTATTAATAAAAAAGGATTACTAAAGAATAAGTTACCTAAGGGGAACCTAAGAAAAGTAGTTTCCGAACTACTTAAATCTATTTCCTTTTTAGTTAGAAAAAAATTCGTTTTTATATTACTAAGTTCCTATAAACCTTATTCTATAAGTTTTTACTTCTTAAAATAAACCTTTTTATAAACCTTCTTAAGACGAAGTAACTAAGTAGATGCCGTAATATAGGCTTTAAGAGCCTTCTGCTCTATATTATAAGAACGTTTTAACTTAATAAGGGCTTAAGACAGTTTACTATTTAGCTATATAGTAGTAGATTAAATATAAAACCCTAAGATAAATTAACTAGGGAACTAGATAACTATTAAGAGTAATAAGTTATATATATTTAGTATTAAAGATAGAGCGAACGTTATAAGATAAATAAATATTTACTTTAGTGCACTTTAAGTAAGAGGACGGTTATTACGAAGATGGGTTCGCCAACGTAATATAAACTAACCCCTCTCTTAAGCAGCGAAAATACGGAAATAGTATAATCTTACTAAGAAATAATATTGCAGTAATAGTATAAGCATAACGTTATACTTGCGAAGAAGAAAGAGCTTTAGTATAATAAGTAACAATATTAACCAAATTAATTAAATGGATATTATACCTCTAGTAAACAACTTAGAGATATTAGAAATCTTTAAAAATAAAGATAAAGAGAAAGAAGATAATATTATGGACGCTTTAAGTATAATATTATAACTACTTAGAGAAGAGTTAGAAGAAGCTAGTTAGTTAATTTAAGTATAGTCTAGGATAGAGCTAATAGAGCTATATAATGAGGAATAGTAGCTAAGGTTATATAATGTTATACGCAGTGTACGCAGTATATAAAGGGAATGTATATATAATATATATAATACGTATATTACGTATAAGGAGGATTTTATAGGAGTATAGTTATATATTTAAGGACCCTTAGTCCCTACCTAAATAGTTCCTTCCTTATAGTAATTCTTAGAATACAATTAAAGTTAATTTATTAGGCAACCACTCCACTAGTTATTATTACGTTGTTAACTTTAATTTGCATTACTTACACACCTAGCCTATTAATAAGCCTATTATAGTACTTGCTATAAGGTTCCGTTACAAACTACTTAAATCCGAAAACTTAGTATAATATTAATAGCGCTAATATATAGAATGTAGATAAGACTGGCCACGCTATAGGCTTTGTATATAGCGTCAAAGTGGTTATATTAGGAGGTAATGTTATTAACTTTAAGATAATTAACGGCTCTAGGGAGTGGGTTTTATAGATTAATTTAATTAGTATATAAGGGGGATAATTCCACCGTTTATTATTTTTAAAGGACGCTAAGATATAGAATTGCTATAGTAAGAAGTAGAGGAAGCTGTAGGTAAGTATATAATTATAATAAGTAAAAATAGATAGTTTTTTTATTTTTATTTTTTTTATATCCGTTGTATTATACTACGTACAATACTGCGCATGCAGCCTCTAGGCTATGGCGCTATAGTCCTATATATATAAATCCCTTAGGGCAGCTTAACATATACTAGTAACTATATCCTAGTAGTTTATAAGCCCCTAATTTAGGGGTTTATAGTTCCTTAGTAAAATACTAAGTTATAAGCAACTACTAGGTAATGAGAAAACGGTAGAAAACTATAAGAAATAAGAAATCCTAACGCCTTTCCCTGTCCTTTTATAATTTGATTCTGTCCTTTTGCTTACTAATATCTCTTTACTAGAAGCCTAGTAGGAGTTACCTCCTTCTATAGATCCTGCTGTTATTAGCCACTTTCTAGTAGCTATCCCTGTCCTACTTAGAAATAGGAAAAGCGCCTCTCTTCCTTTTAGTGTACAAAATAGCTTCTTTAGAGAGAGAGAAGAGCTTAGTTTCTTTTGCATTTCTCTTCTTTCTTCTCTATATAGGTTGCAGTCTAGTAGTAGGTGCCTAGGGGTTT
>Ga0307515_10001626_pt1 | contig 50008 bp, 52 predicted proteins | sample 17_EM_MG_FD_194513 | JGI IMG/M metagenome (GOLD analysis project Ga0307515, IMG submission 194513) | Populus trichocarpa ectomycorrhiza microbial communities from riparian zone in the Pacific Northwest, United States - 17_EM | ecosystem: Host-associated > Plants > Roots > Unclassified | place... | reverse complement strand
CAACAGAAAAAAAACCTATCTCAATGCTTACGAGACCGGGAGAACATGGGCCGATAATTATTAATTGACCGACGCCATCGATTCGAATCTATCTGGTTCTCACTACCGTCAGATGGTCACAGCTGGCCGACCCAGGTATACACAACCCCTCCAAACAGCGTCTACCTAAACCCCACCAAGAAGTTCGTCGCAATGTGGATATTAATCGCAAATTCCAGCATGCAGATGTCAGCCATGCATCCCATGTTATCTAATCCAGTGTCCGACTCGCATCATTTTTCCAAAAAGCGTATTTCGCCATGTTCAAAGTTGCTATAGCAGTGAAAGTCATTGTTAAGCTTATTGTGATGTCGCACGTCTAGCGCTGTAGTCATGACGCCGGCTGGCCGATACAGTCGCAAAACAAGATCTTTCATCCTTTCACCGGTGCATAGCATGATTCGGGGTTGTCGGACTTCGGATTCAGCAGAAGCCGGAGCTCCGATCCGTTGCGCCACCCAGGGTTTTGTCATCCACCGAACTGTTAACGCCGCTAAAAAATCCGAGATATCCGTCAGCGCAAACGACCGCCGCTAAACTCACTTTACTCCTCCAACCAGCAACTCACTCTTCGTTTGGCAATCCTCGCTCAGAAACGGCGGATCGATCAAAACCCGGTCGAACTTGCCCTTGAAGCTCGGTGGTAGCGCTCGGAGTGGGTGCTGGAAGTCGTATGGGATGAAATCGTCCTTGAACACTGCGAATCGCTGATCGAATTCGAACAGCTTGACTGTGATGTTCTTAGATATCCGGCCAGTAGACTACAATGTGTTAGCGTCGCGCGAGACTTCTTCAGGAGATACTCCAGTGTGAAATGTTAACCAATCTCGGGATGAGCTTTTCCAACTGACCTTCCATTCGCGAATCTTAACGTAGACCGTCGGAGCAGAAACCAATCCAATCACCGTATCCTCAGTAGCGCCGTCCAGAAGCGCCTCCGCGAGCGCGGATGCCGTCTCATCGGAATACCAAAACTGTCAAAAAAATCAAATTTTCAACTCTGCCCATCGGTACAGGATGCATACCTGACTGTGGCTCCAGTCCTCTTCAAAGTCTTCCATGGTGGCAATCCGTGCTTCATGTTCTTGCTCCGCTTTTAACCTCAAGTCTTCAAACCTCCGAGCTTGCTCATCCTTCTCCCTCATAAACTCTGCCAGGGCGTCCCAAGTCGAGGGCGCCAATCTGCGGTCTCCTATCAGTATCTCGTTTCATATCATAGCGAGTGACACGGACTGGAGGTCATTGTCTTCAATTGTCATTTTGCTAGCTCGGGCTGTGTTTCGAGACCGATATGCGTGTTGTGTTGAGAATGGCGTTAAGTGTTAACCACTGTGGGGGAGGAGCTTGCTCAGGTGGCTTGGCCTGCAGGACCCAACCTGAGCCGCAAGACGTACACAAGATTCAAAAAGTTTTCGGCGAACACCAAAACATTGTGCAACTAGAATACAGTGCGGGAAGAAAAGACCCCGTAACGCCTACCATGCCAACTTAAATCGAAGGTGTGTATATCCGTTACCTCGTTCGCCAAGCGACTAATGCCACAAATGTCTCCGATGAATTCCCAAAACAAAACTCCAAACAAATGACATCCCAGGTCAACTCAGCGTCCGGATAATGTAAACGAGGAGGTATGCTTGCGCAGCAAGGACTTGCTTCTCCGTAGCCAGCGTAACCATACTATCATCAAATTGAAACCACTTGTAATTCACCAACAATGTTAGTATGTCCCTTCCACAAAGACTAGCTGTGATGTACAAACCTGCCCATTCTCCCGGCAGTAACTGCTGTAATGGCCAGTATTGATTTCGCCCTTATGCACCACCACACTGAGTAGGTCATATATGTAGGGCTTGACAGGTCTCGACTCTTTATCTCCTTCCTTGGCTTTTCGTTTTGCTCGTGTCGTGAACGGGGTCATATCAAGTTCTAATGGAAAACGGATAGCCACATCTATCTTTGAGGATCCGTTTGCTGAGTGTTCAAATCTCTAGCCGACTATTAGTACCCCGCGTGAAGCGTAGGAAAATACGACGTACCTTCAACTGGATGCACAATACTGGTGGCAGCCGTTTAATGGTCAACTGTTTTGTTGCTTCCTTAGGCCCCGAGCACTTGTCGCAATTGTATTCATTCAACCCAAGCTTCTCAGTTGCGGTAAATCTCGCGAGGCATTGCTGCACAGTTTGAACAATGCCACCGGGTACAAGCAACTTCTTCTTGTCCTTTATCCTCAGATCTAAACTCAAGTCCATAACAGGGTCGAAGGCTGTCGTCACATTCTTGCATCCCTCACAAGTAACGTCGCTCTGCAATTTTCCATAGAAAGAGCGGTGGATGATACACAAGCAGTCTTCCTTTTGCTCTGTTCCTTTATTGGTATAATGTAGCTGATTCAACAGAAATTGCAGGTATTCGTGCGCGTCCTGCTGCTGATAGCCTGCAAGCGTCTATTGTCCCATCGCAACCTGTAAATGTGCACATTTCCAAGGGGATTTAGCAACGGAATATTTCTTTACCTGTTCGCATTTCCACGAGGTGGTAAGCAAGTTGACAGGTCCAAATCCATCCAATTTATCCGAGGTGAAGAATTCCGAAAACACCTCATCCATGGCGCAGCTCATGCAATTTGTCCGGGTACATTCTTTCTGTTTGTGCCCATCGGAAAGGTAGAAATTCCGAACTAACGGGTTGTGTATCAAACTCTGTAGGATCACATTCATGAAGCATGTGGACCCCATGTTCAGAAACCCTCGAAGCCCGGTAGCACGGCATGGCGCGAATGTAGTATGCGATTCGATGTATTTCAGGTCGTCCGTAGAGGGTTTGCTATCTTCCAGGCGTCGCCTTTTTCGAACTGCACAAAATAAGTATTCAGTTTATCACTCGATGGTTAAACAGGCCAATCCTCACCACCGCCGTCTATAGAAGCTTCCTGCTCTATCCGTATCTCCTCCAAAACAGGGTCGTAGATATAGTCCTGGCACTGAAAACAGAACACATGTCCACTCCGTGAATCAACACCTGTCAACAAAAGGGCGTAGTCAGACGACAAACTCCTCCAATCACCAATTTGGACTCTGCAACTTCAAAGGTTTCACACCAAACGTATGGCCTTCCTCCTTTGCATGTTGTTTCGCATCTCTCGGACAATGAACCTTAGGGCATTGCATGCACAGGTAGGTCTGGGTGAGCATATAGCTACACTTAGCGCATTTTTGTACTGTAAGGCGATCCGGATCTAGAGCTACACGCGTCGCGCTTGAGTAAAAATTCCTGCTCGTCCCCCGGTCCTCCTGGAACATGAAGCCGATATGTTCTACAGCCTTGTATCAGCATTATGGAATGCCACAGAGCCCCATTAACTTACCACAGCCATAGAAGGTTGGCGGTTGGATGATCGGGAGTTTGCTTTTCGAGACTTTCGGGGAAGCCGTAGCAGCAGAAGACATAGAGAAAACAACTGTCGTCGTCGCGCTCAGCGTGCGGAAAGAGTGTTACGTCCTTGAACCGAGTTGTTGACTTTATGTGGGACGGGAGACCAATGAAGTGAGAAGACGTGAGGCTGAAAACCCATCTTGGCAATCACGAGGCTCATTTTTGATAGTTCTTGTTTCAGGTTTCTGGCCTACGATGATCAAACACCATTATTGCGATATCTAGGATAACTGCAAAGAACTATATATAGCTTACAAACTTAACCTATCCTTCAACAGATACCACTTCTTTTTACCATCCTGCACTACCGTTCTAACTATACCCTCCTTCTCCAGTTTCTCCAGCACTTGTATCACTCCGGCCTCTGCGGCCAGATGCAAGGCCGGGTCAACATCGGTATAAATTCTCTTGACCAATTCCATGCTAGTCACAGCACCATCTGGCCCTGCCTTTTCATCCCTCAACTTCTGCAAGTTCTGGACAATTTGCGCCTCCCGACGCTGTCGGTGCTTGATGTACTCCTGCAACTTCGTCTGTCCCTCCTCGATGAGCTGTCCATGCGCAGGATACGCCCGTCCAGGTTTCAGGTTCAGCATCCTCTGCAGTGAATCCATATACTGCTTCAAATCTACAAACACAGACGTTCCATGTCCCAAAACATTATCGCCGGTGAAGATCGCGCTCTCTTCTTTTAGCATGAAGCACATATGGTCGGGCGTATGGCCAGGGGTGTAGACAGCCGTCAGAGTAGCACCTTCGACTGAAAACTCATCTCCATCCTTGATATCTTCCTGGCCTTCATCTGGCGAATTTTTGTAGACCACCGTATCGGGGGAGAGCTTCTTCAAATCAGGTATACCGCCAACATGATCGTGATGGAAGTGTGTGACGAGCGCTTTCGTGACGACTGCGTTTTCTTCCTCAAGAACGGACTTTAGTGTGTCGATCCATACCGGAATCCCCTGCGCTGTGTCGATGAGGAGCCTTTCACGTCCAGTGCCGAGAAGGTAGGTATTTGTTCCTTGAAGTTGAAACTATGTAGAGATTGCAGATGAGAATCGTTGTGACGGGGTACAATTGCGGGGTAGCTCGTTTTATTACCTTGCCCGGATTTCCACCCAAGATTCGCCAGACGGAGTTGCTTAGCTTTTCGATCGCTGGTAGAGGCGGGAGACTGGCGAACTGAGCCGATAGATATTCGTTGTGAGCTGCAGCAATAATTCGAGCGGAAGACATTGCAATTATATCACGGAATAAGTTCGCGATATGTTAACTCGACAGCTGCTGCTGCGACAACCGAGGAACCCACGTGGGAATTGCGAGTACGCGAAACATGGCGACAAACGAAATACAATTGCAGCAACGATAGTAAACTAATGTAGGTATGTACACATCTATCGATATTTGGCAAGAGTGGCATTGTAAAGCAGATTTACATGTCGTCAACAGTGTGCAGATACTTTCGCTCTTCCCTTTTCTCCTTTGCTGTCATTGGTGGTAGATCGTAGTATGCAGCGGAACTACATGCATGGTTAGTAGACGAAGATAGGCATAGCCGAAGCACTAACCGGTAGTCTCTGATGTACTGGAGTGCAATATCATCCAATTCACCGGGAGTGATGCCGAGATCCTTGAAAGTCTTCGCTGTTGGGTCAATCTTCTGGTCAATGAACTCCCTTTCAATCTCATCCGTGGAGTATGTTGGCCACCAGACCATGTTCAAAATTTTGGTCATGGTCTTCAACAGTGGCTTTGGAAGGTTCACGTGCTTGCGCTCCTTCAAGATCATCCGGTATACAAGATGAGCAATTTGCTCTTTTGAATACTCGCGAGGTCCGTAGAGCTCAAAGGTTTGTCCGGCAGTGTGGTCGTCATATGCTATGATCTCAAGAGCACGGCCAACATCGATCACATGCACCGGCAATGATTTCTGTTTCCAGTTATTGGCGCTGAGAATGTCGGTGCCGTTGGCAATCGGATGTAAGAGTCTGTCTTCAAAACCGAACATTGGCGCAGGCCGAACAATAGTGGTCTCCGGGAAGACTGAGCGCGCCTCAATCTCAGATTGGCCCTACACTTGCTTATTAGTATTGTGGGTCCACACACGAATGCTGGATGTGTCTACCTTCGTGGCAAAGTATTCGGAGGAAGATTTGGGGTTTGCATTGTAGGAAGAAACATGAATGAACCTGTCGACGTCGTACTTTGCAACAGCCTCCACAATTCTTTGTGTTCCTTCGATATGCACATCCGCATATGAGAAGTTCCTTCGGAGCATCATTAGCAACTTGCTGCCTAAAAATCCACCAGAATAGACACACTTAGTGGGGTAATCACGACCAACAAGGTTGAACACTATATCAGAATGCCGCACACTCTCCTCAATAGAATTTGTGTTTCGCAAATCGTACTCCTACTGTTCATCAGTATACGCTTTCATCTACCCACACAATACCGCTTACAATGAAGACTACTTTGCCCAAATCACCAGTCACCTTAAGGTGACGTTTGGTCATTTCCTCGCGGTACGGAACAACAACCGTACATCCAACCCGAGCTGTATACCGCACCACACCGTTAATAATTATCGTCGCTAGCCGATTGTCTGACCTCTGCTATACGTACCGAATCTGTTAACAATGTATCTGCCCAAGAACCCAGTAGCGCCGAAGACGGTAACAGTATGTCCTGTAATCATCCTCAGCACTCAATTCCTCCCAGTTCCTCGCTCTCCCGAATCCCGACCACCAAGTGTTCATACCTCCAAGCGACGACCTTCCACCTCCAGGAGCCTAGAATAGATATATGAGCATTGGCGCATCCCGACGGGAGAGAACCCCGACGAAATAGCTCACCCTGATGATTGGTTTGCCCGTCCTCGTAATTGCTATGTCGGATATTGACCTGCGCGTCGTCGAAGCCACGAAAGGTGTGGCCTTCGTTGGTGCTGCTGCCAACCGGGGCAGAACGGACGAACAGCACCGCTGCATATCGATGGTGGCACAGAGGCGGAGAGACGTGGGAGTTGAGGAGGGGCGGAGAGTTGAGATTGAATTTGTGGGGGTGGATAGCGGTTGTTCGCAGAGTTGGACGGTGTACCAGGGTCACCGTGAGTGTTCAAAAGAAGCTTAGCGTTCATACCAGTTTAGTCAAAACTGACGCAGCGTCATGAACTATGGTTTGAGGAATTCAGCTTTCAGGTGTTTTCAAGGAGCACTCCAGCTTGTATGTGGTTTTGAGTCCGACAAACCAAACGAAACAGTGAGATGTTAGTATGGCAAAAGCCCTACAGCAATAACGGAAGGCGGGTCCCGGAGATCATATGCTTGACCATGAAGGAATCCACGACCAACTTTAATTTTTAATGCGTAGACAAGAACAAACTGATCAGACACTGTTACCAGACAGAATTTGGGTTTTGCTGGATTTATAGGAAGTTCGGTGCCCGTTTCGACCCGAGTTACCACCGTCTTGGCTTCCCGTAGAGCCGAGCAGCAACCGTTCTGAAGGCAAGATGACAATCCGGAGATGTCAAATAGAAGTTGAAGTTCCACAGCCAGACAAATTTTGCCAGTTTCACAAGGACCGGAATATTCCATAAGACACTGGCAAACGCACTGAGTGAGTGGTGGAAAGCCGCAAGCAAGGAAATCGCCATGGTCATCTAATTGCAAACGCTGCCAAGCCTTCCCGACGAGCCGACACTGCCCTTTGCTTCTTCCCAACAACTGCAACTTCCACCACAATCCGCAAAATACCTCACCAGCTCGCAACCGCATTTCCCCACACAGGATACAAAGTCTCCTGTGTTACTCGACTCCTCTTCATAGCCTACGACTTAATTCATATCCGCCATGCTCAAATCCTTTGTCCCCCGCTCCTCGCGAACATTACTTCGGCCAGTGGCGTCATCGACCTATGCTCCATCAACATTTTACCTCGTTCCCCGGAGAAACTTTGCATCGGAGACACCAGAACATGATGTTGTCGTTATCGGTATGCAAGTTGTGCCCATTTTTCAGTAAGTACGGTCACGCTAACGGAACTTAGGTGGTGGTCCCGGTGGTTATGTTGCGGCGATCAAGGCTGCACAGGAGGGCTTGAAGGTGAATTGAGGGCGCACCGAAACATACTCAGAAAATCAACTAGCTGACGGTTGTTTGAAGACTGCGTGTGTGGAAATGCGCGGAGCTCTCGGTGGGACATGCCTGAATGTTGGGTGTATTCCTTCAAAATCCCTTCTCAACAATTCGCATATCTACCACCAGATTCTCCACGACGTCAAGAACCGTGGGATTGATGGTCAGTTGGCGGCCTATCGAGTTATTACGAGAGTTGTGCTGATGCGACAGTGTTTCAGTTGGCGATGTCAAACTCAACCTTACACAGATGATGAAAGCCAAGGATACCTCCGTCAGTGGATTGACCAAAGGCATCGAGTATCTGTTTAAGAAGAACGGTGTCGACTACTTCAAGGGTACCGGTACCCTCACTGGGGAACACGAGGTCAAGGTCAACCCCATCGATGGTGGCGAGGTACAGACCCTCCGTGCAAAGAATATCATTATTGCCACCGGTTCAGAAGCTACGCCTTTCCCTGGTCTTACAATCGATGAGAAGAGGGTAGTTACTAGCACTGGCGCCATTGCACTAGAGCAGGTTCCCAAAAAGATGGTTGTTATTGGTGGTGGTATCATTGGTCTTGAGATGGTGAGAGGTGTTGACCCATCTTTCTAACTCAGTTAACGGTTATCAGGGATCTGTGTGGTCACGATTGGGCGCTGAGGTAACCGTCGTTGAGTACTTAGGAGCCATTGGTGGGCCTGGTATGGATGCGGATATGGCCAAGACAATGCAGAAGATCCTTCAAAAGCAGGGAATGAAATTCAAGCTTAACACTAAGGTCACTAGCGGAGATGTCACTGATTCTAGCATTGGGGTTAATGTCGAGCCTTCTAAGGGAGGAAAGGCCGAGACAGTGAGTTACATCCAACTAGTCCCCATAGCAAGACACAGGTTTTAACCGTCAAATAGCTTGATGCCGACGTTGTTCTCGTCGCTATCGGGCGCCGACCCTACACCACCGGTCTTGGTCTCGAAAATCTTGATCTTGAGACCGATGAGAGAGGTCGCATTGTCATTGACCAAGAGTACCGCACTAAGATTCCACACATCCGTGCTATCGGGGACGCCACTTTTGGTGCTATGTTGGCTCACAAGGCCGAGGAGGAGGGTATCGCCGCTGTCGAGTACATCTCTAAGGGATACGGTCACGTTAACTACGGCGCCATTCCCAGTGTAATGTACACTCACCCCGAAGCTGCCTGGGTTGGCCAGACCGAGCAGGAAGTCAAGACCACTGGAAAGCCTTACAACGTTGGATCTTTCCCCTTTGCCGCCAACTCTAGAGCCAAGACGAACCTGGACACTGAAGGAATGGTCAAGTTTATTGCCGACAAGGAAACTGACAGGATTTTGGGTATCCACATCATCGGACCCAATGCCGGTGAGATGATTGCCGAGGGAGTGTTGGCAATAGAGTATGGCGCCTCATCCGAGGATATTGGACGAACGAGTCACGGTAAGTCACTCGAGTTTCATATTTAGCGAACGGCTACTAACAGTTGACGTCGGATAGCTCATCCTACACTCTCGGAAGCGTTCAAGGAGGCTGCCATGGCCTGTTTCTCAAAACCTATCCATGCATAAGGCGTCTTTGTTTTCTATTTTGCTTTTTTCTCTCCTGGTGTTATGAATGATATCTACGGTTTCCTGCAATTGTGCGTTGAGGTGAGTGGGGTGGTGTGACGAAAGAAAAACTTTGGGCACGAGGTTGCAAAGCCTGTTGTGAGTTGGATAGGAAAGTTGTTGTTTTCATTACTTTGTGTAAACTTTCCCCATTGCATAGATGCTGAAGTTGGTTGAATTGTTTTCCCCGTTCGCGTTGATGCTTGTAATATACGGCCGGTGTGTGGCAGTGGTGGTGGTCGGAAAGATGGATTATGAGATGATGTTCGTGAGGACTAACAGTATCTATATACCTTTTATAACACATATGCCATTGTACTAAGAACTTAGAGTAGCTGGACGGGAGGAGTGATCTTGGGCCATCTAACAACGCTATCCGTTGAAGATTAAGCCCTCCTCCAACGGGTTTACTCAGCTCGCATCAACCAACATCCGATACCCTATCTCAGCACGGTAAGTTCCAAAGAAACACGGGTTGATCTTAGACCAGCACCGACTCACCGCAGATAGTTATAGTGGATTTGAAGTTATATCAGTTGGTTCTATTCTCGATAGCAGGTTTCCTCAGTTTAAGCGTGTAGAGAGGGGATAATCATAAAGTACTCCAAAAAAAAACTCGAAACCTCTGCCCCGACAACAGTTTGGGGAGTCTATGTGAATGACCGCGCTCCCATACCACACACCTGACGGTATCTTAAGATACTTAAGCATCTAACGCAATTTTGGGGACTGGGGAGTGATCCATAACACCACCGAATAAACAATAACACCCTGTCTACTTAGTTTGGCTGGTAGAGTATGGTACTGTAAACACCCGGTGCAGCAAACACCAAGGTCGTAGGCTCGAAATCTACGGTGGTCATACTTTTGCTTATTTTTTGTGTTGCCGTGCGACTGCTCTAACATTGGTATATTTCGCGGGGTTAAGCAACCTGCGTAAACGTCTAAATTTCCAGCCAATGCAAGATTGGGACTTGGTGCTCTAGGATACTTAATAAACAAGAACTTCCTAGCTCAACTGGATGAGAGCATGGTGCTACAAACATCAGGTACTATCCCCACACGCCCAGTAACCTTCAATTCGTATCCTTTTCCTTTCGGGTATAGTTATAAGTATCCTTTCCTTTCGGAGTATAAGAGTAACATCAGAAGTCCAGCCAGCCAATTAAAGTCTTTGCCACATGACGATCTTTTACTCACGCTATACCCGAAAAGAAAACGAATTAAAGGATACCGAGCGTGTAGGAGATAAACACTAAGTACTTTAAACACAAGGTCGCAGGCTCGAAACCCGCAATAATCACTCTTTTTTCGTAGGAAAGTAGAAGAGAATAAGATGAAGCTATGCTAAAGATTAGCGCCGTGTGGAGAAACGGAGGAAGGAAGGAAACACGGAGACAGACGAGGCCTGATCTAAGCCGTGTGCCACCAAGCACACTGAAGCCACTGGTCAGAACTCGACATTTGCACAGCTTAGACACACCAGGCAGACAGTGCCGAGTTAGAATGGAATGTGAGTAATATTGAGTCCGATTTGCTGTTGTGGATGGAGAGAAATCGGGAAGAACACGCACCTTACACCCGGAAAACTACATCTGATATCGACATCACTGTTTCTCTCATGTGCCGGATTTATACTGATGAAAGTGGACCTTGGAGAAAACCAATTAACATATATCGAACCACATCGTACATCTGGAACTCCATCTGGAAGTTCTCCGATGCAAAGGGATATTTTGCAACCCCTGCAAAACATTCTTGTTTTCATCCCTTGACGTGTACGTCGTTGACCTGCCAATCAAATACCACACACCATTTCCCGAGGGTTGTTTCTCCAAAACCCGAGTTGCACAGTTGGAACGCCATCGGCGACCAAGTGATTAATCCGGATTAAGTAACCCTGTCTTCTCTTCATGAATTACGCGGAAGTTGAACCCTGAGCCCTCAGCCTTAGTTAAGCCCTCACAACTTCACTTGTTCAGTTTCAGTTCTCCAGAAGGCTAACTTGAATGTTTCAAATGGTCAGAACCTACAAGTGCTCGACTCACTCTCGCTAGTTTGCAATTTGCCCCTCTAGACTCTAGATTGAGCACCTAGATGAACGCCTAAAAGAGATGCAAATTATAATCCGCAACTTGATGCGAGAATTTACGAGCTCCTCACAAGATACCACATTGAAGCATTGCACGCTCTGTGGTATGCACGTCTTAAGTTTCTCTTCAACTAGTGCCAGAAAATCTGATGATCGTCTCTATCAAAGTGATGTTATATTTATTCCCAGCAGTTTACGGATTCTTTGCGTTTATTCCGGAGCTGTTTCTCAATAAATAAAATCATTGCCATTCTAAGATCCGCTCGATCAGACGTTCTATCTCAATCTCACTAAAAATTGCCCAGTAACTTGCTACTACTAGTAGTCTATCAAATGACCCAGGATACTAACTCACCCCTTTTGGCAAAGCGGTCATGGAAATCCCCCGAGTGGCGAACAGCGCTGGGCCCGCTCACAAAAGTCTAAACTAAAGCAATTGATATTGGTATGTCCATTCTATTGACCGCCCTGACCCCATCTGTGAGTAGTTAAGGGTAGTAGCTTTAGTTCAGACTTTGTGAACGAATCTAGCCATTGCGAGGGGGTGAATACATCTAAGCTGAAAGCTGGATATAAAGCCCTAACCCTTAGAGTATTTAAGCTTAAGTAGTTAAGAGACGTCGCCCAAAAGGGAATATTGTATCCGTGTTACCTTACAGACACCACATCATACTGCCGGGAGGTAGGGAAGTATCACTTTCACATATATATATGCTATAAACTGTAAATAGAGAATGTTAGAATGCATTCGATGACCGGGTCTTGGATTCTATTGGTGAAAATTTGTGAACAGACCGGCACACGGGCCACGGATACGTTTTACAGCCTATTGGTTTTTTTCCTCTCAACTCCAAGTCCAGTTTGCTCCAGGCCCACCCTCGCGAGTTCCTCAGTTCTCTACACAATGCACGCCCGTATCCTCGACGACTTTGCGATCTGGGGCGCCCCAACTTCTGCAGTTCAATTTCCACTCCGCGAGAATATAGCAACTGCACCGATCGTACTTCTGGAGTGGCAACAGCATACCATCATCTATAGCTGCTCCCAGCTCACGGGGGACTATCTGAGCTATATCCTCGAGGAGGTGGGATCGTCGACGGGAAGGGTTGAGATCGGTGGGAGGATGGTAGACATTAAGGAGGAAGTATTGGCGGTGAGGGAGGGGGATAAGGTACGGGTTGAGGTGAAGGTTGTTGTGTGGCCTCAGTGGTAGTAGATAGGGCAGTCTGCGGTCCGTGTGCTTGAACCTCGTGCAAAATAATTTATGGCGATAAATCTGCTGGAGGTAGTAAGTCCCATACTCTTGCACGGTAGTCACTCTTAAAGCATTGGATTATTAGGATTGTAGCGATGACATGATAGTTACCCAGAGGTAGACCTTTCTAGTCTTCCTGAATATCCCATGGACTGGAATTCAGAAGTTAATATTAGAGAAGTCTTTAAATTAACGTTCGTTGCGTTTTTTCTTAATGCACAGACGGATCTGTCTCTATACTACACTCTGCATGCGCTGGAGCGCAAACAGTCTTCAGCAGTATGAACTCAGATTTTATACAGAATACTTATCCTTATAATTATAACGGCCACCTGGCAAGGATCGGTTTCTCCTATATTCCTTGGGGGCGCAATTCAGTGTCCTCCCACTCATTTTTCTCCCAGCCTGTATCCGTACATTACCGGTGCTTGTTTTGTTTTAATCATACTGTATTCACTCTATCTAGATTATGACGGTGCCTGATTCCCTTACCCCTCCGGATGACCGGCTAGGTGTGGCAGATCCCTTCCCTCTACCCTATTTCACATTACCGGTGCTTCGTGGTATGCTATCGCATGATTGACATGTATCTCGAGCTCTTGGTACGGCCTCATACCATAGCAGGATGAATAAGATCTATCCCTACAGTTCCATTGGATCTATATCAATTCCGTTATGAGAAGGACAAGTCCATGGGCCATAATTATTCATTTTCCATTCATGTTGTGGCCGCACAAGGACTTACATAGCAATAGCACAAGAGCAGCAACAAAGCACAACCGAACTCCAACGCATCCTTCGCCAGCGTCTTGCTTTACAACCCCCCCCCCCTTTCTCTTTCCATCCCATCTTCCTTCATCCTCGTCACTCATACCTTAAAACCTCTGCCTATTTCAAACCCTCATCAAACCTCTACTCATGTCCATGCCACCTTCATTCCCAGACAGAGACCCCACCTGCTGCCACTGGCCCACCTTCGCGGAGCAGGCCGTTAAGACTCTCGACGAAAACGCACGTCGGTTTCCGACGGTCGATGCGCCAGGCTTCCGCAACGAGCGTATCCTCATAAAGTACCCGTGTGCCACAAAACATCTCACCCTTGACAACCTGAGCTATGTGATCCCCGTAGTCGGCTCTGCCACCGGCCGTATCATGGTGAAAGGGAGGATGCGGAACCTGATCACCGACCAGGTTACCGTGGGTGCTGGGGAACGCATCGAGGTTGAGGTCAGAGTTGTTGAGTGGTGGAAGTGGTAGCGATATGGATTCTACATTGATTGGTTGGTTGTAGGGTGTGATGGACTGCTACAATTCCGGTTATACATTGCTAGGAGGATGTTGGTGGAACGTTCGTGGTTGCTTGGTTGGTGTGGTTGCTGTGATCGGGGATGGTTTGCTACGATTGTGTTGGGTTATATTACTTGATCCTTTGAGGGGTAGTTTTCTTTCGGCGTCATTTGTGCGGCCTGTTGCCGCCAAAGGTATATCATACCTTTACCTTTCCGTTGGGAGTTAGCACAAATAGTGCCTTAAGACGGTGCCTGCCACTCCCGCGAGCACACGCTGCTTCCACATCGCCAGCTCAGCAGCACTAACACCGATAGTACCTCGGAAGAGAGCTACGGAGAGAAGAGTACGGCTGGTATAACGAACCTTGTGTTGTGAAGAGTGTGCTCCTAGTGGTGTGTTCATTCTGTGGAAGCCGAATCTACTGTTCTTGATACTTTACTCTTAGCTCTTTGCTCAACATACTGCGGTGCAGAGGGGCGTTGAGCGGATCTGAAATCGTATGTATCGTAACCAGGTACAAGTGATGAGAATGCCCTTCACGGCGGAAGAGATCTAGGCTCCACGTAGTATCACCTACTGGGTTTATGTGGCTATGTGGTTAAATTGATGTTTAGGTAGAAGGTTCACATATAGCTAAATTTATGCAGTGGAACATAAATTTCCATTGGTGGGTGATATCTCGTCGGGTGGCGATTAATAGCCTCAGCTGGGTTGAACATTGGAAACTTGCGGATATAATGGATGCGTTGGAAAACGTCTTCCTCCTGGATCTCTTCTCTGCTAGGTGTGGTCGACAACACGTCAGACCTGGAGGAGGGGCTGTCTGTATTGGCGTTTACAGACAGATCAACCATGTCAGTGAGACAGAATACGAGATTGCAGTCACAACTAAGAACGTTAGCTTTAAGGTAAAAACGTTGCATACCGCTACACCAATTCTTACTATTCGATGGGTCCATTTCTTGCTGAAACTTCTAGCACCAGTGCCGAGCATCTTGGGCATTTGCTTGATGTCAACTCGTCGGGTATCTTGGAGTGAGATTGTCGGAGTAGGATATTCATTGCTATTCTAACGCCCGGGAGGATATTATTTTGCCATTCGGACGTTGCAATAAGTTTCCCTTCTGCTCCCTCGATCTCATAACCACCTGCAGTTACTATTTTATGCCCCGGTCGTTTTCTGAATATGATCTCAAGAGTATCGTGGAACGACTAGATACGAATCAATATTGGCAGGGACTGGGGTATCTGTCTGGGATAGAATAAATACTCACATCAAAATCTCTGCAGAGTATTGCTGGCAGCTCCACGAATCTGCCCGATGCATCCTCAAGGCTTATAACCCCATGTTTTGGACTAATGCTTCCTTGCCAGCTATATCCGAGGACTTTGGGTAACTGACCCGACGTCATCGCTTTCACATGTCCACACAAGTCGGAGAGGGTCTGTTCGGTCCTACGACCTATCGCCAGATTCTCGTCTACGGCTCTTTGTGTGCGGATCTGCGATTGCCTTCCCCCATTTTTACGTTAGTAGGACGGGAAGTCAGTAGGATGAGATAACGCACAAACTGATAGCGATCAATATAACTTGGAATGCATTGACGTGCGATTTCAGCCGATGCTCCAAATTTCTGGCGTCCTCCACATTGTAGATGGACCATTGTATCTTCCGCAACTCTTTGACCACCCGGTTTTGGTTGGACTTCCAGTTCGGGATGCTCGATCTCTTCTCTGGTAGAACATTAGACGTCCGAATGAAGCTCTCAGTGAATTTCCGAGTCTCTTCCTAAGGCCGTGCGTACGTTTCAGTAACCATAGCATAAATTTTGGCACTAAATACACCCACCTACAACGACTTCATGAGATCTCGACACTTATCCAGATGGTAGCGAAGCCCGCTGAGTAATGCCGTGTCTGGTGAAGGTAATCCAGCAGTGGATGACGAGCTTATGAGAAAGTTGTGGACAGTTCGAAGGGAGTTATTGAGTGAGTCTAGGAGCTCAACCACAGCCTTGTACTCCGTTTGGGAGCCGCGTACTTCACTTAATGCTTTCGAAATCGTACTCGCAAGCCCCGCGACTGCGATGAAGTCCCCAACGGAGAAGCCAAATGGAACCGGCATTGTAAATAGCTGCGGGAAAGTCGCTGTGTTGGCTCAAGCAACTTTCTGGTGGTATGGAATCGCAGAGCATTTAAGCCTCCCTGAACGCGCTTTTAATCGGGTATGGAAGCAAAAATCGGAAAAAAGCATGCGTGTTTCAGAGTCTTCAGGACAGAAACTTGAAAAATACGGAGTTGTTGAGAGGTCTAAGCTCCGACATTGAAGCCAATGACGGTTGTTGCTGCAAGTTGGTTTTGTCTGAGTAGCTAATTTGTCGTTCCAGATCATTTTCTGATTTTTGCTTCCATACTAGAGTGTACGAGCTTGATGGATGCCTAAAAGCGGCAGTGCTGTACCGAAATACGTGTGCTGGTGATTGGTTGGATCTGGATCATGGCGGCTGTGGAGATATCTCCTCTGCCCAAGCTTACCATTAACAACCGACGCGGCTAATTCAGAATAGCGGATCCACTATCGATCACCGCCTCCGTAATAGGACTTGTTGCATTCGGGGTCAGGGTCTCGACACTCATCATCCAGAGCGCCGACAGATACCGCTCGGCACCTCAAGAAGACCTCGGACGGAGGTCGATGCCTTCTGTGTGGTTCTTGGTAATAACGAGAGTGCAACCCCACAAACAAGCCAGACGGAGTATGGACTAGGCAACTCATATACGAGGATTTTGATTGCATGTGGACGTTCCAAGGGCTGTAACTTCTAACCAGAAGATGCGATGCATCCCGGTGGATGTGGATGAGGAAAGAAAATATTGCCAGGCTGCATAGCCAGCTACAGGCTCATGTTAGTCGTAATTGCAGAGTACGTGGCCCCTCTTCTCCGTGGTGTAGGCGGTACGGATTAAGGTGTATACTGTAGTCACACTAGTTCGGAGCTTCAGCAGGCGGTGATTGAATCGCAGCAGACGATTGAGACTTCCCATGAGGTGATTAAAGAGGTTGAGAAGTTATCAAGAAGTACATAGTAGTCCCTTTGCTCACAATAATTTTCAAATACTTACCGTCTTGCATGCAGTCTAAGAACTTCAGCATCGAAGCCCACCTAGAAAATTTTCATCAGCTTCCCGGGGCGTTGGTCGGCGAAGGGGTTAGTCCAGAGTACGAACCAAGTATTCAGACAGGCTACACTTTGCTAAGATTTGTATCGAGTCTCAAATCGCATTACAGCCTTTTAGAGGGATGGACAATTTGTCATATACCCAGTTAGTAGACAGCAAATATTTGCTCGCACGCACCAGTCCCTAATGCCAACTGTGCCCGAAATCATAACGTAAGTCCAGAGACAAATTCTCACCGGAATATTCTGACACTCACAAGCGTAGGATCGAAGAAAGTAAAGACGACAATGGTCATATCCGGATCCAATTTACACGTCTGCCTGAAATGGGTATAAAGAAGGTTGTAGACAGTCAGCGCCGCAGTCTACAAGTTTCAGAAGCGGTGGGGAAAGTGTCAGTGACTAGGTCACCATTATAGGCCCGGGGACCAGTGCATTTTTGTCGTTTCTGGAGGTTATCTCCTCTGGGCCTCCATGGGTCACAACGTGGTATAGGCGAAATCTATGCCATCTATGCAAAGGAAGCCAGCGTACGCTCGCGTGCCACTTTTCCAGCGCGTCTCATAATATACTAGCTAAATACTTCAAGTAGTGAATGCGAGTGATACTTTATATACGCTAGTATACATCCCTGCGGCGACCTACAGCAACCTATCTATTTTATACATAACCTCATAAAATCCACTCATAATATAGTACACCCGATACCAATGTATATTACAAATCCCACTCCAATCCGCCCAATCTAACGTCTAGATCTCCCCAAACCCTCCTCCTCCCCCTCCACAATTTTCGGCGTTGTCTCGGTAAAAGCCCTAATACTCGCCGCAGTCTGTGCATCCTCTAACTGGACGGCCTTGTGATACACAGTCTGCAGGTCGTCCCACGTCCACTGGACTCCGGCCTCCTTTGCCAGAATCTGGATACGCTCCACAGCCTCGCCCAGCTCGTTTCCCAGCGCCAGCGCCCAGATCATGAGTTTCTCTGCCTCAAAGTCGGCTTTTTCTCGCTGCCACACAGGTTCGCGGCGATAAGCGGGGGTGCCAGTGAAGTCCTGGCGATCCTTCCATACCTCGCGGGCAAAGGGGAGGCTGCGGAATTTTACGGCTGCGCCGAGGGCGGTTCGGAAGGTGAAAATGTTGCGTTGGAATTTAGGAAGGTCGCTTTCTGCGAGGAGGGCTTCGTCGACTTCTTCCTGGGTCAGCGGCTCTTTCTTTGGTTGTTGCTGTTTTTGACGCTGTGTGAATGGGTTCGGTGGGTTTTCGAAGTCGTGGTTGTAGCTCCATTTCAAATCTGGGAAGGAGTTCTGACAGGCGCAGATGTCGAGGTATGAGTTCATGAGTTGCGTGTCGACAAACTCTGGTTTCTCGTCGCGGAGCCAGTTGACGATCAGGGCTGCCTCGTCGAGGACTTCGCGGGGGTTCTGGAGGATTGATTTTGAAAGGAAGGGGATTTTGTTGACGGGTATTTTGCTGGTGCTGCCGTCTTGGCGGGAGAGTTCTTGTTTGGGGGTAACGAAGGCTGCCTCATCAATTTCGATGGTTTTTTGTTGTTCTGCGCGGTGCGGCCCCTTTACGAAGTACTTTCTTCTCGGTGGTTTGGTGACGTACGTGGCATAGGAGCGGAGGAGATTCTGGAATGTCAGTTTGTCTGGGAGAAGGTCTGGGTTTCCTGAATCGTTCATGTGGCGGACTAGGAGTCGGGCTCTAGTCAGTTCTCCCACCCGTCCGCAGGCTTGAATGAGGACGTTAAATGCCCTCTGGTCCAGTTTCATGCCTAAGTTTTGCATTTCACTGGCATATTTCCATGCTTCGGCAAAATAGTCTTTTCGCACTGCGCAGGCGTGAATGAGGGCTTGGTAGGTTTCTGAGTTAGGAACCATCCCTTTACGCACTGTCATGTCGGTGAAGAGATCCAGTGCACGCTCGGCTTCGCCCTTAATTGCGCATGCATGGATCATCAATGAATATGTTGCTATATCGGGTGCCGTAGCGGTGGACTTCAGTTTGATCAGGTTGAAGATTTGCCAGGCGGTGTCGAATTCATTACGGTTGATGCAAGTTTGGATTAGGGTTGTATAGACGATTAGATTGGGCTCTATTCCGGCAGCTTGCATTTGCTGGAATGCGGCGGCAGCGGCGGAAACATCGCTTTCTTGGGAATAGGCCTTGAGAAGATGGCCGTAGGAGTAGACGGTTGGTTGTAGGCCCTCTGAAAGTCAGGTTAGTTGGCTGCTTGTCTAAGGGGTCGTAGTAGGTACATACTCTCGACCAAATTCTTGAACAGCGCCTTAACGTACGCCGGGTTCCCTACCGCCGCATGGGAGGCCAACATCAAGTCATAGATAAAGACATTCGGTTCAAGCTTAGCACTTTCCATCATCTCCAAAATCTTCGTCGAGAACTCCGCTCGCTGTGGAACGTCCATACAAGTCAACAATCCAACAACGTCACCCCTCCCCATCCCTTCAAACCCTCCGCTCTGCTCTAGCAGTGTTAGCACGGCATTCCACTGGGGTTCTGCGGCATTGACAAGTGCGAGGTTGGTGCCTAGCCGTTCTCGAACTGGCACAGATAGTCGCTCCTCTACCTCTTTGACATGCGGTAGAAACAGCGCTTCTGGGGGAGGAGCCATAAGCGCACGATAAGCTTGGTCCTTCATCTCCTCTGTAACATCACCTTTCGAGATATCCTTTAATTATTAGCTTCCCAGAACCATTGCAATATCTCCATCGTATGAACCTAACCTTTTCCACTGCTCGTTTCCTCAACTGCTCCACATAGTTCCTCTCCATCTCCTGCACATGAGCCTCTAGACGCTTTATCTGACCCAGGAAGTTCTCCGACTTAGACTTGGGTTTTTTCTGTGACTTTGATGTCGACCGGGGCTGGGTAGACATGGCCCGCGCCTGGCAGGCTATACAAACGAAGGGAAGTTTATGTCTTGAGTGGGCCACCGCTGAGGCGAGCGACGACGACTGTGCGAATAGTGGACGCCGGCCGACGTTGATGCCATTCCGGAACATGGACAGCGGGGGTAGCACAAGAAAAACCGATCGTCGGGTATCTTGGAGGAGTGTTTGTTGTTGAAAGCGAATGAATTGTGGTATCACTCGGTGGTGGACGTTGAATTGGAAACAGCAACTTTTTTTTAATGCGGCTCTGTAGAGTAGCAGACCCTGGATTATCACCAACCCTTGTCCGATTGATCTTCCGAGATAAGATTGTCCTCACTGCGAGTGACTCGGATCCCCCTCAATTCAACGGGAAAGTTTTAAGAGGAAAATCCGCCATGGATCCAACTGCAGCTAGTGCTCGTGTGACCTCATCATGCGTAATATTACTGCTGAGGGTCGGGGTTAAGCGGCGGGACCGGATTGGAAAGCAGCCGGCGTTACGGTGAAGCTAATTGGTCGGAGCTCACTCGGCCTATTTTGATTCCGGGTTGCTGAAAAATTAATTTGAAATTATCTTTTGTATTCCTCGGGGGGGTCAGATTCGGGCATCCTTGGCACTGTGTCAAACACGAGCACAATTTTTGGGTCTCTTAGTGCCCATCGGTGAACGCGATCGAACGCAAGGCTACACAATACGGATTTCCCGATTTCTACTTGATCCTTGATCCTTATGGCTAAATCTCTCTCGCTGTGCCACTGTAACTCACTGTTGATGAAAACTTATAGAGTAGGATACTATAATGATTCTTTACCTGCTTGAGTTACCTTTAGATACTAATCAATAGGCAAAGGGTACGTAGAATAACACGATCGTTCGCTATCACTCCCATTATTCTCGTCAGGTTTGTCAATCTCTGGAAATAAAAGTGGCAAAGCATCCTAACTTCATTGTGCACTACAGACTAGACAGGAAGCTTTAGGTTGATTCAATCGCCAGATCTCATTGTATCATATTGGAAGTCGGAATCAATGTGCTTAACGCTTGTGAGTCCACATTTCATGATGTACTTGACCTGGGAATCCCATTGCTGGTCCCCTTTAGCATGAATTCGGAAGGTTCAGGTATCGTCGACACTTCCTGTAACAATAACACATAGGAACTGTTGTGCTGAATATAAATGATGCATCAAAGTTTTAATAGCAGCGGTCTTTAACTGTCGACTGAAGTTCTCTAGTATCTTCCATGCAGTATTCCTAAGCGGCCCAACCAACCAGCGGGCTTTTTAGATATCTGCAGCCGGGCCGGGCCGCTTAGGAACACAAGCCGTTGACTTCAACTTGCACGTCCTGAAATTTGATAGCCATATCGCCATCATCTCGATTGTATAAGAGCAGTTCGCTATCCTGGACTCTAAATGGAAGCTTAATCCCATTGAACATTGGGCTCGCGATGGCTTTTTTGATGGAGCCAAATTATATGAGACCACAACTGTTGAGATGAACGAACGGAGGAAACCAGTGGCTCCGTAAAGGCTCGGAGTAGGAAAGCAGATGAGCCATAGCAACTTGAACAGCCTGAATATCCTGGGGTTTCAGGCTCCGCCGTGGCAGTCTTGGTCTCCGCCTCGTCGCATCGACCCGAGTGGATACCCAACCGGAATTTCAATGCTTGCTCCTCTAGAGGTAATCAGCCGAGTTCAAATCACTCCATCAGACAGAAAACAAGATTTGTCCTTCAGCAATCGTTGCTCGTTTACGAAGGTCTCAGTTGTAGATTCTTTATTCCAGATTCTTTTCTCTGATAGCTCAGAAGAGCTTTTCATCTGTCGAGTCTGCGAGTCCCTTCCCAAACCCTTTCCCGAGTCTGTAGTCATCGTTGGGTGACAAGTTGAGTAATTATTAGCAGGTAGTGTAGAGGCCTAATCTGAGTAGGTTTAGTGTGTTAAAGTACTCGAACAAATTTTCAGCAATGAGATGTACTCGCGATGTTAGCAGTGCCAAATCTAACACGTGACGCCTGGGCATTTGGTAGAGAAAACTCATTTGGGGCTCAGGACGGTTGTATGAATACTATTGGCCAACAGTGCTGTGGCGGTGCCTGTTGGTTCCTACATCGTACTCGTATCCCATTCAGTAATTCACCTCCGCGTCTTTCATGGCGCAGTCCTCGCGTCCGCAGTTATCTAAGACACCAAGCGGAAGAAAAAACCGAATTGCATCATGATATCATGCACACGGACGACTCGGTTGTATCTTTGACATAAACCCGTGGCGGTCTCGTGAACACTGCATGTATTTATGCGAATATACATATGCAATGTATAGCAATCCCGCTTAACGGGATCGGATGGAGATGTTGGATCAGCGGCGTTGGGTTGCGTAGTGTGGGGCCATTGAAGACCGGCACATTGCTTTTGTTGATTTGCGAGATTTGGTGTGGCTGGAAGGAACTCGATACCGTCTCAGATTGCACCTTTTCGGCTCGAATGGCGGCTTGGCCATGCAAACGAGGCTTTGTAAGCGCTAGACTCACAGGTCACAAACGCCTGCCGTCTTTTGAAAAAGAATTAGTCGGTCCCATTCGATGCCGACGTTATTACCTCTAGACCTATACCACTGTACTCTAATTCATAATTGCTAGTCCGGACTCCAGCCAGCCAGCCAGCATTCTGTACGGCTCAAGTTCTTCCCGTTCCATTCCTTCATCTCCTTCGTCTCCTTCTTATCCCCCTCATCACTCCCCTCATCCTCCGACTCCAACTCCCCTTCGCACTCTTCATACCTCGTCATAATCAAAGCGTGTGGTCGTTGAGTCACCAGCGTCGCGTGTCGATTCTCGCCTCCTTGCGTCCACCAACCAATCTGTTAGATTTTATCGTCACCTCGCCGCGGTCTCATCTCGAACCCACCACGAGCATTTCTAGCCACGTTCGACGGACACGTCCATTCCGACAATATGAAAATGAAATCTCCATCGTTAAAGCTGATTCTCGGAATGCTCGATACAAATCCGAAGGTGTTGAGTTGGCCTTCGTTATCTGGCTTCAATCGGATGCGGAGGAGGCTAGGTTCTCGGATGCGTAGCGGAAAGTCACCTACGTCAAATTTGGCGAAACTTCAGACGTCGTTCGATCCTTTAGATACGATACGGTCGCTGCGAGCGCACTCGTGGTCGATCTATGATGCCCAGTACCTGTTCATGACGATCTTGGGGATCTTTTGTTTGTCAGTGATGGAGGAACCAGGGGCCATTGTCAAGACGTCCATTGCGACTCTTTTGATGATAGCGCTCCTGATGCCGATTACGAGACAGTTCTTTCTGCCGTTCTTGCCTATTGCCAGCTGGCTCGTATTATACTGGTCTTGCAGGTATGTCATCATCGATCGCTCACCAATGCCTTCAATACGCACAAGTCACGTGTGTCAGGGTCGCAGGTGGCCCAACCAATCATTACGAACCAACGATCTCATGTTATGTGGTTCTATCTAGGTTCATTCCCGCTGAATGGAGGCCACACATCTGGGTCCGAGTTCTACCAGCGCTCGAGAACATAATTTACGGTGCGAATTTGAGTAGCATGCTTTCAGCACATAAACACGCTGTTCTCGATGTGCTCGCGTGGTTGCCATACGGAGTCATCCATTTTGGTGGACCGTTCGTCTGCGCCGCTTCCATTTTTCTCTTTGCCGCACCTGGTACCTTGCGCGTGTACTCTGCGGCTTTCGGATACATGAATCTCATTGGTGTCATGATCCAGTTGTGCTTCCCATGTGCACCACCATGTAAGATAGCATGTCTTACCATCTTTGCGCATTCAGGTGGCTGATGAAACAATTCTAGGGTACGAGGCAATGTATGGGCTGGCGCCTGCCAATTATTCCATGCACGGATCTCCCGCCGGGCTCGCACGTATTGATGCGCTATTCGGTTTGAAGATGTATACTTCAACCTTTACCGCTTCTCCACTGGTCTTTGGGGCAATGCCATCTCTGCATGCCGGCTGCGCCACCGTTGACGCGTGTTTCATGGGCTATGTCTTTCCTCGCGGTAAATGGTTATCCTACACCTACGTAATGTGGGTCTGGTGGGCAACGTTGTACCTTCAGCACCATTATGCTGTTGATTTGATCGCCGGAACTCTCTGTAAGTTGCTATCTGCACTGGAGTCCCGCTTCCGACACGCTAATAATTCTGACAGTGGCTGGCACTGTCTTTTACGTCGCAAAAACGAAGTTCCTAGCTAGGCTGCAGCCCGATAAGGAATTCCGCTGGGACTATGACTATCTGGAGATCGGCTCGGGTTCCGGCACCGAGCGGTTTGATTACGGACTGACGGACTTTGACAACAACTATCATTCGGAAGACGATGAGTGGACGGTTGGATCCTCCTCCGGTATCTCATCCGGATGCAGAAGCCCTGTCAGCCCCAGCGATGACGTTCAGTCTGTGTGGTCGTCTGCAAGCGAAACTCTTGCCGCTACATCCGAGGTTGATTCCTCGGAAGTTTACGTAGTAGACGACCACCGGTAGAAATGTTGCGCCTCGTCATCTTCTCGGTGTCGACCACTCACAGGGAGATGAATGATGGCTTGTGTTTATGTCGCCCTTCTTCTGTTCATCCGACTTAATTGTTAGGATGAACATCCTCTTTAGTGCTACGTTTTATGTTCCTTTCATTTGTCCTCTGTCTATGATTCATGACGACCATGGGAACGGTGTTACATTTTTGTTTTTTGTTGTTTAGGATTTTAGCTTTCTTGCCCAATTATTTTATGTTGGCATGGAGTAAGGGACGATGATTATTTATTTTTTGCTGCTACTACCCTTTGCTACCTACCCAATAATGGCCCCTGTGAGCGTCGATGGGTAGTGGAATTTTTTTTCTGGGAAGGGGCGGCATGTACATGGCACTTGCGGTACGAGAGGGATAAAGATATCATTTTCTTTTTCGCACACCTCGCCTCTTTCTCGTCGTTACACTTGTAATATGGCTTGGTATTTCGTTTCTTTCACTGCACAATACCCCCCCCTTCACCCACGAGAGGTTATCATTCTACATAATGTCTAGAGAAAGCTTGTGTGCGTGTGTGTATTAATACGTCGTGGGGGGCGGTGTTTGGTTGTAATTACTTACCTACAGGGATAGAGGTGTTCGTTCGCTACTTTATTCTGGAGTTTGTGGTGTTGCGGGGGGAAGTGGGCAGTTATACGGGTGCGGGAAAGTGGGTGTATTTATGAAGAGAGGGTACATAGGTTGTGGATATATATACCTTTGAATACAGCTGGATGGTGTTGATGACGACGCACCCAGACCCGGTGGGCTGAGCAAGCGCTGTATGTTCTACCGTTTCATTTGATTTAGCCGGTAGCACAGCGTTTGTTGACGATCAATCAAGCGTGAGATGTGGAGTGCAGTCAGAGGATCCCGCTGTATCCGTGCATGGGTTTCTGGGGAGCTGGGTTCAGGGGGGAATTGAAAGGAACCCTAGCTTCGCACCCTAGCCCTGAAAGTAGCGGTATTACATTTATTGCATTTAGGATATATAGATCTCAGCTTTCGTCAGGAATAGACGTTCCAGCCCCCGAGGAACAGGCAGAATATCGGGTAGATTTGTTAAGCACGGGGTGCACATTGTTGATGTGGACAGCAGAGTCAGGACACTGAATTGAGTTCTGGTACGACTCTGATAAGCTTTCGGGAACTAGCAAGAAGCTCATTACGGATTCATGAATTATGTAGGAGCTGTATCACAATTGCCACGTCCCACACACGAAAAAAGAAACCCACATTGTCCTAATTACAAGCAGTAGAAACGATATTTCCACAATTATAACCCTTCCTCATCTCTGCCAAACACCCCAGTCAGCGTCTACACTCTCTTAACCTCCCTCAACATCCCATTCTCTGTAACGAACGAGTATGAAATTGCGCAATCAAAGTCAATAACCACCACCCGATGCTGCTAGATCATCTCTAACCACTAAGTTTTTAGGAGATATATCGCCATGAAGACGCCTTATGCACTGCGCACTGCCTGCACCGCCACCGGAAATGTGAGGTTCCTAGAGAGAGCGGCTCTAAGTCCCAGGCATAGCTGTGACGATCCGCTGAGTAGAGCTGCGGGTAACAATGGCCCTGATTGGTCTACGTTAGGCGCCGACATAGTTTGGTGCAAATGCATGCCATTACGGAGCGCTCCCAGACAACTAACCGGATTTAACGTTGTGTGTCTGTGGTTTGGGACAACTCTAAGCGCGGGGTACTTATCGTACCTGAGAATAGGCGAGCAGTTTTAAATTTTAGCCGGGCGAGTGATGTGATGGTGACGTAGTGCAGGTCACAGCGCTTCAATTGGGCTTTTAGACCTTGGATAGTGTTTCTGGATCGCGTCCCATATTTTAACTGCTTGACCTTCCACTAAATACAACCTATCCCAGCCAAACCTAACCCCATTATATCACATCCAACATCCAGTGCCCCAGGACCAAAACCGAACATAGCATCGTTACCACCCACCGCCGTCCCCCACCCCCCACCCACCTACCATTACTCCAAATATCAAAGGAAAGAGAAGGAAGGAAATAGAATGATAAAGGCGGGCTATAACAGCCCATCAAGGAAGAGGAAGAGGAAAAAACTACGTGTATCACTAGCCATCATTTACGGTGCATAATACCTAGACCACTATTAGTATAGGACAGTGGGGTGTAGACCAAGAACTCACCTCGGTTTGTCGAATACATGGTATTGATGTCCCCGGACACCGTCACCCTTGAATATCTCCGGGAACCTCATTCCCTGTGGCACATCCTTCTCCTCAATCTGCTCGTCCCCGCCTTTCTCTCCCACCACAAACTTCCCTACCTGGATTTCCGTATCTGTGATAGTACCTCTGCTCACACGTGCATATCCTACTCTCCGGAGCCCTCTGTAAAGGATATATTCACACCAGCGATCCCCATCACTCGAGTCGATATCTCTCATCCGACTCTTCTCCGACACGTAGGTATTATAATTGCCCTCCTTGGGCTTCGTGACGAGGTAACTCAGTAGTATCAGTGGACGTGGTGAGCTTCCCATCAGCTCTTGTATCCCGAGCGACTGCAAGCGACGATCCTCCGGGTCCTCCTCCTGGCCAGAGTGGAATACAAGCACGTCGACCATTTCACTGTACATATCAAGAGTAGCCAGGATTGCGGGTGCCAGCTCGCCCACGGGGGAAGGAAGGAGGTAGTGGGTAGAGTTTACGATCGGGAATTTTGAAAGCAGTGCTGCGCCCCAGGTGTGCTTATTCGGTCCAGGGCCAAAGTCGGCATACATCCCCAAGTCCTCAGCGAGGAACTGTGTCATGTCCCGGTTACCCATGATGATTCGTTGCAGGTCACTTTCGAGCAGACCGACGACATCGAGTTCAAGGTCTTTGATGGCGTCTCGCATCCGCCGCTCAGAACTCCACATGTCATTGTCAAGCGCGAAGTGTACAGTCCAGATACCGGCAGTCACAAGCTTCTCAGCGGGATGGTAGGGCTTGTAATCGAATGTGGGGAAGCGGAAGTAAGCAACCGAAACTGAGAGCAACTGGATGGCAGTGAGGGCATAGACTGCGTATGAGCGGAAGCGTCGGTGATGAAGGGTGTTGTGTTTAGCATATTTACCGCCCAACTCGGAAGGAACAGCGGAAGCGTTAGCAGAGAAAACGCCGACACCGAGGAGGACCATGGTAATAATCATTACGAGGTCAGTTCTCTCACGGAGGAGCGGCCCGCCAGGGACAAATGCGTAGGCGACAACCCACACATGAGCAAGGACCATGATGTTGTAAAACAAGAACGAGAGACCGAATGTTGTACTGGGCTTGTGGCGGGTTGCGGAGGTGACGAAGGGGGGGATGAGAGCCATAAGGTAGACGGAGAGAATCAAGGCACCGTAGTATCCTGTCCAGCCTGCCTTGTTGTAAAAGACCGCAGCTGCGATAGAAGAAATGCCAAAGAAGGCCCATGTCGTCGAAATCTCGGGCTTGAAGAGGCCGATCAAAAACCCCACGCCCATAGCCGCAATCGTGTATGCACCATGTGGAGCGGGGATAGGTCCTTTGATTGGGTATCCGTCCCAGACCCAGGTGATCATGGTACTAGAATCCGAGAGCAACGAGTGCAGACCAAACAACAATCCCGCAAGACCAAGAGCGGCCAGGGTAGGCGATCCACCCTTCTTCTGTTCCAAGGAAGAGAAATCCGCAGAGCCAATTGGGCTGCGTCTAGTCGACCTCAACACAGCAAGAGCCGCAAGAACTAGACCGGTCTTATTCCAACCGCCATTTACGGCGTTCATGATCGGCCATACAGGATTATTGGTCTGGTTGGCAAACTTGGCAACGCTGGAAAGAATCAAACCGAGTGAAAAGGCGGAGATCTTTGTGTCCAATCGACCAGTGTTTCGCTCAGCCCAAAAGCTACCTGCCCATGCTAGGCAAGAAAAGGCGACACCGACGCCAACAAGGAGCAGACGGGGTACCGTGCTGGTAATAGCGAACGCAGCGAGTCCGGACAAAGAGAGCGCGTATATACGAATGGGTTGATTGACCACCATGTGGCGAACGGAAGGAAGACCAAGAAAGAACGGAGTAACCGTAGTCATGATGAGGACTTCGTAGCCTGAAATACCCATATTCCACAGTGGAAAATCTGGAAATAGTTAGGTAAATCCAAGAAGCAACAGATGTAGGACTTACACCAAACCGTCACGCCCAACGATGTCAGAATCGACCAGAACATGAACTATCACCCGAGAGTTAGTTCATGCGTGGGCGGGACTTTCCACTGGTGGGACAAAGAGGCGTACCCCAGTATAAATGTCAGCCGCAGCATCAAACATACCAGCCCAAGAATATGAGCCTCCCAGAAGCTGCTGGGGAAGGGTTTGGTTGCACTTCCTGCATGGTTTCAATCAACATTCTGTGTATACTCTCTTATATATCCCTCGATTGACACTCACTTGGAATTTTTAAGCACCACGTCTGCGAGGGCGATGCCGTTTCTAAAAGAATCCCAATTAAAGAAGTAAGAAAGTGTTTTCCATTAGATATTAAAAGAGGCCCACGGTATTCCAAATCCGATCTAATCCTTATTATACAGCGGGAGCCGAACATACCCTTTACTGACTCCTTGGACGTCCACCACCCTCAATTCAAATCCAGTAAAGTCATATGCCGTAATGGCATCGAATCCAACATCAAAAAGAATCAGCGCCCACTCATAGAATGCATAAATAGTGTAGGCTGTTGGACAACTGACGTCAGTAACCTAACCCTTGGATTAGGGCTGAAGGTCTGTGCGTAGCGCTCACCTCCGGCAACTTTGTGGACCTTATGTTGGATAAAATAGTAAATTAATGGCACGAGAGTACCAAAAAATAAACCCGCAAGGACCTTTCGATACTTGACGGCAGTGTGGTTTAGAGGTGAAAGCGCAAGACATCCCACCGTCCAGGGAAGCGTCAAAATGAGGTAGGAAATCATGAAGATGTCATGCCAATTATGGTCATCTGTAGAGGTGATATAGACCCATCCTCCGCACAGAATCGTCCGTATCAAACCAACCCAAGCCACAAACTTTGGCGCAAATGAGCCGGGTCTCGCCGTGAGCAAGTACCAAAGAGCGACTAGGGCGAAGCGGGGCCCGGAAGTAACGGCGATAAAAATTTGGAAGATTGATCTCTCAGGATAGCGGTCGCCAATCGTGGCCGAAACGGAGGGAAACCATTCTTGTGGGTAGCCCTACACGTTTGTCAGTACGCGCATCCATGTGGCGCGCAGTTCGAGAGAAGCATACGTAGTACTCGTTTTTCACGATCTTTTGGAAGTGCAATGACCTGGACCCGTGTCAGTCGGGAAGTGCGACATGGGCGATGCGCTGGTTCACAGTTGTTTCGTACATTCCTATGGTTAATGCGCTGAAGAAGGCACCTATACATCCACAATCTCCAAATCAGTACTCAATCCACCACTGTCGGGAGCTAATATGTGACGGACAATAAGCGAACACTGTATGCGAATATGACACCCATTTCCCCGAGAACTGCGTATTCAGCTGTTAGCAGACTGTTTCGATTCCAAATCGTTAGGGCTAACAGAAGTGACGTACGGAGGCCAGGACAACTCCATCCTTATCTTTCGCCATGATCGAAGAGAGTGACGGAGGATGGCAGAATGGGAACGAAGAACCGACCGTGTTTGCAGACGAGCAGAAGAAGAAAAGAAGGAAGGAAGGAGGACTACTAGCTCGTTGGTACCTATCTTGGTAGCAAAAAGCCAGTAGAGTACGGCCCCTGACGACGATAGTTTACTTTGTCACCCTTTGCCAACCTTTCGGCAAAGACGGAATTCGGGTCGTGTTTCTCTCCGTCCCTTCAAGCTCTTACTAACACGTTGCGTTGAGATGCGCCGAGAAGTCGCAATTAATATTTGGGATTGGACCGGAGATCGAGCTTTTTACTTGGCGGCTAGGGTTCACATCGGATCTGCGGAGAGATACCCTACGTACTTAGTAAGTCGTAAGTAAGACCTAGAGGCCGGAGATGAGGGCGGCGACGCAGATATAATTGCTGCTCTCATAGCTACTGACTTTTACAGGAAGTAGTAGTTGGGATCGAGGTTGAGATTGAGGCTGTTAAACACGTTTTCTGTAGTTAAACCTGGTGCTCAAAGGAAAGTGCTGTAGGGATTTAGCACTAGAAAATACGGCATTTCTGAGACATGGCTGGATTTAAGCTTAGAATGGTAAGTGCGTATCTAACGGGCATTTTAGTCTCGGTGTAACAGCGTTTGGGAAGTTGATGTCCCCACCTTCAGATGTTTGAAGGCAATGTTACAAGGACGTATTTGTAGAGACGTGCATTTACAATGAAGACCACTTGAGCACTTTAGACCAATCTTCTGACAATAGGCACTGACACGATATCCAGAGGCAGAGATGACAGCCTTTCAGCGACTCTCCCCACCTAAACAGTCTTGATGAAAACTACATGCATGCAATGCCTGACCTAGCTGACTGAGTATTCCTTATCCACATATCTGCCTGACGCGGCCGTTGGAGCTGCGATGGTGGTCTTCTCACAGCTCTAAAGTACGCCAAGAAAACTTGAAAATCTTCAATTCTTGAGCCTCACACTACTCCCTTCCTCCAAACATAAACACCTACGTATCGCAATTATGGCTGCCGATAAAGCGCGCTACTACCTCGAGCAGTCGATTCCAGAGCTTCACGAATACGAGAAGAAAAAGATCTTCACAAAGGTACCTACTCCAACTTTTCGGATCCTACCAGCAACTGACCCTGCGCACAGGATGAAATCGCCGCAATCACCAAGAAACGTTCCGACTTTGAGCACCGCATTAATGCCTCGGGCTGTCATGCCGTCGACTTCACGCGCTATGCGCAATACGAAATGAACCTCGATGCGCTCTACCGCAAGCGCATAAAACGTCTCGGAATTCGCGCGCGGATGCACTATGGCACTCGCCGCATCTTCTTCATTCTCGACCGCGCAACTCGAAAGTTCCCCGGCGACGTGCCGCTGTGGCTACAATACATCGAGTTTGCAAAGCGCGAGAAGGCGAATGGTGTCCTCGCAAAGACGCTTGCATCAGCGCTGAAACTCCATCCGGCAAAACCTGAATTGTGGATCTATGCGGCGCGCCATGCGGTCGAGGAGAATCTGAATATCGCCGAGGGACGAGGCCATATGCAGCGTGGGTTGCGGTTCTGCACAAAGAGCAAGGATATGTGGAGGGAGTACGCAAAGCTGGAGATGGTGTTTGTGGCCAAGGTGTTTCTACGGAGGGCAGTGTTGGGGATCGACCAGCCGCTGAAGAAACGGGACGATGGGGATGAGGATGAGAATATGGTGATATTGCCGGAGGTTACAAGCGAAGACTTTGAGACGGCAAAGAAGGACAAGTCGCTCGACACAATGGCGCTTGAAAATGTCGACACCAATCCCGCCTTGAACGGTGCGCTTGCGATTGCGATCTTTGACCAAGCAATGCAGGAGATCCCGGGGGATATTGAGTTTGCCGGCGATTTCTATGGCTTGTTTGCACAATTTAGACAACTCAAATGTTGTAGGAGGTTGCTGGAGCATGTTGTGAAGCACATGCTAGATAAAGCTCCTAAGAATCCACAGGCATTATGGTTGAGCGTCCAGCTACCGCTATGTGCTGTGGAACCGACCGATCCGGCGTTCCCAAGAAATCTATCGACAGTTTTGGCAAATATGGCAGCAGCTTTGGCAGATACGGATAACAGGAGCGAGATGTACTTGTTTTTTGCAAGATACTTCACCGAGCTCTTGAAGCAATCACCAAATCTTGACGTGGGTATCAAGAAGGTCATTTCCTCCAGCTTGATCAAGTATTTTAAACAAGCTGAGAAGGAAGACGCAACCAAGCCAGAGCTGTATGCGCGGTGGGTGGATCTTATGTTTAGAAGAGAGAAGAAGGAGGAAGCAATACGGATAGCTCAAAAAGGATTAGAAATTTTCCCTGGGGATGTAGGATTGTCAAATGTGGAAAGCAAGTTGAAAAGTTTTTGATTAATGGCATCTGCGGTGTTATGTACATTGTAATCTGGCGTTTGGTTGCATTATATTCCAACTACAACCTAGTTAGTCGTCGTCCCTTCTGTTTCGCCGTGAATCTTTCTTGCTTTTCTGTATGGACTTCAACTTCTTTCTGAGATTGGCGTCCTGCTTTTGCCTGAGTTTCCCATTAGCATATTTAATTCTCCTATTGCTGATTCCCCAGGAGCAATTACAGCTCTGCAACACGCTTCTTCTTTTCAGCGCTGGTAACTCCTGGGACGTCCTTTGAGACACATGAAACAATGATCTTGTGCAACCGATGGTAAACCTCTTCCATATTCTCGAACTGCTTTCGACTCCCATCGGCTTGAATCACAATCTCGTCATTCCTGGTGAGGTGCCGCGAGTTCTCGCGAACTTTTCGTAGGATATAGTCAGGAAGGAAAGTGCCCGCCTTTGAGCCCAGATCGAGGTGTAGCGTCGCTTTGGTGCTCAGTCTTTACTAGTGCTGTTACAACCTTGATGTTATGGGATGGAAGTGGGCATTACCTGTTGACATTTTGACCGCCGGGGCCCGATGACGCTGAGTAGCTGATTGTGCAAGCTTTCCTGGGAATATCTTCGACTTTGAAGGTCTCAATCCAGTGCCGCGCTTGCTCTATTTCTTCGGGGGAGCTCCACTTTGAGGCAGTCTCAGAGCGCCAGTCTGAGTAAAATCGGGTGGCAGGGCGAAGGTATAGCGATCGTCCAGGGGTCAATGGAAGAAGACCCAGCTGTCGGAGGAGAGTCATTTTTGTTTTGTGAGACTGATGTATCAAAACCCACCTGCACGTATATCTACGCGTGATTGGCAGTGACGTCTTATCAGTGGCGTTCGTTCGGCGAGTGTGGCTGGTGGTTGCCTCCCTCTTATTCATCCAATAAAAGCGGGTCGAAGTTCGCGCTTTCAACGACGTCGTTTTCTCTGGTGCCCATCTCCTCCTCCACTTCCTCTCCGCTTCTGTTTCCACTCCCACTTCCCTCTGCTCATCTACTTGACTCAAATTAAGCTTCCACATTCCTCTTTCCGCTCTCCTCCTCGCATATCTCTTCTCTTTCCCTCTCGCTTCGCTACCCCTCCGCTTCCAGCCTGATTTTCACTATCAAACCAACCTCAACCAGAACCTTAACACCGCCTCAACCAATCCGACAACAATCTACTACTTCTGTCTTTTTCTTCTATCCTGTCATCTATCTCGTCATCTCCTACTTCTCAGCACTTCAATTCTATTGTTCGATTTACCTGAAATATCCAGCCTTCTTCGGTCTGCTACTCATAGTTCTGTATGTCTGAAAACCAGCCAACTCCACCCGACTCCAATCAAGCCCCACCTACCACCGTACCCTCTTCCCCTTCCGACCTCCAGCTTCAACAGGAGTCTTTAGCGACCAACGGAATTGAGAAGAGGCAGAGACTGTCTCCAGTATCGCCCCGTCCCGTACACATCGCCGACCCTCCGGTTTTGAAGAACCAGATGGAGCTTGCATTTAACTTTACTGATGCCCATTCCCCACCGCTTGCGCATATCAACGGCGCAGCTAGCGTGAACCAGACTTCATTGGAGTCACTGATACAGCAACACCAGCAGCAGCAGCAGCAGCAGCAGCAGCAACACCAGCAACACCAGCAACAGCAACAAAATCAATTACCACCGCCACCGCTGTCGCAGCAACAGCAGCAACAATCCGAAGAACCACCCAAGGACGCGCTCACAGTACCAGCTGCTCCTTATCCCATCATGGATAGTTCCACTTCTTCCTCCCCCTCCTTCAATCACATTGGGAATGGTGATGTACCCGCTGGTATTGGGTCAATTGCATCGTCGTCCGCTCAAAACAACGGAGTCACCGCCGCCACACCTTCAAAACCCGCAAATATTGCCACGTCTGGGCTTCCAAAACCACCCACTCTTGCAAATAACCTACCTAGCAACGTGGATCTCCAGGCATTGTTGACCAAGCTGTCCCCCGCGACTCCCACTGTTCCTCAACAGCTACACTCAACACCCCAGTCTCCACCACAGCCAAATGGGGCCCCTGTTGCTCCTCCTACTAGCAGTGCTCCTCCTCCTCCTACTTTACAGGTCCCAGCACCGCAATCTCCCGTCCAGAAGACACGTACTCAATCGAATCCTCCTCTTCCTCCTCCTCCTCCTCCTCCTAGTCTTCCACAACCGACGAACCACCCTCTCCCGCCTGTACCAGTCGTGTCTTCATCCGTGCCGGGCCATCCCGCCGCAGGGTACCCTGCTTCTCTTCCGCCGCCCCCAAATTTCAACCAACATAAGCAACAGGCAGCCTCTGTCACTGAGGATGAAGATGACGAGGACGTTCGTCCTTTTACTGTCGACGAAGAAGAAGAGTTCTCGAGATTCCTCTCTGATGAGCGTGATTATGTGACACAGGGCCAGTGGGATCGATTTCCACCTGGTTCCCGTCTGTTCATTGGTGCGCACCCACCCACCCACCCGTTTATCATCCCTTGAATTCCCCAGTTAATTACCCTTTGTCTTATCATGCCTCATGCATTTACTTGAAATATTCTTGCCATATCCATCTTATCTATACGCGTGAATTGCAAAAACTTACAGGACCCATTGTGCCCGTTTATAGGAAATCTACCAACGGAAAAAGTTACCAAACGTGATCTCTTTCGACTGTTCCATAAGCATGGTCGTCTGGCACAAGTCTCCATCAAGCAGGCTTATGGGTTTGTTCAATTTCTGGATCAAGCCTCTTGTGCGTCAGCTCTTCGGCATGAACAAGGGTCCTCGGTACGAGGTCGTAAAATGCGTAAGATTCCAACCACCCGCCAATAACAATCATCTATGCACTGTGCCACATTCTAATTGCTAGTGCTTGCGTATAGACCTAGAAATCTCGAAGCCGCAGAGAAATACACGTCCAGCCCCTGTCGACTCTGCCCGCTCACGTCGTTCTCGGTCACCTGATTACTCTCGCGGTGGTTCTTCTCCTAGACGAGGAGCAACATCTTACCGTGGAAATGGTAGCAGCACTGCACCGAGAGAAGTTGACCGATATCGAGGGCCACCACCTACAGACAGGGAACTACGTGACCGCCGCGATAGGGAAGATTACGGAAGTCGTAGGAGGTCTCCACCATTGAGACCTCGCGATGATTATCGCCCTGGAAGAAGATCAAGGTCTAGGTCGCCCCCAAGGTATAGGGCTAGGAGTAGGAGTAGAACCCCCGACTTGGACGATGTGCCGCTTCCAAGGAGGTCGCCGGATCAGGTGCCTGAGGTGCAAATCTTAGTTAGTGATGAGCTGGATAGGTATGGCACCACTTGGTCCATTGATGAGATGCTGGTATATTGACGAAGAGAATAGGAATTTCATTTGGTGGGTAGAGCAGGCTTTCCGTCAACGTGGCTTGACGTGTGATATGCTCTTCCTCAATCCCCGACTACAGCTTTCGGCGGTTGTCAAGCGCCAGGTTCTTGAAGGAGTTCAAGCTGTAGTCTTCCTCAACAGGCAGATGCAGACTGCTAGTAAAATTTCGATCCAAGTATTCGACCGGAGAGGCGAAGGCGAGGCATCGTTTGATCGTAAGCGTTTCTCACCTTGTTCTCTACCTTGAGATGTGCTGACATCAGTTTAGAATATGACAACCTCGATCCTCCCATTGCGGCAGAATTGGTTATTCGGTCAAAGCAGTCACATCATCATTATCAACAGCAACAACAACAGCAGCAGCAGCAGCAGCAGCAGCAGCAGCAGCAGCAGCAGCAGCAAGCTGCCCCGGTTACCCAGTATGGTGGCTTTGGAGCACCTCCTATGGTGCAACAGCCCCAACAACCTCTACAGCAACTGGGAGCACTAGCTAGCGTTCCTGGTTTGGCCAATCTTTTGGGCAACTTGGATCCTGGTAGTCTCCAGAAACTCATCGCCGGCTTACAACCTCAACAGCCGACCCAACAGACATCGTATCAACAACAGCAACAAACACCCCAGCTCGGTGCAGATCTGGCCAGTCTTTTGGCAGGCGCCAGGCCACAGTCCACTCCACAGCCTCAACAGCAACCAGCGTACGGAGGTGTCCCTGCCAGTATGAACACTGGCCTCAGTGCCTTTGGCGGAAGCACCGGATTGGCTGCTTTGCTTGGACAGGCCCAGCAGAAGGTTGCAAATCAACAGCAACAGGAACAGCAGCAACTCCAGCAACAGCAGCAGCAGCAGCAAGCACAGCCCACTGCGGGCCAGATTGGCAACATCATGGAAACGCTCGCTAAATGGAAGGGGTCGTAATTCGACAGCGGTTGGTTTTATCAACGTCTTAGTATTGCTACTCATATTCATATCAGCGCGTTACAAGTCTATGTGGCATTTTACAAGTTCCTTGCCGTCTGTCCCTGGGAAAAAGTAAATTTTGAACGGCGCCTTACGTGTTTTCTTGTTTCTTTGTGCGGAATACGAAACCGAATTGTTTTTCTTGTGTAAAAACGTAGGAATATTCAACCTACTCCATTTAAAAGGCTGCATTGGTCCGAGTTTTCAATTGGTTCTCTTTTTGGGGGTTAAACTTCTTTTCATTACCTTTCATATGGCTGAGGATTTCATCTCCACAAAGATGTGCTTGGGAGAGAAGGCTTTCGTTGTAATGTTTAAGTCTGTCCAAGATACTTGGCTATTTCTAATTGTACATAAATCCACCTCTCTTGAATACACACGAAAGCCGATGTTCCTATTTATTGTTATATATTGTGACAACCCGTGAACCCGTGAAATATTATACATTCCCTCCTTTTACGCCTTTACCCACTCTACGCCTTTTCAATAACCTTAGCCCAACTCTCAGGACGGAGTAGCCACAACCCCGGCTTCACCCCTCCCAATGCCTCGGTAACTTTCACCCACGTATCCAACGCCTCCCTAACCTCACTCTCCCCTTTCTCATGCGTATCAATCCCCCGCTCCTGCGCTGCCATCACTAGCTCCTCACCACTATCTAACGCACTGACTCCTCCTCCGCGCTTCAACAGCGTGTCGTCAAGCTCAAGGTACTCACACCTCCGGTTCACCCTCCACCTCTTCACTCCCTCAAGCGGGAGCACCCAACTATTCACCCCAAGAACCCTCGCAACATGTGCCACCTCACCACTACTTAGCTCCCCCAAACCCTTCGTCATCTCTCCTGGTGTTCCAAGCGCCACATATGACTTTTGCCTGCGCTCGAAGGCTTTTCTTCGCTGCCGCGAGAGCTGGGCGGGTATCCGACATGGGTATGGGATCAACGACGGGATGAAGGGGAGGATGAACGGGGATGTTTCGCCAAAGATTATGAAGATGAGCCCGAAGGCGGGGAGGCGGGCGATGTCGTGGCGGCTGCGGAGGAGGTGCTGGAATTGGGAGCGCGTGATGAGGGAGTGCTCGACGAGGTAGGTTAGGGTTCCGTCGTGGCTGTCGGCGAGGGCTTGGATCGGCCGACTGGTGGAGAAGTTTGTAAAGATTGCGCGGAAGCCGGATTTGAAGAAGGATAGCTGTGGGGTGTTAGTGTGAGTGGAGGGAGGGAGGGGGGAGACGGACGTAGGCTTTGCCGGTTTGGAGGAGGTGTTTGAAGGCGCCCGTGTTTGCGTCTTTGGGCGGGATGGTGATGGGCGCGGGGATAGTGGTGAGGGGACCGTTGACGGTTGTGGCCTCGACTTTTGCGGGCGGTGGTGGTGTGGTGCGGTGGGCTACGGTGGTCGTGGTGGAGTAGGAGAGTGTTTTTGGGATTGAGGTGATGGAGAGAGTGGAGAGGCGCGGTGGTGCACTCCGTATCAGTAGCATTGCGCCGGTTCGGAGGTGGTGGTGGGAGTTCATTGGGTTGTTTGTGACGTGGTGGATGGAGGTGAGGTGGGATTCTGAATAAATTTAATTTAGCTTCTGTGTCGTGGAAGTAGCCGCGATTGCGCTTGGCGGCGGCGGCTCTTGCCCCACATTCCCCACCACCACCACATCGGACTACGGAACTATCGACAGCCCAACAGCCCAGCTACTTCTTACGTGCCTCTATCTCCACAACTCATGGCTGAAGCAGGGTGTGTATCCACCCACCCCCCACACCGTCCGCAAGATGAAAAGCTAACCATTACCAGCAGCAGCAGCAGCGGCGGCGGCGACACCAACCCGCGCGGCATCCCCGTCGCACCCTTCGTGGAGGATGTCGAGTCCTTCGTCACCTCACGCTCAGAAATCGAGCCAAACCTCAAGAAATTCCAAGAGATGATTGCGTTCGTTCTTTCCCCCCTCCCTTCCCCCACCCACCCTCCCTCCCCCGCTGACACATTCTCACCTAGCCAGTAAGTACCAATTCATGGAGGTGAACATGCAGCGGCGTGCCTTCAGCCTCCAAGATAAGATCCCCGATATCCGCAAGACGCTGGAAACCGTCCAATTCCTCTCGCAGCGCAAGCGGGGGACTGCGTTCGAGACTACGTTTGAACTCCACGATACGTTGTACGCAAAGGCGTCGATAGCGGGGGATATGGACGAAGTTTACCTGTGGTTGGGTGCGAATGTGATGCTTGCGTATCCAATCGAGGAGGCGAAGACGCTGCTGGAAGGGAAGCTTAAGGCTGGGCTGGAAAGTTTAAAGAATTCTGAAGAGGATCTGGATTTTCTTAGACAGCAGATTACGACGCTGGAGGTTAATACGGCGAGGTTGTATAACTATGAGGTTACGTTGAAGAGGAGGGATAGGATTGAGGCGGAGGAGGAGCGGGCGAAGACGAGGAAGAAGTAAGGTGGGAGTGGTGGTTCATTCTGGCGGGAGTTGCGGGTTTGGAAAGGAAAAGTTGTTACGCCTGAAACGCCATGTTGTCACCATGTTGTAATATATACAGACTTAAAAGCGGGGATCGTCATCTTCATCTTCATCCTCATCCACCTTCGGCATCTCGAGTGGAGGCGCACTCCTGCTGCCGCTGTCTGTAACTTCAACAATGGCAGGCGCATACTCCCCCCTCTCCTCCTCTTCCTCCAACCCCTCGTCCTCAACCTCCACCATATCCCCCTCCTCCGTCTGTACCGTACCCCGTCGCAAAATATCTCTCGTATCAAGAACCCAATCTAACCGCTTCTCCGCCCACTTTGCCAACGTTTTAAAAGCCACCCTAATCTTCCTCCCCCAGCCAGAACCCTCCTCTTCCTCTTCCCTCAGCATCGTCCCAAACCCCCTCAGCAACTTCTGCACCTCCCCCATCACCTCCTCCCCCAAAAACCCACCCTCCTCCCCCTCAACCAACACCTCCAACTGTCGTCTAAGCACCAGCAGAAACTCCACAAACCACCCCTCCCTCTCCCCCACCGCCGCATCCCGACACGTCAACACCAATGCCACAACCTTCCTCCACTGACTCGCGGACGCAAAATTGCCCAAACAGAAACACGTCACAAACGCAACCTCCATCTCCCCCAGCAACTCAGGATTCCCCCCCAAAACCTGCCCAAGCGCCCAACTCCGGTCCCGCGCCATCTCCGTCCGCTCCCGCCCTATCGCAGTCAAAGGCCACGTCCGCTTCAGATCTATCGGCGTGTACGCGATCCGCTTCTCCGCGGCCTCGCCGGGGGTAGCCGGAAGACCCGCAGTGTCGTTATCGTCGCCGCCCTCGGCACCCGCAGAAATCGTTTCCACCGTCCACCCCGCGCCCAGCAAGCGTGTCAACACCCCGGGGGTTACATGCACCACCAACTTCTGCCACGAAGCAGAGGAGGAGGTTTCCTCCCCGTCTGGCCGCCGCTGCCGGTACGATGTCAGTCCGTTGTTCCAGAGCTCGGTGGTGAGTTCGATGGGCTGCGTCGGGAGGAGTGACTCGGTGGTTGCATCGTACGCACGGGATTGCGTGCCGGTCGTGCAGAGGATCCAGAAGCCGTGGCGCAGGCCGAGGGAGGTGGAGTGCCAGATGTGGTGGAGGCCCGGTGGGAGGAGCTTTATCCCTGCGAAGGTGGGTGTGGAGGTGAAGGAGACTAGGTCGAGGCCCACGTGCAGGCCTGAGGGGAGGGAGGTGAGGAGGAGGGTTGTGGTGGAGGCTGGGGGTGACATTGGTGTGGGTTGGTGGGGGGATGAGCCGCTTGCGTCATGAAGGTCATGGCGGGTCACTAACTTTGGGGTTTCAGCTAGCCTGTGGACTAGAAAACATTGTTGTAAGTAGATGAGCGCAATAGTCCTTACTAAGTATATAGTAAGTAATGTAGGTAATGTCTAAAACCTACCCAAGACCACGCCAGCTGCAGAAATGCCCACAAGCCACTGACGCCACTAGAAATAGACCATTACTTCCTAGACAGTCACTCTTCCTGGAATGGATGAAATTGCCAATAGCCAGATAGGATTTCATCTACAATGGTTTACTCGACTACTTGGTCTTGCACTGGCAGACAGTTTGGACCCGTAGCACTTCCATAATCAAGAGACGTACCACAGAGGAGCGGTGGGTGTACAATTAGATAGCATACATGAAAGAGATGAGCACACAACGACTCGAGAAATGCAGCATCGATTTAAGATTGGGGGCGGAGCCTACAATCTTTGGTGTGAGCATCCCGCTTATAATGTGCCAGGTATCTACAAAGACGCCTTCACCACCTCTTCAATCCCCTCCTGATCCAGCAACTCAATACCAAACAGGCCATTACTCTCTCTCCCCTCGTAATCCCCACCATACCCCTCTCCAAAGTAACACACAAGAAACTGGTCGACGAAGCCGCTGAAATCGCCATTTGCAAACTTCTCAGTCCCTGCCTTCACAACATCCTCGGAGCTCACCACAGTAGTCTCTAGCTTCGTATCACGAATATTATCATACACCGCAACCAACTGCTTCTGGGTTAGTCGTGCCGAGTGGACATAGACAAGCTTATTCTTGGTCTCCTCCGGGTGCCTCAGAATCCCCACAACAGCCTTCGCAACATCGCTGAGCAGGGTGGCCGAAAACGGTCTATCTCCGCCGTCAAACAGCATTGCCTTATTCCCCTTGATATTGAAACCAAGAAATCCAGCCTTAAGACCTGCGTGACCAATTAGCCCCACTCACAATGTATCACTCGCCACACATACTCCAGTCAAGATAAGCCCCATTCGACACAGCCGTCCAGGTGGTCTTCCCCTCCGCCGCCAGCCGCTCCAACAGCCTGCGAACCTCCAGCTTAACCGCAAACCCATTCAACGCCGCAGTCTTGGGATTGTCAAGGTCGGCGCCAAATTCGGAGGGGATAATCCGCTTCACGCCCGCCTCGGCTGCCGCGTTGATGAAGATGGATTGCTGGTTTAGCGCGGTGACGCTGATGGTTATGACCAGGGCGTCGGCGCCTTTCATTGCCGAGACTAGTGCTGAGTGGTCGTCGGAGGGTGCGATGGCGAGTTTGGCTCCGGCGGGAGGATTGCGTCGGATACTGGAGTTGGGGCGGGCAAGGATTGTGACTGAGAATGAGGGGTCGGAGAGGAGGGCTGTTAGCACCGGGATGCCGATGCTGCTGGTGGCCTGTGGTGGTGGTGAGGAGGGTATAGAGGCGGGTGGGGGTACTTACGCCGACGATGATGACGTTGCTTAGGATGGTCATTGTGGTGTGTTTGTGATGGTAGTTTTTGTCTCGAGTTTGGGCGCCGGCTGAGGTTGGGCTGGTGTTTGTGGTGCATTTTGATATGGCCATGCGCCTTCAGCGGGTGTTTATATACTTTGAGCTTCATGTCTGAAGTACCTATACATCGGTTTGATTGGTCGGAATGTACCCTTTCCGCTAATCTTGCACAAAAGCTTTGATCGTCGGATTTAAGATAAACGTATGCAGTCGAGAACTTGATACCCGGACAATACGAGACTTCGTATTGCCTTGTCACTAGACGACCAATAGCGGCTCTGGATTATTTTACCGATGATGAGGGGGGTCTAAATCAAATGCTTGTTTACTGCGTATTCCCATCAGGTCGGGTGAAAGGGTTGTTAACTAATCATATCCCACGCCTGTACTACGCGGCCATCATGTCACACTAAGGTATAGCGTGCCATCATATGCTTAGAGATAGGTTGATTGATTCTGATACTGGAGACGAAAGTACAATAGTAATAGGAACAACCTAGCATTGCATTTCATACAGATTTAAGCAATCGACATCGATATCAAGCCACTACGGACCTTATTTCACGATCTTTCAGACTCTACCGGTCCTTGGGACGAAGTTACGACTTTAGAAAATCATTACGGAGATCGTCCCTCATTGTAGTACTGAAGGTATGTTGCTTGCGTTGTGGACTCGCAACGCTCTCCAGAGCACAACTTATTTCTCGTGATGCTTAATATAGACCGTACAGTCACCTGAGCGTGCGAGCGGTGTTATGAAATGGTTCTTGCTTATGAAACTCATATCCTACCACTAATTCTGTTTGATGTGGCAGAATTATGAAGGGATGGATGGTTGTTATCGGCCTTACTACTGCGTCTTCGTTTGATTCAATATGTACACAGCGATTGCTCTAGTTTGTGACCCCGATTGATCATATCCAGCAGGTCAAGCTACAGACTACAGGCTGAACTAACTACGACTCCAAAACTACCAGGACCTGGGACCCCAAAGTCCGAGAAGAGAACTACAGGTAACGTTAGAATTGCGGGGTTTGTGTTGCAGAGGGGAATTGGATTTCGGATCCGTAAATGTACCAGTACTTTTCCTCGTTGACATGAAATGTACCGTCGCTTCAATGTTGTACATATTCCTACCAGTACCGCTCTCTCCACCGCTCACTCTTTCGGACTCTTACATTTGTCTACTTGAAGAGTGCTGCACCTCTAATTAACTGTAGCCATATAAGTCCACGTTCAGTTAATGGTCCGCAGCTCCTCCCACCAAAAGCCAGAAGATATAGGCGGCTCCTTGGGTCAGCATACATGCAAGGCAGAGGCCAGCTAGTGACAAGCTAGAACAGTCTACCCGAGCCTTGTCAGGAAAATTGGAACCAGACGTCTCTTCTCTTTTGTCACTAGGAAAAAGACAAAGTGGTAGTAGCATCGAGAGGTTTGAACCTACGTAGGCGAACCCAGGAGATTTCTAATCTCCTTAATCGCTCTGATATAAGGTATTGATCAATACTAGAGTGATGGACAGGCCAGTGGGACACAGTGGATACCACGGCAAAACGCCAATCAGTAACTGGAATTTTAGTAAGCTGTCCCACTGGCTAAGCTGACTGTTCACCGCTCTAATAATCTGCCGTGTATGACCCATAACTCAATCAAGCCAGTCTCCAGACCTCGTTTACTTAGTCAAGACTCAAGAGGTTAACCTAGCTTCTAGGGTGCTGCTCTCGAAACCCCTACCGGACCAATCCCGAAATATCAGTGGCTAGCGCTAGCTATTGTCGAGCTGCGTGCCTCTTTGCCGCAGCTGAACAACTCTAAACTTAACACTCAACCCCTACATTCTTGTGGTTTCGTCAAATGTATTGAAGGGGTTGCCAACTCACGTACTATGTCTCTGGTAAGTAAAACTAGGTATTATTAGGACTACAGAATAAGGGCTTTTAAACTCGCGACTCAGTTAAGGGCAACACCGAATAAAGTTCTCCTTGACCGGAAAAAAAATCGATAGATAGATATAGAGGTAGTTAAATAGGATATTAATGTGTTATGAGATCTCTCTAAAGCATGGTGATGTGGTGGTGGTGGAGGCGGTGGAGACATTGAAAATGCCATTGCCAGAACAATCTACCTTTTTCATAATCAAACATCACCCGAACCGAGTACAATGAGTACTATGAATTTGAATGTCTTTCTGCAACAGGGTCTGCTTCCATTTGGCTCAGTTTGGTCGTTTTGTCCACAGCTTCCGAGACTTCTTCGATCCACTGGATCACGGTCTCTTTATACTGACTGCTGCTAGAAGCACGTCACAATTGTAGTCACTAGCGACATGGAGGATGATGGAAATGGTACTAATAGTAAGGATTTTGAGTGGGATGAAGAAGATTTTGAACTGGATGACATAGCTTAACAATTTCCTCTAGTAGGAGTTAGCACAGTTTTTCATCCTTGTGATGGGGTTTCAGGGTCTTTATTTCCTCTTTACCATGTAATAATGCTCTCTTTAAAGTTTAGTATTAATAGAGTAGATGGTTATTAATGGGTAGTGAAAAATCGTGGGGAAAAGTACAGGCGCGCCTCTTAGCTGGTTTCACCATCGCGTACGTTTCATTTAAAGCACAGTTCCCCAGCACCCTTGGGAATCCAGTCACGATCGATCTAGCTCCATTGCTGTCATATTTAATCCAGAGACTCACTTCTTTTCACATTGACGGTATATTCAATTTTCGAATTTTGCGCAAAAAATCTGGGGAGTTTCCTACCAGAACCTTCTTCGGGTTCTCAACTTCGATAGACGGTTCACGAAAAGGTTCCCATTGAATTAAAGCGAAAAATCGATGGATTCAGGTGGCTTGCTTCCTACTTATAGCTCACGAGCTACGACTAACTAATGACAGGCCCTAACCCAAAAAGGAATAACCTTAAACGGTTCCGGCATCGATTCGGGTGGTGGACCCTTGTTCTTCCACTAGCGACACTGGTAATTGTAGTGTGCACGTTGTCGCTGGGATGCTTTTGGCAATGGGGAAACAGGAAGGCCATCGAAGACTATACAGGAATCTGGTCTAACATCGCCCTTGCACACCAGTCCACACAAGTCGTCATCATCACTACGGCGTTGTTGAGAACCTGCATAGCTGCTCAGTATCTGATCTGCTACTCCATAATTGCCTCTTTGGCACTCACATATGGATGCGTCAAAGGCAAGGAGGACATCAAGATGATGTATATATTTCAGTACGCCAATTCCGGTCCGTTAGATCTCATCCTGCCGGTTACAAGAGGGCTGCGGTGGAATGCACGGTCCATCTTTTTATTCATTGTTATGATACTTATGACGGGCTTGACGATTGTGTCACAGCTGTTCTCGACAATATTGCTGTGGGATATGTTCTCGACCGACCTTCATGGGAAGAACGTCACAGATCAGGTTTTTTACAATCTTAGCAACTTCAATTATACCGACTATCACAATGGTTACAGAGAACAGATCTATCCATTGGAATTCCCACTTTTTGCCGAGCGCGCCGACGACCGCCACCGCTACATGGTTAATGGATCACAGTCTTCGCCAGGGATAGGAGATACTGGAACTGTCCAACGCGCCTTTTTGCCATTGACTTCCTCCCACCTCCGGATGTCCCTCGCGCAGTACAATGGCCCGGCAGGGATTGTACAAACACGTCTTATCTGTTTCCCACCTCAGTTCGATGAGATGAATCTTACCATCTTTCCTAAAACCCGAAGCTCCGTTATTGGGTCCCAAATACTCGACGTCAGGCTTTCGAGTCCGTTGTCTCAAGTCAGAGAGCACCTTGCCTGGATTAATAGCCACCAGCCACCTCAAGCCAAACCACTGGGTTTACCCAACCTCAGCGATTTCCAGTGGTCCCAGTGTCAATTCACGGGAAGATTCCCATATGTATCAATCAACCTGATGAAGCCGACCATGGGTTGCAATGACAATGGTCTACAGTGGGGACTCTTCTTGAAAAATCCTGGCAATAGTGGAGGGCAAATATTCGATGCCGCCAACACATCCATGAACACCGCCAACACCACTTTTCAGGGAGAATGGGCGATTAGCAAATTTTCCTCGACTGCTAAGAGAACTGCATTCACCCTACAATACAGTCTTTGCGTCGGTCGCGTTGCGGAAATTCCGGCTGTGGACATTTTCGTCAAAGCCGAACCTAACTACACAGAACCGGTGCTTGATAAAGGTCCGAAAAGGCGGATAGTGGCCACGAATTCGATACAGCACCAGTTTGGAGTGGCGGGCCCTAAGAACCTATCGGAAAGGATTTCTCTCAGCGAGCGGAAAGTCTGGAATCTGTCGCGTATCGACCAAACACAATTTGAACTGTTCACGATGCAACTTCCGCCACGAAACATCTTTTCAAACCCTCGTCAGAGCAACTGGTATGTCGTCTACCATAGAGAGTTGCAGACAATGACGGTCTGCAATAAACAAGCGAACTTTAACTGGATATCGATTACTCTAGAGACATTATTCAACGATGTATTGGAGACCACTGGAAGCCTAGCGCTGGCGATTGAATCGTTTTCGACCGTCCAGTTTTCGGCAAACTATTACCGATATCTCGACACAGTGGACTCGAAGGGAGCAGTCACTTACAAGTTGTTCCAGCAAGAGCGCATACCGAGAACATGGACTGGGTTTGCCATTGTAGCGGGCTGTAACAGTCTTCATCTGTTACTTGTCGCATTAATCTTAATAACATACGCTTTCAGCAAGACATCCGTCCAATTATAGGACCCGGTGATTACCCCAGCATCGGGCTTAGCCGTAGCAGGTCAAAGTGGTGATGAAGATACTTCACGGTACATTTGGTTCGGTTACCATCGCGATATGAGTTGATTAGAATAACGGAGAAGGAAACGTCGCCGCGGTACCTGATATCAATAGATTAGTCGGTTCAATTGGCCCCCAAAGGAAGGAGGTGGCATGGTTAGGACGGTTCAAGGGCATGAGGTGGAGACATGGAGACAGAATATATGTTCCGACCGATACACGAACTGGGGACCCAGCATGCGACCTTGCCAAAGTAGGAGATTTAATCCCACCCATCAAGGTAAGGAGTTATGCAATAAAGATGTTGTAAGACCTGTGATAAGTATACTTGGTGTCCCAGTTGCTCCAAGAACTTCAATCCTTAAGCACCTCGCACTATGTCGGAGATCTGCTTGACCATACGCTAGGTAAAGACCAGCCAATTTTGGTCTTTGAGTTTGAGTATATAGAGTGACTAGTAAATGTTCATAATATAGGAAGACTACATGAAGTAATGTATAGATATTGTGGCGATGACTTGACAAGGGCTCGGAGATTGCATCATGTTGAATTCGATGAAAGTTGTGGAGCTAGTTATAGCTAGCTAGCATTATGTCTACTCTTGTAACTTGTAATAGCTTTAAATGGGTAGAGTTTACATAAATTAACCAGTTCGCGAACCTCTTGTCCGGTTTGCGAACGGGACAAAATATTGCGAACTGGTGGGTTCACCAATGGGTCGGAACATATATCTCATTTGCGCGATTTAGAGAAAAGCATTCCGCTCTTCGCTTTGTCACTATTCACTTACATAATTTTTATTGGGCATATGTATGTCTCCTGAATAACATGTTAGAGTGCCCAGAGAGTTTGGGGGTTCAGCGAGTCCCAATCACGATCTGGTTGGAAAACTCGTTAACGCTGAGCCTACCTTACAGAACCTAAATGACATAGTTCACAAACCACGGACGCTCGGTACAGTAGATATATACAATCAAACTCTACAATTATGGAATTATGGTTATCTCCCATAACTGAACGCCAAAATATTACCAAGCCCGGTAGGGACATCACTACGCATACGCCTTGTGGCAGGATACATATAGCATTGCCTTAACCCATCACTTGTAGGCATGCGAACATATATGCACCCTACAGTACACCAATAATGCGGGGAAATTTCGGTCAAGATGGGAACTAAAAATTCAGTTGTTTTTAGGGTCGCCGCAGTACTTGGTAGGGTAGAGAGGGGTATCATTTGTCGGTTTGGACGATGGGCTTCTGGGGGCAGCATTCTATGCTTGGGACTAGCAGGAGAACTTCGATTGAAAAGTCCGGAGAGTATTGGTTTTGGGTCGGCTGTGACAGGTATGAAGCGCGGTGGGGGGAATTGTTAGTCAGATGTTTTGTATGATTTTCTGTTCATCGCCATATGGAAAGTGTATGTGTTCCGTACCATAGGCAATCCTTACAGTTCGTAACATTTACGGACCATCTCACAAACGGGCGAGTGTCTGCAAACCGTCTTCCATCTACGAACCGCATTACGTATAAAAGGCTTCAGATCTCGTTCGCTCTCGAGCCAACATATCTCTACTCTGATGCTCTATAGGACATGGTGGATAGTGTTAGTGTTTATTGTGGGAATCATATGCACGCCCACACCGCGTGAGGTTGCTTGAATCGCTTTGGCCAACTATCGATCTGGTGTTGGGGACTCGAACACAATCGGCACGGGATGAAGATTAGAGATCCAGCGATGGGGCTACCATTTTGAGGAGCACTCGGGCATTGTTTTCCTTCCAGCCGTGTACATGTGCAACGCATTTGTTCAGTAACTACCACTCTGTTTGCTAATATCTCCGCGCTCTCACCCCAAACCCAGCCCACCTCATGTATTATCAGTCCCATCTACATACACAGCCAGTACTCCCCCAAGCATAAAAAACAACACAACCAGCCCAGACCCACCCGTTGACTGGTTCTGCGTTAGCGCCTTAAATATTCTGCCTGATGCAGATGGGAGGGAGGGAAGCGGAGAGTAGTGCAGTGGCGGTGTGGGGGAGTTCATGGCATTGAAGAAATCGTCTGTGGCTTCGTCTTCGGCGGGTTGTGGGAGATCTTCGAGGGCTGTAGTTTTGTTAGCTGTGATAGCGTGATAGGGGAAGATGGAGAGGGGGTTTTGTTTGTTTTAATCATACTGCATTCACTCTATCTAGAGTATGACAGGGAGGGGTTCTCACTGGGTTTGCGGTCCTTTCTTCCGGAAATTTCAATTGTAAACAGTAGAAGCTCATTGCCTCCATCGGCGAGCAGTAGCGGATCCCATGATCACAAGTTAACCTCTGAATAGATCCTCAACTCTCAACTAGCCCAGATCGACAATCTCTAGCTAGCTCCCGAGTACCTTTGCGACACCCCTTCAGTTACCCTCACCCCCTGAGTGCACCTCCAAGTGCACCACCTAATGTGCGCTTGAGCATCGTCTCCAGTCAGCCCAGATCAACCATGTGTACATATATAGATTGACATAGATAGTTAAAGAATATAATCATTTAAAAAATGTTTCGTGATCATGAAATAGGAACTACAAAATCGAGTACCTTGACGGGCAGTGTATCCAACCAACTCAGGATTCCTTGATCAGTACAAAGTGTTCTGATCTCCCTCAAGCAACCGCCCCGCACCGCCCCACAACCATCAAAGCATCCCTCAGGCTGTATAGTGATGTAAAAGCAGAGTGTGAATAATCTCAGACACAATCAATTCCAAGTCGCCGGCACCCAAAAGTAGTCGGTTTGGCGCTAGTTTGTGTTGGATTGAGTGGAACTGTGGCTCCTTTCCTTTGAGCACCCCTTCTTCTTGTCGCCTTCTCTTGTGCCCGATTATCTTGCTCGTTTCGCAACATCCCCAACATCCAGCAACACGTAAGTATACCCATAATCTCCACATTATCTTCTCATCTAATTAAAAGTATCCCTTTGCCGGTAACCGGGTTTGGGCCCACAGATGGGCCAGCTTTTAAAATACACATCACACAACCACAATCCAGCCAAATGCCCCCAGAATAAATAGAAATACTCT